>Ga0065721_10049191_pt1 | contig 42369 bp, 40 predicted proteins | sample Mesricmetagenome_FD_59108 | JGI IMG/M metagenome (GOLD analysis project Ga0065721, IMG submission 59108) | Mesophilic microbial community from rice straw/compost enrichment Sample: eDNA_1 v2 (version 2) | ecosystem: Engineered > Solid waste > Grass > Composting > Bioreactor | place: USA: Davis... | reverse complement strand
TTCGGGGCTACCCAGGCGGTCCATAGCGCAACGGAAACCAACTGTAGAGCTTCCCTGGTCTTCTTCCATAAAGCGGCGTGTACCGGGGCTCAGCCAATAAGGACGGTCGTTCCAGCTGCCACCTTTGATCACCCTCGATTTATCACTGATGAGGGTAGTAACACCATAACCACGGCCGGTAATCAGGTTTTGTTGCAAGTCGTCTGAACCATAGCTAACACCAGCTACCAGTGAGTCACCATCGAGATAGTTGATCACATTACCTTTCTGGTAGTTGCGGCGGTGCCTGCTTTCTTCGTCTGTTACTTCTACTGTTTTAACGCGGCCCAGGCTGTCTTTTTCAAATTCCCCGTCTTGATTCTTGTATACATTCATGAATCGGTTACCACGATAGGGAGATATATCATCGGCATCGGTGGGCGACAGCGGACGATACACGTCAGCCACCCATTCGCTTACATTACCCGACATGTTATATAAACCGAAGGCATTGGGGTAGAAAGAATTTACCGGTGCAGTATATACAGCACGGTCGTTCAAACCACCGGCCACACCCATGTTATCACCATTACCACGTTTGAAGTTGGCCAGGAAAGTACCCTGCCAGGTGCCGCGGCGTGAATCGCGCAGGCCGTTGGTGTTCTGGCTCCAGGAATATACCTGTTTGTTAGCGATCAGCTCTTCACCACGTTTTCCTTCCTTGCGGCTGGGGTTGGGGTTTTGACCAACCAGGGCCAGCGCAGCGTACTCCCATTCAGCTTCTGTGGGAAGGCGGTAATTCGGCAACAGGATACCGTCTTCGAAAGTAACCGTAGTTCTGGGGGTACCGTTCGGATTCTTTAACGGGTTCTTTTTAGAGCGAACACTGTTTCCGGGGGTAGGCGTGGTTAAACCCAACAAATAAGCTTTGGTATTGAATGACTCACTGCCCTGACCCTGTATGTTTTTAAGGCTGTTTTTGTTGATGAAGCCTTTATCGAGCAAAGCTTTTTCGTTCACACGGTCTGAACGCCATAAACAGAAATCATGTGCCTGCCTCCAGGTTACGCCTACTACCGGATAGTAGTTGTAAGAGGGGTGGCGCAAATAATATTCAACCAGAGGCTCATTATAGGCCAGCTCGCTACGCCATACTAGCGTATCGGGCAATGCGGCTTCGCGAACTTCCTTGTACTCGTCACCATCAAACACGTTGTTGATCCAGTACAGGTACTCGCGATAATGGATGTTGGCCACTTCTGTACGGTCGATATAAAAAGAGTTCACTGTTTTGCGGGTGGGAATATTATTCCAGTCGCCCATGATATCTTCTTCTGTGGCGCCCATCATAAAGGTACCACCCTGAACAAACACCAAACCGGGACCGGTACGTTGTTCCTTCTCGCGGGATACCTGATACCCGCCCATGTTTTTGTCGTTGTAATTCCAGCCCGTTACAGCAGATGCTTCTTTTTTACCGCCACCGAACAGTTTCCCGTTTTTACAGGAAGACACTGCAGCAGCGCAGGATAGTACGATAAAAAGGTTTTTCAAATTCATTTTGACAAATTTTGCCTTTGGTTCAATATGGTTAAACGCGGTTACACTGCAAATATTGTACGAGCCAGGGGTTGTTATCCACAAAAACGAAATTAGAAATAAGAAATTAAAAATGAGAAATAAAAAAGTGAAATACAAATACTTACTTCCTGATTCCTGATTTCTCATTTTTCATTTTTAATTTCACCCGATGATTTGTAGCCCTGTTATCCGCCTTATGATGGCAGGTTTATGCCTTATCACCAGCCTGCACAGCCTCTCTCAAAGAGTATATACGGCCAATTCGGTATTGGCGACGGGTAACTGGTATAAATTTAGTGTGGACGCGCCGGGCATATACAAGATCGACCTTCCTTTTCTCAATTCACTCGGTATCAATACATCTTCCTTATCATCGGACGCTATCAGGCTGTTTGGCAATGGCGGACAGATGCTGCCCGAAAAACCGGGTGACCCCAAAACAGACGATCTGGCCGAAAACGCCATTTGGGTGGAAGACGGGGGCGATGGCTTGCTCAACGGGGCCGATTATATACTTTTTTATGTGCCCGGACCGCATGGCTGGATCAAAGATTCCCTAAACAAAAGCTTTCATCATCAAAAGAATGTATATAGCGAATTATCTTACTATTATATCACCATAGGGGGTACCGGCAAACGCATCAGCACCCTGAACCTGAACACGCCGCCCAACACCACCGTGAGCCAGTACCATTACCGCTATTTTTTTGAGCTGGACACCGTGAATTTCCTCAGCAGCGGCCGCCAATGGTATGGTGAGGAATTCAGCGACCGGCCGGGTAAAAGCCTCACCCGCCAGTACTCAGTACAGGCGCCCAATATAGCGGGAACGGGCACCATTTCCACAAACTGTGTTAGCCGGGCTTTTGACGCCAACAGCCGTTTTACCGTGCTTGTGAACAACCAGCAGGTGCTGCAACTGGACCTGCCACCCACCGGCACCGGCGCTTACGACGATTTTGCCAAAGCGGCCAGGGGTACAGGTAGTTTCAGCACCGTGCAATCGCCACTGACCGTTCAATTCAATTATGCCCCCGGCAGCAACAATGCCCAGGGATGGCTGGACTGGTTTACCATTCACGCCCGGGCAGCCCTTTCCATGAACGGGGTAACCCAGTTGCATTTCCGCGACTGGAACAGTGTGGGGCCGGGCAATACAGGCCAGTTCATCATTAGCCAGGCCGGCAGCGGCACCCAGGTTTGGGATGTGACCAATATGCTGGAACCCGTGCGTATGCAGGGTACCGTTTTTGGCACAGAACTGCGTTTTGTAAACGACTGCAGCCGCCTGCGTGAATATGTGGCTTTCCACAACACCGATTTTTTAAGACCGGTGAAAGTGGGCGGCGTACCCAATCAAAACCTGCACAAGGGTGGTGTTACCCATTTTCTCATTGTAACCCACCCCGATTTGCTGGGTCAGGCCAACCGGCTTGCCCAGTATCACCAACAGCGCGAGCAGTTGCTGACCACCGTAGTAACCACCGAACAGGTATACAACGAATTTTCATCGGGCACACCCGATCCCGCGGCTATACGCGATTTTGTAAAGATGTATTACGACCGGGCCGGCGGCGATTCTACCCGCGCGCCCCGCTACCTGCTGCTGCTGGGCGATGCCTCTTTCGATTATAAATCGCGCATCACTAACAATACCAATCTGCTGCCGGCCTGGGAAAGTCCCGAATCGCTGGACCCGCTGGCCACCTACACCTCCGACGATTTTTTTGGTTTCCTGGACGATCACGACGATATCAACGGCACTGGCACTTTCCTGCTGGATATAGGCATTGGCCGTATCCCCGCCCGCAATGAGCGGGAGGCTGCTGCCATTGTAGACAAGATCATAGGTTATCACCAGCCCGGCCGGCTGGGTCCCTGGCGCAACGAACTGAGCCTGGTGGCCGACGATGAAGACAATAACCTGCACCTGCAGGATGCCGAAATCATGGCTCAGGTGATCAGCACCACCGCTCCCGCCCTCAATACCGAAAAGATCTATCTCGACGCGTATCCCCAGGAAAGCAGTGCAGGCGGCAGCCGCTACCCGCAGGTAAACCAGGCCATCAGCAATAAATTGTTCAGTGGTACGCTCATCTGGAATTACAACGGGCATGGTAGTTACCGCCGCCTGGCCGAAGAAGTGGTGCTGGACCAGGATATCATCAACCGCTTCAACAATGCCGACAAACTGCCTCTGTTCATTACCGCCACCTGCGATGTGGCGCCCTACGACAACCCGCTGGTAAATTCCATTGGCGAAAACCTGTTGCTGCGCGAAAAAACAGGGGCTATTGCCCTGATGACCACCACCCGCGTGGTATTGGCTTTCAGCAACCGGGTGATGAATGAAGCCTGTTTGAAGGTAGCCCTGCAAAGAAAACCCGACAGCAGCTGGCGCAGCCTGGGCGAAGCCGTTCGCCATGCCAAAAACCTCACTTATACCCATTTTAGTGATGTGGTGAATAACCGCAAATTCACCCTGTTGGGCGATCCCGCACTTACGCTGGCCCTACCCAGGTACCGCGTTACCACCACCGCCATCAATAACGTGGCGGTTGGCGCAACGCCCGATACCTTGCGCGCCCTGAACGAATACACCATCAGCGGTACGGTGCAGGATCAGGCGGGCAATGTGCTCACCGGCTTCAATGGCACCATTTATCCCACCATTTTCGATAAGCCCCAAACCATCAATACCCTGGGCAACGATGCCGGCAGTCAGGCCGTGCCCATTCAGGTGCAGAGAAATATTGTTTTCAGGGGCAAGGCCCGGGTGAACAACGGCCAGTTCAGTTTTCGGTTTATTGTTCCCAAAGACATCAATTACCAATACGGTCATGGCCGAATCAGTTATTATGCCGATGATGGTAGCACCGATGGCAACGGCGCTTTTTCCAATATCATCATTGGGGGGTCGGGCAATGGCATCGACGACCGGGAAGGGCCACATATCCAGGCTTACCTGAACGATGAAAAATTTGTGAGCGGTGGCATCACCAATAACCGGCCTGTATTGCTGTTGAAACTGGCCGATTCCTCGGGCATCAATACCATGGGTACCGGCATTGGGCACGACCTGGTGGCTTTTATTGACAATGATCAAAATAACCCATTTGTGCTGAACCAGTTCTATGAAAGCGAATTGGACAATTTCCGCAAAGGACATGTGCGGTTTCAATTGCCCGAGGTAGGAGAAGGCAATCATACAATCACCATAAAAGCCTGGGATGTAGCCAATAATTCCAGCCAAACCACGTTGGATTTCAGGGTGGTGCGCGAAGAGCAGTTTATGCTGGAGCATGTGCTGAACTACCCGAATCCCTTCACCACCCGCACTACTTTCTGGTTTGACCATAACCGACCTGGTGAGGAATTACATATTCAGGTTCAGGTATATACCATTACCGGAAAGCTTGTAAAAACATTGCGCAAAACAATATTTTCGTCCGGAAACCGTTCGAGTGACGTAGAATGGGATGGCCGGGATGATTATGGAAGTAAAATGGGCCGGGGCGTATATTTGTACCGTTTACGTGTGCCAACGGCTGAGGGTAAAGCGGCAGAAAAAATGGAAAAGTTGTTTATATTATAACATATATTTGAAAAATTCTTATTATCCAGTCTATCGAGATGAAATTTACCCGTAATAATTAGTGGTCCGCCTCAACAGGCATTAAAAACAGCGATGTACAAGCATCCTGCCAGGCTTGGTATGTAAACATGTTGATCGCGGCTATACCTTAAAGACAATTCAAAAAATGAAACGAAACACCTTCAAACTAGCTGCCATTGTATCCTTATTGATGGGCGTACATTCCCTGAAAGCACAGACAGATACCATCAATGTGGTTACTACGGCCGTACCTTTTTTGAGAATTTCTCCCGATGCGCGTGCGGGTGGCATGGGTGACCTGGGTGTTGCTACTACCCCCGATGTAAGTTCTCCTTTCTTTAACCTGGCTAAAACACCTTTTGCAGAGAAGAATTTCAGTGTTGGCTTAACGTATACACCCTGGTTGAAAGATCTTGGATTGAATGACGTATACCTGTTATCGCTGGCTGGTTATTATAAGCTGAATGAAGACGAGGCACTGGCCGGTTCGGTTCGTTATTTTAGTTTGGGTAATATACAGTTTACCGATTACAGCGGTATTGATTTGGGAGAGGCCCGTCCCCGTGAGTTTGGCGTTGATTTCGGTTATAGCCGTAAATTGAGCGATCAGATAGGTATTGGCATAGCCCTTCGTTATATCAATTCCAACCTGGCCGGCAACCTGGCGGGTACTGGTACTACCTATAAACCCGGTAATGCTTTTGCAGGCGACATCTCCTTCTTTTACACCGGCATCAACGAAGCCGGTAATGGATGGAACTTCGGTGCTACCCTGACCAACCTGGGTACCAAAGTGGGTTATACCAACGATGCCACACAAAAAGATTATATCCCCGCCAACCTGGGCCTGGGAACCCTGTATACAAGAACCATCGATGAAAGCAACAAGATCAGCTTTGGTTTGGATATTCACAAACTGCTGGTACCTACGCCGCCTAAATTCACCGGCGTGGAATCGGTGGATGCCGACCTGGCTGCCAAGTACCGCAGCAAATCGGTTGTGAGCAGCTGGTTCAGCAGCTTTGGCGATGCCCCGGATGGTTTTAAGGAAGAATTGAAAGAATTACAATTCTCTCTGGGTACCGAATATTCTTACAACGACCAGTTCTTTGTACGTGCCGGTTATTTTTATGAAGATAAAACCAAGGGCAACCGTAAATATTTCACCGTTGGTTTGGGTGTGAAGTACAATGTATTTGGATTGAATTTCTCTTACCTGGTGCCTTCGGGATCGGGTGTGAACAGGAACCCTTTGTCTAACACATTGCGTTTTGGTTTGATATTCGACCTCGACGATATGGGTGCAGAACAATAATCGTATCAAATTGAATATATTTGAAGCGTTCTGGTAGTACCGGAGCGCTTTTTAATTTTTATACCTCATACATGGCATTCAGAATTGGATTTGGCATCGATTTTCACCAGTTAACAGCAGGAAGGGACCTTTGGATTGGTGGTGTGCACATACCGTATCACAAGGGCGCATTGGGGCATAGCGATGCCGATGTGTTGCTGCACGCCATTTGCGATGCACTGCTGGGTGCGCTGGCCCTGGGTGATATAGGTATGCATTTTCCCAATACCGATCCCGCTTACAAAGACATAGACAGTAAAGTTTTATTGCAGCATTGTTATGCACTCATCAGCGAAAAAGGATACCGGGTGGTGAATGTTGACTCGAGCATTTGCCTGGAAGCTCCCAAAATCAAAAAGTATTCGGGCCAGATGCGGGCAGTGATTGCCGGCATATTACAAATTACCGATGCAGATGTTTCGGTAAAGGCTACCACTACCGAACAAATGGGTTTTGTGGGCAGGGAAGAGGGGCTGGTTGCTTATGCTACTGTGTTGCTTGAAAGGAAGTAAGAAGTAGGAGGTAAGAAGAACCGGTATTTTCCTACTTCTTACTTCATACTTCCTACTTCACTATATTTGCGCCATGTCAAAAGTGAAAGTCAGGATCATCAACCAGTCTTCCAATCCTTTGCCCGAATATGCAACGGATGGTGCGGCCGGGATGGATATCCGTGCTTATCTGGAAACCCCGCTGGTGCTGAAACCAATGGAACGCTTTCTGGTGCCCACTGGTTTATTCATCGAGCTCCCTAAAGGATATGAAGCGCAGATCAGGCCCCGTAGCGGGCTGGCTATCAAACAAGGACTCACCTGTTTGAACAGTCCCGGTACCATCGATGCCGATTACCGGGGCGAGATCAGGATCATCCTGGTCAACCTTTCCCAGGAAGAACAAACCATACACCCGGGCGACCGTATTGCCCAAATGGTAGTACATGAAGTGGAACGTGTAAAATGGAAACCCGTTAAGTCAATTTCGGTAACCAAACGCCACGACGGCGGTTTTGGCCATACCGGTAAATCATGATGCATGAAGTATATTCAGGGATGTTTTCTCACAGGCTTGATATTGGTAGCAATGTTCGCATGCCGCTCCACCAAATCCATCCAATCCGCCATCGCCAAAAAAGACACCGTTCAGATAGTACCCGTAGTTGATAACCGCGCCGATTCCATGCGATTTATACGCCAGGTGCTGGATACCGTAAAAAAGAACAACATCGATTTCAAAACCTTCTCGGCCAAAATAAAGGTGGTTTTCCAGGGTGGTGATGGTAAAAAGAACGACTTTAATGCCTTTGTACGCATGAAAAAAGACAGCGTGCTGTGGGTTTCCATCAATGCAGCCTTTGGTATAGAAGCTTTTCGCGTACTGATAACACCCGACAGCGTAAAAGTGCAAAACAAACTGGATAAGGTGATACAACTGCGTTCTATGAGTTATCTGCAGGAAGTAGCCCGCCTGCCCCTTTCCTTCAACGAATTGCAGAACCTGCTGGTGGGCAACCCCGTTTATCTGGACAGTACCGTTTCCTCGTATAAAAAAGAAGAACGCACCATTTCCCTCATCAGCATCGGCACCCTGTTCAAACACCTGTTAACCGTAAGCAACGAGGATTTTACCCTGCAACACAGCAAACTGGACGATGTGGATGCCAGCCGGGCCCGCACGGCCTATATTGCCTATGGCGATTACCAGCAAAAGAACAACGTGAAGTTCTCTACCTATCGCCGTATTACCGTGTCGGAAAAATCGAAGCTGGATATAGAAATGCAGTTCAAACAGTTTGAATTTAACGAGGATTTAAGTTTTCCGTTCAATATTCCACGAAATTATAGGTACCGTTAAGCGTTATTAGTGGTAGCGGGACTAGGATGTTTGATGACAGTTTATTAACTTTCGCGAACACCCCGGGACGCTGCAGACCGTACACACAATACCAACCTTAAAAATATTCGGTATGCTGAAATCGATCATTTCCTGTATCATGGCCCTCACCCTGTGGGTGGGTTTGCTGGCACAACAGCCCAATAGTGAAGACCTGAAAAAAAAGCAAGCCGAAATACAGCGGGAAATCGATGACCTGCGGCGTACCCTCAACGATACCAAGCGCAATAAAAAGGCCGGTCTGGGTCAATTGGCCATGGTGCAAAAAAAACTGCGCCTTCGGGAACAGGCCATCAACAATATCAACCAGCAAATTGCTATCATCCAGGGCACCATCGGCCAGTCCAGGCAGGAGATTGAGCGCCTGAAGAACGAATTGGATACCCTCAAGGCGCAATACGCCAAAAGTATTGTGTATGCCTATAAAAATCGCAGCAATTACGATTTCCTGAACTTCATATTCTCTGCCGCCAATTTCAACGATGCGCTGCGCCGTATTGAATACCTGCGTTCCTACCGGCTGTATCGTGAAGAGCAGGCTGCCAATATCAAGAACACGCAGCAGTTATTGCAATCCAAGATCGCCAGCCTGGAAATGAGCCGCAAGGAAAAAGACGCCGTACTGCAAAAACAGGAAAAACAAAAAGAAGAACTGGAATCGGAGAAAAAAGAAAAGAACCAGATACTGAGCAAGCTGAAGGCGCGCGAAAAAGAATTGTCGAAAGAACTGACCGCCAAACAAAGGGCCGACAAAAAACTGAGGACAGCCATTAAAGTGGCCATTGACCGTGAAATAAAAATAGCCCGTGAAAAGGCGCTGGCCGAAGCCAAGGCCAAGGAAGCTGCTGCCGCTGCTGCGGCGGCCGCCAATAAATCGGCCGAACCGGCCGTTAAACCTGCAACCTCAGCCGCCGCACCCAAAAAAGAAGCTAAAAAAGAAAGTGTATTTGAAGAAACACCCGAAGGTTTGCGCCTGAGTGGTGGCTTTGAAAATAACCGGGGCCGTATGCCCTGGCCGGTTGATAAAGGCCATGTAAAGATCCATTTTGGCCGTTATGCCATCGAGGGCACCAAACTGTATGGCAACAACCCCGGTATTACCGTGGAAACCGAACCTGGCGCACCTGTAAAAGCCATTTTCGAAGGCGAGGTATCGCGCATATTCGATATTGAAGGTAACTGGAGTGTGCTGGTACGCCATGGTAAATACTTTACCGTATACAGCAACCTGTCGTCGGTAAGTGTGGCAAAAGATCAGAAAGTAACAGCCGGTCAAATGCTGGGCCGTGCAGGTACAAATAATGATGGCAATGGTGAAATTGAATTCCTGTTGATGCAGGAGTCGAAGAACCTCGATCCGGAAAGCTGGATACGAAGAAGATAATATTGAACTATGAATATGGAATGTTGAATATCCAATTGTATTCACTTCAACATTCAATATTTATTATTTAATATTCAATATTTTCAAACATGCTGCAAAAACCGGTTATACAAGGCTTCATACCTTGGAATCACATTATCGATATCAAACTGTTGTGCATGCGCCACTGCATTTTTCTTGAAACGTTCCAGTTTGCTTTCATCAGACAATAACTCGATGGCTTTTTTGCTCATCGTTTCCACATCGCCTACTTTGGCCAGGTAGCCCGTTTCTCCGTCGATATTGATCTCCGGTAAACCGCCGGCATTGCTCGATAGTACCGGTACGCCTGCCGCCATGGCTTCCAGGGCAGCCAATCCAAAACTTTCATAATCCGATGGAAGAATAAACAGATCCGAAACGGCCAGCACTTCTTCTATTTGCTCCTGCCGGCCTACAAAACGCGTATCGTCGTAGGTGCCCAGCTCACGGCTCAGGCTTTCGGCATTAGGCCGCTCGGGGCCATCGCCCACGAATAATAATTTACTGGGCACTTTTTTATTCAGCTCGGCAAAAATGCGCACCACATCATCCACCCTTTTCAGCTTACGGAAATTAGATGCATGCACAACAATTTTTTCCTTGTTGGGAGCAATCACACGGCGAAAAGCATCGATGGGTTTTTTGCGGAAGCGTTTTACATCCACAAAATTCTGGATCACCTTGATCTCTTTTTCAATCTTGAAATTTCTGTAGGTCTCATCCTTCAAATTTTGCGACACAGCAGTAATGGCATCGCTTTCGTTGATGGAAAAAGCCACTACAGGTGCAAAGGTCTTGTCGCGCCCCACCAGGGTAATATCCGTTCCATGCAGGGTAGTAATTACCGGGATGATTTTGCCTTGTTTTTCCAGTATCTTCTTGGCCATATAAGCGGCAGAGGCGTGGGGTATGGCATAGTGCACGTGCAGCAGATCGATATTGTTGTTCACGATCACATCTACCATGGTACTGGACAATGCGGTTTCATAAGGCGGAAAATCGAACAGGGGGTAATTGGGCACCCTTACTTCATGATAAAAGATGTTGGTGTTGAACTCGCTTAGCCGCACCGGCTGCTGGTAGGTGATAAAATGCACCAGATGCCCTTTGTCGGCCAGGGCTTTCCCTAATTCCGTTGCTAATACGCCACTTCCACCAAACGTAGGGTAACAAACTATTCCGATGCGCATATGGCAGTTAAATTAAATGAGCGAAGGTAGTTTAATTGGGTCATATAACTGTATTTACACAAATGAAGGGGAGAGCTGAACGCTTTAGCCCCATTTGTTTATTTTAGCGAAAATAAACGTACATGAGGATTATTTTGTTCACGTGTTGTTTACTAATTAATTACTTATCCGGCCATGCGCAAAACACTGACTCTCTACTCATACGGGTAATTGCCGATGATATATTGATGCATGGAAAAGCCTATGCCCATCTTCGGGTGCTTACCAAACAAATAGGCAACCGCCTTTCCGGCTCGTCCCAAACCTATCTGGCAGAAGCCTGGGCGCAAAAAGCGCTGCGCGAGGCGGGTGCCGGCCAGGTGCGTTTACAGCCCTGCCTGGTGCCGCATTGGGTGCGTGGCGGGAAAGACGAAGCCTGGGTGCTGCAGGGTGGTAAAAAAAAACTGCCGCTCGATGTACTGGCGCTGGGCAATACCGTGGGCACAGGACCAAAAGGCATACAGGCGCCGGTACTGCTCATTCATTCTTTTGAAGAACTGGAACAACGTAAAAACGAGGTAAAAGGCAAGATTGTTTTTTACAATTACCGCTTTAACGAGCGTTTTATTAAAACCTTTGAAGCCTACCGCGATGCTGTACCCTATCGCAGCGAAGGGCCTGCCCGGGCAGCCCGCTATGGCGCCGTGGCGGTACTGGTGCGCTCCATGAGCCATGCGGCCGATAACCACCCGCATACCGGCAGCACCCGTTATATTGACTCCATTCCCAAAATACCGGCAGCTGCCCTGGGTTTGCAGGATGCCGACCGCCTGGCTTCTATGGCGGCTAACGAAAAAGTGAACCTGTATGTACGCACCAATGGCCGCTTTTTGCGCGATACGGTAGCTCATAATGTAATTGGAGAGATCACCGGCAATGAATTTCCTGAACAGATCATCACCGTAGGCGGCCACCTCGATTCATGAGATGTGGGCGAAGGTGCGCACGACGATGGCAGTGGCTGTGTGCAGGCTATAGAAGTGTTGCGTGTATTCAAAGCTATTGGTTATAAACCCCGCCGCACTATCAGGGTGGTATTATTTGCCAATGAAGAAAATGGACTGCGTGGCGCTTTGAAATATGCCGAAGAAGCGCGCGCCAAAAAAGAGCAGCATATCTTTGCCCTGGAGAGCGATGCGGGTGGTTTTACACCCCGGGGTTTTGGTTTTAACGTGTCGGCCCAGCAAATGGCTCGATTACAAAGCTGGCTGCCCCTGCTGGCGCCTTATGGCATTGCTGAAATGAACTATGGTGGCGGCGGGGCCGATATTGGTCCGTTACATCGTGAACTGGGCACACCCCTGGCCGGTTTGCAACCCGATAGCCAGCGTTATTTTGATATTCATCATGCACGCAGCGATGTGTTTGAAGCCGTCAATAAGCGTGAAATGGAACTGGGTGCAGTAGCAATGGCCGCTTTGATTTATCTTGTAGACAAATATGGCTTATAAGCTATGCGAAAGATCATCCTAATCGTAGTGGCGCTCCTGTTGGCCGGTGTGGGCGCTTTTATTTACTGGAAATACTTTTTTGTATTTGGTAAAGGCGTTAAATCGGGCCATTTAAATTACGTGGTATTGAAGGGAGATGTATTCAAGACTTATGAAGGCAAACTCATACAGGAGGGCATACGGTCGCGCACAGCAGGCGCCATTCAATCCTACGAATTTGAATTCTCCGTGGTAAATAAGGCCATTGCCGAAAAATTGATGGCCAATAGCGGCAAATGGTTCGACCTGCAATACAAGGAATATCACAATACCGTACCCTGGCGGGGGCATTCGGTATACATTGTAGACAGCATTCTTTCCATGCGTGAAGCCAAATAATACTCAGGCCAGCAAACAAAATATGGCGGGCCGTTTATGCAGGTTGGGTAAATGGCCTTTCCACTGCGCAATGGTTTTTGTTTGAATGAACTCCGTGGGCGCGGTGATATCGGCGGCAATACAAAGCCGGGTGCCGGGCCGGCATGTTTTCATCAATGTTTCCAGTAACTGGTTATTACGGTAAGGTGTTTCAATGAATAGCTGGGTGCAGTTCTTTTTGGCCGATTCTGCTTCCAGTTGGCTGATGGCTTTGCTGCGCCGGGCCGCATCGATGGGTAAATAACCAAGAAACTGAAATTGCTGCCCGTTCATACCACTGGCCATCAGGGCCAGCAAAATGGAGCTGGGTCCCACCAGTGGTTTTACCAGGGCGCCGGCGGCATGCGCCGCTTCGGCCAGCACCTGTCCCGGATCGGCCACACCGGGACAGCCCGCTTCGCTGATGATGCCAATGATTTTGTTTTCATTCAGGGCTGTTTTAAAGGCCGAGAGGTCGTTGCTGATCACTACCCAGGTATAATCGTCTATCACCATTTCTTTCCAGATACTTTTTAAATACCTTCTGGCCGTGCGTTCGTTTTCTACAAATAGTACCTGGCATTGTTTTACCGCATCGATGATATAGGCGGGAATTGTTTGCCTGGCCTGTTCGTGCAGCACCGAAGGGATGAGGTATACTACCGACCTGTTGTCCCCGGCAGGACAAGTTGCACGATCATGTTTTTCGATACTCATGCTACGCCTACTTTATCATCTCTGTGATACAAACTAATAGTGGCCGCCACTACCGCATAGGCCGGCGCCAGCACCCACCCCACAAAAGGCACCAGGTGCATGAGGTAGAACACCATGCCATTGCCGATGGCCAGCCCCTTGTGTTTGCCAATAAATGAAATGCTTTCCGATGCAGAAAATTTATGCCTTTCACAACTGTAATCCAGCATGGAAAAACCATAATAATAACATTCCACGAACAGCGTCATCACCGGCACCACCCAGCCTACTACGGGTATCAATGACAACAGCAGCAGGAAGATGATGTACACGGTTTGCCACAAGGTATTGCGCAACGCCAGCCTGATGCCACGCAATATATCTTTCAAAAGCTGTTTCCAGCTGAAGGGAAAATCCTTCCCTTCCATAATGGATTCGGTTTTTTCACTCAGATAGGCAAAAAGGGGAGAGCCCAGTATGAGAAAAACATATTTGAACAGAGAGAAATAAAACAACATCATGATGAGGCGGATCATAATACCGCCCATCAGGAAAATAAAACTCAGCAACTCGCTTCTTTGTTGCGATACCCATCGGTCCAACCCCGAAGCACGTGTAAAATAGGAAACCACCTGGCCTGATGAGGACCAGAAAAAATACATGCCTGCAATGAACAGCAGGGTATATAAAATTCCGGGTACAATGATCCACTTCCACAACCGGTGCCGACTTATGAAGCGATGCGCTCTGAAATAAGATTGAACAGCCGTTACGATTTCTTTCAGCAAGTTTTTTAAATTTGAATTTTTCGATCCTGTTTCGTAGGGCGCCTGGCACTATACTTAATGTCCCTGGTGCGCTTGTGCGCCATTTTGGCGAAGCGAGGCGGGACGGCCAAACTTAAACAAATATTCTTATCTAAAAACACAAATGCAAAAGCTGGACGGCGATTTTTACAACCGTGCCGATGTGGTGAAGATAGCAAAAGATTTGATCGGGAAGGTGCTGGTTACGCAATTTGGGGAAGTGCTCACGTCGGGGCGCATCGTTGAAACCGAGGCTTACGCCGGTGTAATAGATAAGGCATCGCACGCTTACGGCGGCCGAAGGACCAACCGTACCGAAGTGATGTACAAAAGAGGCGGTGTTGCTTATGTGTACCTGTGTTATGGCATTCACTACCTGTTTAACGTGGTGACCAACGTGCAGGGTACTCCGCACGCCGTATTGATACGCGCGCTGGAACCCCTGCAGGGCATAGACACCATGTTGAAGCGTACCGGGAAAAAACTGGCTGATTATACCCTTACAAAAGGACCGGGTAATGTAAGCAAAGCCCTGGGCATAGCCACAAAACACACCGGCTGGAACCTGATGAGCGATGAACTGTTTATTGCAGCCGATGGATTTACGCCAAAAATGAAAGACATTATTGCCACACCGCGTATTGGTGTGGATTATGCCGGTGAAGACGCCAAACTGCCCTACCGGTTCATACTGGATGGCAATCCCTATGTTAGTGGTAAAAAAACTAAAACTATTCCAAGCTCATAAATTGTTCCATTGAAAACATCCAACAAAAGACTGATCGGTCAGCCTGGCCTGCTTGCCGGTATCGTATTATTTTTTGTAGCCCTGCTTGCCAATCCCTTCCAGGTTGATGCAAAAGCCGCCCAGGTGGTGGCCATTGCCGCCCTGATGATCACCTGGTGGGTGACCGAAGCGTTGCCCATGCCCGTGGTAGCCCTGTTACCACTGGTGCTTTTTCCCCTGCTTAATATTGCCTCCATCAAAGAAGTATCATCCAGCTATGCCGATTCGGTGATCTTTTTATTCATGGGTGGTTTTCTCATTGGGCTGGCCATTGAAAAATGGGGACTGCATAAACGCATTGCCCTTACCATTGTAAATATCACCGGCACCAGCGGCAACCGCATTGTACTGGGTTTTATACTGGCCACCGGTTTGCTTAGCATGTGGCTGAGCAATACGGCCACCACCATGATGATGTATCCCATTGCCGCATCAGTGATCACCGTTATTAAAGCGAATCACAAGGGCTCGGCAAAACTCGATAATTTGGCCATTGGCATTATGCTGGCCATTGCCTATGCCTCGAATTTTGGTGGTATTGCTACCATTGTAGGTACACCGCCCAATGTGGCATTTGTGGGGTTTATCAAAGAAAAATACGATTATACTATCCAGTTTTCAGACTGGCTGTTTTTGTGCGCACCACTGGCGCTGCTGCTGCTGTTCACCCTGTATTTTGTAATGACAAAATGGTTATACCCCAACCAGCTCAAGGCCGATATGGAAACGCGTTCGGTGATCAAATCGGAAATAAAAGCGCTGGGACCTATCAGCCGTGCAGAAGTGCGGGTACTGATCGTTTTTAGTTGCACGGCAACTTTGTGGATCACCAAAGACCTCATCAATGCATTGAACCTGATAAAACTGGATGATACCATGATTGCCATGGCCGGCGCTTTGGCTTTGTTTATTTGTCCATCGGGAAGTGACAAAGATGTTGAAAGCAAAAAAATACTTGAATGGACCGATACCAGTAAAATGGCCTGGGGCATATTGATGTTGTTTGGCGGTGGTATTGCACTGGCCTCTGCACTGGAAAAAGCCGGGTTGATCAAACAATTGGGTGAATGGATTGCGGACTTCTCGGGCAGTGGCGGCCTGGTGCTGGTGTTTATGATCGCTCTTGTATCGTTATTCGTCAGCGAAGTGATGAGCAATATTGCGCAGGTGATCGTATTCTCACCGGTAATTGGCGGTATTGCCGATGCCCTGCACATCAACCCTATCATGCTGGGGTTGCCCATGGCGCTGGGCGCCAGTTGCGCCAGTATGATGCCCATGGGCACACCACCCAATGCCATTGTATTCGCCAGCGGTTATGTGAAGTTTGGGCAAATGGTGAAAGCAGGGTTGGTGATGAATATCATTGCGGTGATATTGATTACGGCCTTTTGCTGGTGGCTGGTACCGGTTTTAATGAAGTAGGAAGTAAGAAGGTGACTTCGTAATCAAAAAGCCGGACAGGGAATACCCTTACTACCCGGCGGCCGTTTAATATAAATGAGCGATATCTCTATACCGCCACGACTTTGTGAAGCCGTTTTAAGACTTGAAATGTTGATGTCGTAACTGGCGCCCAACCTGAAGCCGCCAAATTCAAGGCCCAAGTAGGGAATCAGCGCATCGTTCACGTTGTTAAAACGAGTCCACATGCCTGCGTAAAAATTGGTGGGGTTTTCCTCGTCCTGGTTTACATTAAAACCAACTGCGCCGCCGGCCACCACATTAGTAGCGCCCGACTGGCGGCTGAACAAAGCGCTCAGGTAAAGCGTGCGACTGTAGTCGGTTAAAGGAATGGCGCCACCGCCATGCACGGTTACACGCGGGTTCAGGGTGTACATCACGTTACCTGTAAACGATTCCCTGGGTTTATTCAGGTGATAACCCGATACGCCCAGGTAATAGTTGTTATATCCATCGGTACTGCCGTTGAACAAAGCGCCTATGGAAAGATCGAAATAGCTCAGGTTAATTTGCCGGTCGTTGATGGGTTCTTCGCTGGGCATGGTCCAGCCGCCAAACTGGTCCAGCTCATCTTCAAAATTCAGCTTGGTGCCATCCAGTCTTTTTGTATTGTAAGTAGCCTGGAAACCGATGCCAATCTGGTTCAGCCCGTCTTCATCAATGCCTTTATGATAAGCCGTGGTAACCGCCAGCATATTAGTGGAAAGAATGCCATTAGCCGTTTTATCGGTCATGGCCAGCACGCCCACACCCCAGGTATCTATCTCTGAAATGCTGTTGCGTAATATGGGAATATCGAAAGAAGCGGTAGTAGTTACAAATGCTTTACTGATGGCGGGCCATTGGTCCCTGTAATTACCGGCAATACGAAAATCGCCATTGAATTTGCCGGTTAATGCCGGGTTCAGGGTAAGAGGAGATACAAAAAATTGTGAGAAGTTAGGGTCCTGAGCTGAAGCATGCTTCACCAGGGCGCAGGTCACTAACAATATTAAATATTTCCTCATCCGCATAGTTACAAGTCCTATTACAAAATACAAAAAAAAAACGACACTATTGACATTAAATCTGACGTGTATAGCCTGCCAGATTATGAATGCGTCGATTGCAGTGCATCAAATTGCATACGCAGAAATTCAGATGCAAGTTGCGTGTGCACTATTTGACCCGCCGGTTTTCAAAATCGTTGCCCGGCAATCATTTTTTCAGGAAAAATTGGGCGCTTTTCGGAAATATTACATCTGCACTTTGGAGCCGAAGGCCAGGTCGCCGGCGTCTCCCAATCCGGGAACGATATAGCCTTTGGCCGTCAGCTCTTCATCAATATCTCCACACCAGATTTTGACATGTGGTTCGCTGCGCTGTACGTATTCAATACCCACCGTACAGGCAATGGCCACCACCACATGTATTTCACTGGGATGTCCTTCTTCACGCAAATATTGAATGGTTTTTACCAGTGAGGAGCCGGTAGCCAGCATGGGATCGGATATGATCACCACCCGGTTTTCCAGGTCGGGGCAGCTTACATAATCCAGGCTGATATCGAACGAACCATCCCGGTTATGTTTACGATAGGCCGAAATAAAGGCATTATCGGCTTTGTCGAAACAATTCAGCAAACCCTGGTGCAGGGGCAAACCGGCGCGTAAAATAGTAGCCAGCACCGGTTGTTCTTTCAGTACTTTGCACTGTGAAATGCCCAGCGGGGTTTGTACTTCTTTTTCAACATATTGCAGGTGGCGGCTAATTTCATAGGCGGCCATTTCACCAATGCGCTCCAGGTTGCGCCTGAATCGCATGCGATCTGTCTGCACCTGTACATCTCGCAGTTCACTGATCCACTCACAAACCAGGGAACATTCGGCGCTGAGGTTAATAACCATGCTTAGCGTTTGGATTTTGGGTGGCGAAACGTGAAATTTGACGGGCAAATCTATTCTTTAATATTCATTTCTAAAACCTGAAATCTACCAAGCGTTATGATTTATCGAGTTATCGGACTTATGAGTGGCAGTTCATTGGATGGGCTGGATATAGCTTTTGTTGAATTTCACGCCAATGGCGGCGCCTGGCAATACGAGATCAAAGCAGCCGAATGTTATTCCTATTCCGAGGAGTGGGTCAGGAAATTAAAAGGCGCTACGTCACTTAACGCTTTGGACTATCAGCTTTTACATACAGCATATGGCCATTATATAGGCGAGCAGGTGAACCAGTTCATTGCCACCCATCAATTGCACTACCAGGTGCAACTGATTGCTTCGCATGGTCATACTACTTTTCATATGCCTTCCCAAAAACTGACCGGCCAGCTGGGCGATGGGGCGGCCATTGCCGCAGTAACCGGCATTAATGTGGTGAGCGATTTGCGGGCCATGGACCTGGCGCTGGGCGGCCAGGGCGCCCCTATTGTACCTATTGGTGAAAAATTATTGCTGGGCGATTACCAGTTTTTCCTGAACCTGGGCGGTATCGCCAATATTTCCTATAACCATCCATCGGCTTATGTGGCTTATGATGTATGTCCGGCCAACCGCGTATTGAATATGCTGGCGCATGACCTGGGCAAAAATTTCGATGAGGGCGGTCAACTGGCGGCTGCCGGCAAGCTGCAAACCGGTTTGCTGGATATGCTGAACAAACTGGAATATTACGGTATGCCATATCCCAAATCGCTGGCCAACGATTTTGGAACCGATGTAGTGTACCCACTTATTAAAGGCAGTACCAATGCCGGCGATGGATTGCGTACGACGGTGGAACATATTGCCCTGCAGGTGAAAGGGGCGGTGCAGCAGTTGTTGAATGATAAGGGTTCGGGAGCAACCAATCTAAAATTACTCGCCACCGGCGGAGGCGCTCACAATAGCTTCCTGGTTGAACGTTTACGCGAACATTTACAGGAATTACAGGTAGAACTGGTAGTACCCGATAACAAACTGGTCGATTTTAAAGAAGCCATGATCATGGGCCTGATAGGTGTGCTGCGCTGGCGTGAAGAAAACAATGTGCTGGCCAGCGTTACCGGCGCATTGCGCAACAGCATCGGCGGCGCGGTGTGGATAGGTCAGGAGGCCTGACAATACCACCATCGATGAAACAGTTAACTATATATCTTATCCTTTTCCTGCCGGCAACCCATTTTTTGCCGGTCCAGTCCCCGGTTTGCAAACAGGAGCAAAAATATTTCAAGCTGCTGCGTGCCGCCTTCGATGAACAATAGGCAAATGGTACCGTGGCTTATGTTGAACAACGCTGGCGCCTGGCTGGTAACTACGGGTTCAACGAAAGCATTTTTTATGTAGAAAAGATATTGAAACAGGCCGGTTTCGTGTATGACAGTTCCACTCAATCTCGGGCCGTTTTCAGTTTAGTATAAGCGCAAAAATGTTATTGACGACTGTCAATAACATAGCAGCTGATGAGTAAGATGTGTATTATATACCTAAAACGGTTTTTAGCTTTGCATAACCGCTTTTGCTCACCGGTACCTGGGCGCCGGTTTTTAATTGCGCCAGGTAATTTTCTTTTTCGTAAGGTTCTATGCGTGTTACCAGGTGCACATTCACCATATAGGAACGATGGGTGCGCACAAATTGTCCGGGATTGAGCACTTTCTCAAAATGAGACATGGTTTTGTTTTTCAGGAAAGCCCCTTCTTTTGTATGGATCTTTACATAATCATCGGCCGCCTCCAGGTAATGCACTTCATCAATAGGAATGATCTTTATTTTACTACCGGTTTTCACCACGATGCGCTGGTTTTGTTGCGGCGACTGCGCCGCTTCTTCCAAAAGGGCATGGGTGGCCGGCGCCGCCAGCGGCGACGCCCGGTCCATCCATTTTTTCATGGCTATATCAAAACGTTCCTGACTAAAAGGTTTCAACAAATAATCCACGGCATGGCTTTCAAAGGCTCTGATGGCATATTCATCAAAGGCCGTTGTGAAAACAACGGCAGGGGGCTGTTCTACCAGTTCCAGCATTTCAAAACCATTGATCTTGGGCATTTGTATATCCAGGAAAACAATATCGGGCTGGTGTTGCAAAATGGCCTTGATGCCCTCAAAACCATCGTTACATTCCTGTACTACCTGTATATCGGGGTAGGGCAGCAGGTATTCCCTTATAACGGACCGGGCCAATGGTTCATCGTCTACTATAATGGCTTTTCTCATGATGCCTGCGGGATTTTTATGATCGTAGTAAACTGGTTATCGGTATGGCTGGTGGCCAGCAGGTCGTTGCGGCCAAACAGCAGGTACAAGCGCCTTTGTACAGAGCTGAGGCCAAAGCCAGTGCCTTGTTTGGGCGACGAGGTTTCGGGATCGAAGGGGTTATGTATGGCAATCACCAGGTAACTCCCTTCTTTTTGAGCGCTGATGCGTATGGTGACCGGTTCGGTAGTATCGTACAAACCGAATTTGATGGCATTTTCCACCAGGGGTTGCAACAGCATATTGGGCAATTGCATGGTGCGCACCGATTCTTCACTGTACACATCCGTATTCAGGCGATGGCCAAACCGCACTTTTTCAATATCGAGATACAACTGTAAATGCTGTAATTCATCTTCCAGGCTGATCCATTGGTTCTCCTCTTTTTTCATGGTGCCGCGCAAAAAATCCGACAATTGTTGTATCATTTTACGCGCCTGTGCCGGCTGTAAGGTCACCAGGGCGCTGATGCTATTCAGACTGTTGAATAAAAAATGAGGTTGCAATTGCTGGCGTAGTTTAAACAACTCGGCCTCGCGCGCCAGTTTTTCTGCATCGGCCTGGCGGGCTTCCCTTTCTTTTTGTTCCTGCAGGGTGTACCACAATTCGCTCATCAGGGCAATGCAAATGATCACCAGGAAGGCAATGTCGAGCCGCACCGGCATAGACTTATGCAGGAAATCGAGGTATTTGGTATGGCCTGCAAATAGCTGCGTAAGAATATACCGGGCGGCCAGCATGCTGAGAATGCTTTTGATACCACAAACGGCAAAAATATACAGGTACTTGCCTTTTTTAGGCCGGTAATACCTTAAATGATTGCTCACCAGCAAGGTCATAATGGCCAGCAGTATATTGTTGACGGCCGAATCGGCCAGGGCCACATCCCAGTCGAATCCCCATTCGCGCAGCAACCGTACATTCATCAATGCCCAGGCCAGCCACGCTACGGCGTAGATTGCTTTATTCTTTAATGTTGCAAATGGAGATGAAGAGGCCAAGTTCGTCGGGTTTTAAAGCAATTGTAAATATTTGTGTACGTTGCTCGACTGTATATGCGCTGCTTTTTTATTCACCAGGTCAATATACTGGTTGGCATTCTCTGTTTCATGAATGCGTGAATACAGTTCCGCGCCATCAATAAGAGCCGATATTTTATACAGCTCGCACACATTTACAAATTGCCATTGTACCAGTTTTTTCTGCTGGTTCATAAACATTTCCTGTTCCTGCGCACCTATGGCGGTTGCTTTCGCAAAGGCGCTTTTTTCGTCGGCTGCTTCTATCAGGCGCAGCTGTTCGTCGAACTGCGCGGTGTGATCGCCATCGCCACAAACGATCCTGTAAACAATTTTTGCCAAAAACCAGTTCATAGCTAAACTTTTTTATGGTTGTGATCTCTTGGTCGTTTAATAACTTTTTATTTCAATGCCGCCAAACAGGGTAGTGCCATGTAATATCACTACTTTGTTGGGGTCGTAATTGGCCTGTGCTGTACGTTTGTCTTCGATGCCTCCGAATATAGCGGCCATCTCGGAATGTATTTGCCAGTGTGGTGGCACAATCAGTTTGGCGCCGCCAAATACCTGCACCATTTCTATATGAATAACGCCGTTGAAATCGGTATGCATCAGGTTGATCTCGGCGCCGCCGAATACCGACACAATATCGCCACCCTTGAAATTCTTGGTATATACCTGCTTTTTAATATTACCAAAAACCGACACTACATCCAGCCAGTTGTCTTCACTGGCAGCCTGGGGCTGCGGTTCTGCAACCGTTTCCACATCGGCCACACTGGTGGCGGGGCCAGGTTCTTCCACCCCGATTTTGTATTGATAAGTCCGGAAACTTTTTTTACTGCGGGAAGAAAGTATCATCATCAACCCTATGACAATGATGACCACCGGCCAGGTAAAGCTCCATAGCCGTACATCGGGCCATATTTCGCGCATGAGGAAAATAACGCCCACGCCGGACACGAGTATCCAGCCTGCATCGCGGAAATTGCTGCCGGCTCCGGCGAAAAGGCCGAACACCACCAGTATCATGGGCCAGGTAAATAACCAGTCGGGGAAGTAAACGTTGAATTGTTTTAACAGGAATATCGTACCTATGCCCAGCACCACCAACCCGGCCAGCACGCTGCCGCTTCTTCTGAAGCTCATGTGCTCCCTTCTGCGCAGCCTTCGCTGCCTGTGCATATATCTTCTTTCATCCCTTGATAGATCGCGTCGCATGGTTGCTATTATTTGATCACAAAACTAATAGTAAGCCATGCGCACAACAAGGGCCGGCCGCCGGGCGGAAGCCGGAAATCGGTGAAACCGGTGTTTCTACCGGTGAAAAAGGAAGTAGGGGGTAAGAAGTAGGAGGTAGGAAGTAAGAGAAACCTGTATTTCCTACCTCCTACTTCTTACTTCCTTTTTCATACTTCCAGATGACTTGTTCGGGATAATTTACTCCGTATCCTGCTGAGTGTTTCCAGCGTCACCCCCAGGTACGATGCGATGTATTTGAGCGGTACACGGGTCAGCAACTCGTTTTTGGTGACCACAAAATGTTTGTATTTGGCAGTAGCCTCGGTAAGACGGGCAATAAAGGCCCTTTCCTCGGCATCGCGGTAGTATTTTTCCAGCAGCTTGCGGCCAACATAATTCATCTCGGGGAAATGATCGTATAAATATTCCAGGTCGTCGTTGCTTAATCCAAACAGTTCGCAATCTTCAATAGCCTGTATATTCTCGCGGGCAGGTTGTTGTAATCCCAGGCTGGTAATACTGGTCACCAGTTCGTGCTCACCGGCAATCCAGGTGGTAATTTCCTTAATGCCTTCTTTTACAAAACTGCGTAAAACGCCCTTGCGAATGAGGTATATATTGGGGCATACATTACCGGATGCTACCAGTAATTCGTTTTTTCGTATGCGGTACAAAAATGTTTTTTGATTGATGTAATCCCTGGCTTCAACGCTGATGGGATATATGTTTCTTGCCAGTGCAATAAATGGTGATTCAGACAATGTGTTATGCGATAACCATTGTTCCACACCTGCGTGGCCGATAAAAGGTGTTGTGTTCATCTGCGTGGTTTTAGGTATTTCCTGTTAATGAAAGCAAGTCACAACTATGTGTGTGCGCTACAAAGTGAGCCTTTTCCAGAGGTAAGGTGAGAAAAAATTAAACGTCTGGTAATTACCTTTAAAGATATAAAGAATTATTGAACATTATTAGTTATCCTAATAAATACCGGAAATGCGGTATGGAAAAAGAGGCAAAAAGGTTGTATTGGCCTGTTACTTATACAAATGTAAAACGATCTACGTCGAAAAGGCCGCGGTCGCTCAGTTTCAGGTGGGGTATCACCAGCAGCGCCATAAACGACAGCGTCATAAAGGGGGCCGAAAGGGGCGATCCCAACTGTTTGGCCATGGCATCGATGGCCGTATAGGCTTCGGCCACCTGGTAGCCGTCGTGGGCGCTCATGAGCCCCGCCACCGGCAAGGGCAATACCTGGCTACCCTGCGGGCCCACGCAGCTGATGCCGCCGGCTTGTTCAATGACCAGATTTACGGCCCGGCAAATGCTGTCATCATCTACCCCAACAGCCACAATATTATGGCTGTCGTGCGCCACCGATGAGGCAATGGCCCCCTGGCGCAGACCGATATGCCTTATAAAAGCCACGGCGGGCGGGGCCGGCTGATAGCGGTTCACCACCACTATCTTGAGTATATCTCTTTCGGCATCGCTCACGATCTGTCCATCGCGAACGGCGGGTTGTACGAAAATTTTATGGGTGATCAATTGCCCATCCATGGCCTCTATCACGGGTATTTCAGGCTGCCCTTTAAATGGCAATACAAAATCGGCCGCTGTTTTAAGGCTGCCATGAAAATTATTAATGGGGGCCGATGGCTGAAAATCAATTTTCGATATGCCGTTTTCGGCCACCAGTTGGCCATTGATATAGGTTTGTAGCACCTGGAATTGGCGCAGGTCGCTGGTAACCACCAGGTCGGCCGCATCGCCCACCCGCAGCAAACCCACATCGGTTTTGTAATGCAATACGGGGTTGATGCAGGCCGCCTGCAAAACGTGGAAAACGTTAATGCCTTTGGCCACGGCACGGGCGCAAAGCTGGTTGATATGGCCTGCCACCAGGCTATCGGGATGTTTGTCGTCGCTGCCAAACATGATCTGGTTGGGGTAATCGTTCAGCAAATCGATCAGGGCTTCGAAATTGCGTGCGGCGCTGCCTTCCCTGATGATGATCTTCATACCGCATTTCAGTTTGTCCAGCGCTTCTTCGCGGGTAAAACATTCATGGTCGGTACTGATCACCACCTGACCTGACTGCCCCGCCTCAATATATTGCCGCGCCTGATCGCCCCGCAGGCCCGGCGCATGTCCATCAATGGGTTTACCGGCCTGCCGTGCAGCCGCTATTTTTTCCATCACCACGGGGTCATTATGCAGTACGCCGGGGAAGTTCATCATTTCGCTTAAATACCTGATCTCCTCTTTTTGCAACAGGGCTCTTATATCGTTGGCATCCAGGGTGGCGCCGGCGGTTTCGAACGAGGTGGCGGGCACACAACTGGGCGCCCCGAAATTGAATTTGAAGGGTACGCTGCGTCCGTTTTCGATCATATATTCCACACCGGCCATACCGCATACATTGGCAATTTCGTGCGGATCCTGAGGGTGGCCACGGTGCCATGTACCACCGCCAGCCGGGCAAATTCCCTGGGCACCAACATACTGCTTTCAATATGAACATGACTATCTATAAAACCAGGAAGTATATATTGCTCGGTTTTCAGCTCCGATTCAGGTATTTGGGTAATATGCGCAATGCGGCCATTCGCGATCGTTATTTCGGCCGGAAAAAATTTTTTTTCTGATATGTTCGCCATGCGGCCACGTATGGTACAATTCATGCTGCTAATATACTCTTTCCGGGTTTTTGTGATGAACGGAACCCCGGGCTTCTTCCGCGCCCTGTAAACAGAATAGCATTAAAACACCCATTTCACCAATTAAATATTAAACAATGAATTCCCTACGCGTTGTATTGCTGGCTGCCGGTAGCATGCTGGCCTTCGTTTCAATGAATGCACAAACCGCCGACGAGGTCGTTAATAAACATATCGAAGCCCTGGGCGGCAAGGAAAAACTGAACGCCATTAAAACGGTGTATAGTGAATATGATATGGATATCATGGGCAACCAGGCATCGGGTGTTACGTACCAGGTGAATGGAAAAGCCTTTCGCAATGAAATGGATTTTGGCGGACAAAAGATTATACAGGTAATAACCGATAAAGGCGGCTGGGGCATTAATCCCATGGCGGGCCAAATGACGGCCGAACCCATGCCCGAAGATATGGTGAAGGCCAGCCAGTACCAGTTGTACCCCGGCGGTATGCTGATGGATTATGCCAGCAAAGGGTATACCGTTGAACTGCAGGGCAAAGAAGAACTGAATGCTACGCCTACTTATAAACTGCTGGTAAAAAATCAGGATGGCAACGAAACCACTTTGTGGCTGGATGCCGCTACTTACCACATTCTCAAATCCACCAGCAAGATCAATGCTCAGGGTCAGGAAATGGAGACCAGCACGGTATTTTCCAACTATATAAAAACCGATTATGGTTTGGCCGTTCCTGGCAATGCCGAAGTGACCCTTCCCGGAGTAACACTCAATATCATCAGCAAAAAAGTAGAGGTGAACAAGGAAGTGGATATGAAACTATTCGAGCAGCCCCAATAAGAACTCGTTAAACAACTATAAATTATAGCCGCAGAGATGCCCTCTCTGCGGTTATTTTTTTAATTTAAGGCCTCAATTCGGCCATATGCTTATTTTAAAACGATGTATTGGTAGCGTAATCGGAGTTTTTTGTTTTGCAGCCACCACCGCCCAGCAAATTACTATCAACACCGTGGGTAAGGACCCTTTCAATGGAAAAGCCCTGGAAACGGTATACAAGGGAAAAGATGGCGTCTGGTATTTCCAGAGTTATAATAATACCATCATCAAAACCACCTACCGCCCCGCCGATTATACCAAATACGAACAGGCTACCGATGCCGTGATGAGCAAACCACCGGCCGTTACCACCAAAATAACCAATGCGGTGTCGCAAACCGTGGAATATGAAAACCAAACCAGTATTGTCATACAGCGCGAGCGCCTGTACTATAAAGCTGGCCGGGAAGTAAGGGTGAAAGCCGCCACATATTTTGCAGAGGGCGATTACCGGGGCTTTCGTTTTCAGCTGAGCAATAACGAACAGATCTTTGGTGGCGGCGAACGCGCCACGGCTATGAACCGCCGCGGCCAGCGCCTGAATTTATACAATACCGGCGCCAATGGGTATGGGCTGGGTGAGTTGAACCTGAGCTTTTCAGTGCCCTTTATCATTTCCAGCAATGGCTATGGCCTTTTTTTCGACAATGCCTCGAAAGGTTACCTGGATATTGGTTTAACGGATAAGAACACCCTGGAAGCCGGTTTCAGCAGCGGCGAGCTGGTGTATTATGTGGTATTGGGAAAAAGTATGGATGAAATATTAAGAAACTATGCATCCATCACCGGCCGCCAGCCCTTGCCGCCGCGCTGGGTCATGGGTAATTTTGTATCTCGCTTTGGTTATCGCAGCGAAGAACAGGTGAAAAACGTGGTAAATAAAATGCGGCAGGAAAATTTCCCGATAGACGGCCTGGTATTCGACCTGTTCTGGTTTGGCGACGATATCAAGGGTACGCTGGGCAACCTGGATTGGGTGAACACCCAAAAATGGCCCAACCCCAAACAAATGCTTACCGACCTGAAAACAAAGGAAAATCTGAAATCCATACTGGTTACCCAACCCTATATTCTGCAAAACACAAAAACCTATGCAGAGGCTACGCCTTTCCTGGCCACCGATGCCGGCGGTAAACCCATGATGGTGCCCGAGTTGTATTTTGGTACAGGCGGCCTGGTGGATATTTTCCGCAAACCCGCGCAGGAATGGATATGGAGATATTTTAAAAAACAGGTAAGCAATGGTGTAAGCGGCTGGTGGGTATCGCAGGCTGAACCGGGTAAACACCCCGCCACCATGGTGCACAACCTGAAAGACTATGGCATTAACCGCCCCATGAGCGCCGATGAAGTGCATAATGTGTATGGCCACTATTGGAACAAAATGCTTTTTGAAAAATACAACGACGATGTATCTGATACCCGGCTGGTATTGCTGAACAGCACCGGTTTTGCCGGCAGCCAGCGTTATGGCGTGCTGCCCTCATCGGGCTATGTGGCCCGCAGCTGGAGCGGCCTCAAAAGCCAGCCGCTGGTATTGCTGGGCGCCAGCATCAGCGGTATACCCTATATTCATTCCAATGCAGGCGGTTTTATGCAAAGCAAAGAGGCCGATGGCGAGTTGTATACGCGTTGGATACAGTTTGCCACCTTTACACCCATCTTTAAGCCACATGCTACCGTGCTGGAAGAAAACGACATGCCATCGGAACCCTGTTTTCAGCAGGAACCTTATAAAAGCATCGTGCGTAATTACATCAACCTGCGCTACCGTTTATTACCTTACAACTATTCACTCACCTACGAGCAGGCAATACTGGGCAAACCATTGATGCGGCCTCTGTATTATTACAGTTTTGCCGATAGCAATGCCCTGTGCGCCGAAGAGGAATATATGTGGGGCGATGCCCTGCTGGTAGCGCCCATCACTTCAGCGGGGGCAACTTCACGCATGGTATACCTGCCCGCAGGTAAATGGTACAGCCTGGCCGATGCTACCCTTGCAGAAGGCGGCAAAACCGTGAACCAGCCCGCCGATATCAAACAAATACCGGTTTTTGTAAAGGAAGGCAGCTTTTTGCCCATGTGGGGCGGCAAAGACACCATCAAATCGGTGGACACCTATGATTCAAAAGAGATCCATGTGCGGTATTATCCTTCGGCTAACGCCACCAGCTATGTATGGTACGACGATGATGGGGTGAGCACCAAAACCCTGGAAAAAGCCAATTACGAACTGGTGACCTTTAAGGGCGTGGCCAATGGAAAAATGATCACCATCGATATCACCACCAATAATCCTAACCAATACGGCAAACGTTTCAGGCGTGTTTTTAAATTCGAATTTCCGGTAGGAGGGGTGGCGCAAGCCGTGGTGAACGGGAAGGCCGTGCAGCCGGACAATGGCCTGGTACCGGTGGAATTTAACGGCAAACCTTTAAAGGTAGAAGTTACTACCAAATAATTCACAACGGGCAAACTACACGTAAATCTACTATCGCTAAAATTGTATTTTGGCACACAGCATGCAGCATAGGTAGCGCCCTGTAAAGTCTTTTTTTGTTGTATACATATCCTGTTACTTGTTGTGGTCCGGTCGTTCGTTGGCCGGACCCCTTTTTATAAATATTGAATGTTGAATGTTGAAGTGTTTTCTACTTCAACATTCATTATTCTTTAACAGGTCGGGGCGTCGTTCGCGGGTACGCTGTACCGACTGTTCATAACGCCAGTCTTCCACTTTTTTGGGATCGCCGCTTAGCAGTACATCGGGCACTTTCCAGCCCCTGAAATCGGCCGGGCGTGTATATACGGGAGGCGCCAGTAAATGATCCTGGAAGGAATCGAAAAGGGCCGAGGTTTCATCGTTGAGCACACCCGGCAACAAACGACCCACGGCATCCACCACAATGGCTGCCGCCAGTTCGCCGCCGCTGAGCACATAATCGCCCACAGAAATTTCTTTAGTCACAAAATGTTCGCGAATGCGCTCGTCGATGCCCTTGTAGTGCCCGCATATGATGAGCAGATTCCCTTTCAGGGACAATTGGTTGGCCATAGACTGATTAAAGGGCTGGCCATCGGGTGTCATATAAATGATCTCGTCGTAAGTACGGTCTTTCGAAAGGGTTTCTATGGCATTGGCCAGGGGTTCGCACATCATTACCATACCGGCGCCGCCGCCATACTGGTAATCATCTATGGTGCCGTAATCGTTAATAGCCCATTGGCGCAGGTGGTGTACATGCACTTCCAGCAAACCTTTGTCACGCGCCCTTTTTAAGATAGAATGCGAAAAAGGGCTTTCCAGCAGTTCGGGCAAAACAGATAGTATGTCGATACGCATGGGGCAAAGATAAGCGGGAAGTAGGAAGTAAGAAGTAGGAGGATCCCGGTATATCCTACTTCTTACTTCCTTCTTCCGACCTCCGACTTCTTTTTTTCCCGGGAAGAACTTAAATTGGGAGCTCTAATATGCTCTGATTGGCTACCCACTGCACTGCAGTATAAGGTTCAAGGCTTCCATCCTTCCTGGTTAGTACAGCACTTTAATGTATTGAAAACCTATGGCTCAATCAAATCAGGCCCAACCCGGTCCGCTGCCCGGTTATGCGGTTACGAATGCCTATACTATTGTAGCAACGCTTTATTGCTTCACATTTAGTCTGGTGTATTATTTTTTTGCTCATAATATCTTTCTATCGGTCATACATGCACTGGCGCTTATTGCGGTAGGCATCAATTACCTGCTATTAAAACGAAGCGGTAATTATCAACGTACCGGTATTATTTTGACTACCGGTACCCTGATCGTGATATGCCTGTTTGCCACCGGCGGCTGGGGCAATACCGGTTTTTTATGGCCTTTTGCTTACCTGCCATTTATATTCTTTTTAGCGCCACCCAACAAAAGTTTGTATTGGGTAATGGGGTTGGTTGCCGGTTGCGCCATTTCGGCCCTGCTGCAATTTACCGGTGTTATTTACCGGCCTTATTCTCCCATTGCTATCCTGAATTTTTTCGCCTGCCTGATGATGTTTATGGTGTGTAATTATTTCATCAAACAAAAAGCCCTGTATTATGAAAAAATGCTGGAAGAACAGGTACAGTTAAAAACCACCGAACTGGCGCAAAAAAATGCCGACCTGGCTGCCTCCAATGCCCAACTGGAGCAGTTTGCATTTTTTGCATCGCACGACCTGCAGGAGCCGTTGAACACCACTTCGGGTTTTGTAAAACTGTTGAAACAAAAATATGCAGGCCGCCTTGACCAGGAAGCCGATCAGTACCTCAATTATATCGATCAGTCGTCTACCCGTATGAAAGCGCTGATCACCGAATTGCTGGAATGGTCGCGTATTGGATGGAAAAAAGAACTGGCCCCGGTTGATTGCAACCACCTGTTGCAGGAAGTACTGGCCGATTTGAATGATATTATCAGCAGGAATGCTGCCGTGGTAAAAGCCGGCCAGCTACCGGTGCTGCATGCCTATGCTATCGAATTGAAACTATTGTTTCAAAACCTGGTCACCAATGCCATCAAATTCAGGCAACAGGATCGGGCACCGGAAATATGGATAGCAGCGGAAAAAAAAGAAGGCTGCTGGCAGTTTTCTTTTACCGATAACGGCATTGGTATTGATCCGCAGTTTCATGAAAAGATATTCGGCTTATTCAAAAGGCTGCATAACCGAACACAATACCAGGGATCGGGTATTGGCCTGGCCCATTGTAAAAAAATAGCCGAATTGCATGGAGGCAAAATATGGGTGGAATCGGAATTGGGTAAAGGCAGCAGTTTTTGTTTTACCGTGCAGGAGATGTAGCATCATCACTCAAAAAATTCATCCAGGTCGCGGCGCTGCTTTTTCGTAGGCCGGCCAATTTTGCTCAGGCGTTTGCCGGTATGAAAACTCGATGCCTGGAACTGCAGCCTTTCAATTTCTTCGGCAGGTGTTATGTCTATATAATATTTAATGGCTTCGGAATAAGCTACGCGGTTGTGCAGCAGTTCCACCACCTTGATGCGCCAGCGTTTGGCTTCGGTTTTTACTTCATACTCTTCACCGGCATGTACCTGTTTGGAAGCTTTTACCGGTACGCCATTGCATTTTACTTTCCCGGTATCGCAGGCTGCGGCGGCCATGGTGCGTGTTTTGAAAAGGCGAATGGACCAGAGGTATTTGTCTATGCGTAATTTTTCATTTTCCATATTCCAGATTTAACAAAATGGGTTGGGTGTTGGTTCTGCCGGAACCAACACCCAACGGCTTTATTCCGCAAAAAACTTATGGAAATACGGTATGGTTTCAATGCCCTTGTAAAAATTCATCAGGTCGAATTTTTCATTGGGCGAATGCAAATTATCGCTGTCCAGTCCAAAACCCATAAATACAATCTTCACACCCAGTTCTTTTTCCAGGATGGTGCAAATGGGAATGCTGCCCCCGCCGCGAACGGGAATGGGCTTTTTATTGAATGTAGTTTCAATGGCTTTGGCGGCTGCCTGGTAAGCTTTTGAATCGATGGGCGTCATATAGGGCTCCCCGCCATGCAGTTCAAATGCATCTACGGTAACACCGGGCGGCGCTATCTTTTTAAAATGTTCCAGCAGCAGTTGGGTAATTTTTTCAGACGATTGATTGGGCACCAGCCTGGCCGAGATTTTGGCATGTGCTTTCGATGGCAATACGGTTTTGGAACCTTCACCGGTATAACCACCCCAAATGCCGTTCAGCTCCAGGGTAGGGCGAATGCCGGTACGTTCGTTGGTGGTATATCCTTTTTCGCCCCACAGTTCCTGCACACCCAGGTCTTTTTTATATTCGGCTTCATCGTAGGGCGCCTGCGCCATCAGTTTTCTTTCTTCGGCGGTGGCTTCCACCACATCGTCGTAAAAACCGGGAATGGTGATATGATTGTTTTCGTCGTGGCAACTGGCTATCATTTTGGCCAGCATGGTGATGGGATTGGCCACGGCGCCGCCATATACCCCGCTATGCAGGTCGCGGTTGGCTCCGGTTACTTCCACCTGTATATAGGCCAGTCCGCGCACACCAATGTCGATAGAGGGATTGTCCATGCTGATCATGGCGCTGTCGCTGATCAAAATCACATCGCATTTCAGCAGGTCTTTATGCGTTGCCACAAATTTGCCCAGGTTGGGCGATCCCACTTCTTCTTCTCCCTCAATCAAAAATTTGATATTGGTGCTTTGCGTATTGGTTTTGGTTAGTATCTCCAGGGCCTTTACATGCATATAAAACTGGCCTTTGTCGTCGGCAGAACCGCGGGCATAAATACGACCGTCTTTGATAACGGGATCAAAGGGACCACTCTTCCACAACTCCAGCGGATCGGGGGGCTGCACATCATAGTGCCCGTATACGAGCACGGTGGGTTTGTTGGCATCGATGATCTTTTCGCCATATACCACGGGGTGCCCGTTTGTTTCATACACTTCGGCTTTGGTGGCGCCGGCTTCCAGCAAACGCTGTTTGGTCATTTCGGCGCATTTCCGCATATCCTGTTTGTGATCGCTGTTGGCGCTTACCGAAGGAATGCGTAACAGGTCCAGTAGTTCGTTCAGGAAACGGTCCTTATTCTTTTCCTGGTAATCTTTCCAGGCTTGCATAATCATATAGTTTAAATGGTGAAAAACTTTGGAAAGCGAATATAGGCAATAAAAAAAGCAATAAAAAAAGCTGCCTGTGGGGCAGCTTGAAGTGTTTATTTCGACCGGCTGTTACCAGCGCGAACCACCACGGTTGCCGGAGAAACCTCCGCCACCACGATTGGTCTTGGGCCTGGCCTCCGTTACCGAAATGGAGCGGCCTTCAATTTGTTTGCCATCCAGTTCCCGCATGGCATTCTGGGCCGCATCATCCTGCATTTCCACGAAACCAAAACCCCGCGATTTGCCGGTAAATTTATCGGTGATTACTTTGGCAGAAGTTACATTGCCATAAGTGGTGAACAACGTCGTCAGGTCATCATCATTGATATGAAAACCCAGGTTAGAAACGTACAAATTCATACAAAAAATTAAAATGTTAACAATGAACTGAGCAAAAACAGAAAGTAGACAAAGACGACAGTTTACAGAAGGGTCAATAAGCAAAAGATCGTTTCAAATACTTAATGTGCGGTACTCAATTTATATATCTTAAAGATACGCATCCTGTTCCAAATAATCAATTAATATCTGTAACACACGGCGTTTATGTTCATGCCTGCTCCCACCGATGCAAACAACACAACATCACCGTGTTGTAGCGCATGGTCATCTACCTGCCCCTTGATTACCAGGTCGTACAGGGTAGGAATGGTGGCCACCGAACTGTTACCCAGCCAGTGAATACACATGGGCATCACAAAAGGCGGTACTTCCTGTATGCCATAAAGTTGATAAAAATCCCGCACAATGGCCTCATCCATTTTTTCATTAGCCTGGTGAATGAATATCTTTTTCAGATCTTCAATGGCCACGCCGCTTTGATCAAGGCATTGTTTCATGGCCGCAGGCACGTGTTTAAGTGCATATTCATACACTTTGCGTCCCTTCATTTTTATATAACGGCGATGCCCATCTGCATCGGGTGCATAGGATTCGCCGAAATAAATATAAAAAGCTTCGTCGGTGCAGTCTGAACGGGTGCAGGCGCTTAATATGCCTCTCCCGGTATCGCTGGTATCCTGGTATTCCAGTACACAGGCGCCTGCGCCATCGCTGAAAATCATGCTGTCGCGGTCATGGTCGTCAATGATCCTCGACAACAGCTCTGATCCAATCACCAGGCATCTTTTGGCGGCGCCTGCCCGGCAATAAATATCGGCCTGTATAAGTCCCTGCAACCAGCCGGGACAGCCAAACAAAATATCGTAAGGCACACAGGTTGGGTTGTTGATGCCCAGGTTGTGTTTAATTCTCGATGCCAGGGAAGGAACCGTATCGGGCTGGTAGGTTTGGGGAGCAATATCGCCGTAATTGTGCGCCATGATGATCTGGTCGATGGTTTCCGGATCAATGCCGCTGTCCTGAATGGCCAGGCGGGCTGCCTCGGTGGCCAGGTCGGAGGTATTGGTGGTATCGCAGGCATAACGCCGTTCTTCAATTCCTGTGATCTGTTTAAACTTTTCGATGATGCGGATAGCCGGCTGGGCTATAGGTTCGTTTTTGTTGATATAAAAATTCCCGGAAATAAAGTCATCATTTTTCTTGATCACCGGAGGAATCACGCAACCGGTACCGGTAATAACTGTTCTGAACATAACTAAAGGGCGGACAATTTTGTTATCTCTACCCCACTAAAAATACGTGCCAGGGTAGTATCTTTTGACTTTTTATAATTTTCCAGGTTCGACTCAGCCACAATACGCCAGAAATTCTTGGCCTTTAGATCGGCATAATCTGCCGTGGTGATAAACAATCCAATCATCGGCTTTCTGGTTTTGAACGATACTTTCACGGGCACATTGGCCGGGTTCTTTTGTAGCAGGAATTTCTCGATCTGTTCATTTGTCATAAATCTATATTTTAAATTTTACCATTGTGGTGGCACATGCAGCTCACTCACAGATATTTTTTTTCCATCCATCATGGTTTGGTCAAGCGATGCAATGGCCTGCCTGGCCTCATGGTCAACCGGCATAATGATCACGCCATTGCCCTTCGACCGGCCATTATTTTTATCCCGGTTCACCTCAGCCGAATTCACCACCCCGAACGGAGAAAATAGTTTCCGCAGATCTGAATCAATGGTATTACGGCTTAGATTGTGCACCTGGATAGTCATACCTGAAATTTTATGTTGGAAGAATTGTTAATACCGGGATTAATTGGAATGGTACAGGTATATGCCCCGCAGCCAGTTGAAGACCGCCAGTTCGCTTCTGATATCGTTGGGTAATTGCCTGATAATGAGGTTTTCCAGCATATGCCCATCTGATAATGACAATTTCCCCAGCGATTTGCCAAAGAAATTAATGATGTATAACACCTGGTTGCCATTAAAAGGATCAAACAACCGGCGGCCGGGTTCACCCGAATACCTGTTTGTGCCCGCATCGTTTAACCAATGATAGTGATGGCTTAACAGATGTTCTTTCGAAAAAAACATATTTGTACAATTTGGTTGTAAAGCGAATCAAAAAAGTAGAGAAAAGAGCAAAGACGGGAAACGGGATTACTCTATAATATGCCTTTTTAATTGCCGATTCCATTAAAGGTAAGCTTTTTTAGGCGCATTCCCGCTATTATTTGATCAGTAGGCGCTTACAGGCTGTGTTTCTTATCGGTAAGTATATTTTCGAGGGTCCAGGGAATGGCCTGTTCAAAAGGATGCTGGCGCATAGTGCATTCGGTCTTGGTGCATATGCGGCAGGAAAAATCAAGACAGGGATCGGTGTGTACAAACAATTCAATGATATCGCCTAACTCGCGTTTGATGAGGCGCCCCAGTTCCTCCACTTCGGTATGCGCCTCCACCACATTCAGATACCAGGGAACTGTGAGGTGGCAATCGATGTGCAGCTGGCCGCCATACTTGATCACACGCAGGTTATGCAAATCGATCCAGTTTTTGCGCCGGTTGGCATTTACCACCGACAGCATTTTTTGCAACAGCTCCTCGTCGGCCTCGTCCATAATACCCGCCACCGAACTGCGCAGTATGCGGTACCCAGTGAACATGATCACCAGGGCAAAAACCATGGCGGTGATATTATCCAGCATGGTGATGCCGGTATAATGAATTAGCACCAGGCCCACGATGATGCCCAGGGTAGACCAGGTATCGGACTGCAAATGTTTACCGCTGGCTATCAGGGCCAGCGAATTGTTCTTTCGGCCGTTTTGAACGCTGATGACGCCCACCACAAAATTGATGAGCGCTGTGGCTGCTACCAGTAGAATGCCTTTATCGAGTTGCTGGAGGGTGTGCGGGTGTATGATATTGAGGATAGATTGATAAATGATCACCAGACCGGCCACAATGATGAGGGTGCCTTCTACCGCGGCCGACAGGAACTCGGCCTTGCCATGTCCATACGGGTGATCTGCATCGCGTGGTTTGGCCGCCACAAACAGGCTGTACAATCCAATAAAGCCGGCAACGACGTTTACCGTACTTTCCAGGGCATCGGTGAGTATGGCCACAGAGCGGGTCAACCAATAAGCCACCATCTTTGCTATGAAAAGTACAACGGCTATGGTTACCACCATCTTTTGTATACGAAGATTTTGCCTGCCCTGGTTCAATGGCTGCAATTTGGGCGAAGGTAGGAAATTACACAAGTTTGTCCTTGAGGGCCTTCGATACGGCTTCAGTAGCAGAATGCACGTGCAGTTTGTCGTAAATTTTCTTGATGTGAAAACGAACGGTATCGAGGCTCACCCGAATGTGGGCGGCAATCATTTTATAACTGTATCCCTGCACCAGCAATTGCAGTATCTGGGTTTCGCGTGCAGACAAGTCGGTTTTTTCTTCTTCGGTATTGCGGGCGGCAGGCACCATCATCAGCACTTTGCGGGCCACGGTGCCCGTCATGGGTGCGCCACCACTTAACACATTTCTGATGGCGGCCGGTATTTCTTCCATGGCATAGCGCTTTAATATGTACCCCGAAGCACCGGCGCAAATGGCATTGAAGATATTCTCATTATCGTCGAAAACGGTGAGCATGATGATGGGCAGCTGGCCCCTGACCCTGCGGATACGCCTTACGGCTTCCACGCCATTCACAACGGGCATATCTATGTCCATGAGCACCACATCGGGCTCCAGTTCGCGGATATCGGTTTCCACGGTTTCGGCATTGGGCATGGCTGCCAGCAATTGCAGATCGGGCTGTTCATTCACCAGCGATTCAATGCTCAGGCGCAGCGCTTCATTATCATCGTATAGTAATACTCGGGTAGCCATAATTACAAAATAGGAGATAAATTTTTTATGGAAGCACTACATCATTATGTAGCGGGCATTTCCAGCACTACCTGCGTGCCCTTACCCGGTTCGGAGGCAATGGCCAGTTGCGCGTTCAGCGAACGGGCCCTTCCCTGCATATTTTTCAGCCCGTTGCTGCTGCCGGTTTTGTTTACATCAAAACCACGGCCATTATCGCTTACCAGTAATTCAATATGCCCGTTCACCCGCATCAACCTTACTTTCAGCGAGGAGCATTGGGCGTATTTGGCGGCATTGTTCACGGCCTCTTTAAATATCAGGAACATGTCTTTGCGCTGGCTCATGGAAAAATTATGGTCCAGCAGGCTTTCATCGGCCTCAAAATCCACCTCTATGTTCTTTGGTTCCAGGGTATGGCTTAGATATTCACGCATGCGTACGATCATATTGGCCACCTTGTCATTGTCTGATTTGATGGTCCATACAATATCGCTCATGCTTTGTTGTATTTGTTGCGATTGCTCGGTGATCTTTTGCAGCAGTCCGCTGGTTTTAGCCTTGTCTTTTTCCAGGTTGCTTTGCGATACCTGCGACAATATATTGATGCTGGTGAGGGTAGAGCCTATTTCATCGTGCAGGTCGCGGGCAATATGATTACGCATATCCAGCAGAGCCTGCTGCTGCTCCAGTTTCTTTTTTAACTGAAAACGGTTGAAGAATAAAACACCGGTAATTACCAGCAGCACCAGGCCAATAATCATGCCGTTGCGGAACTGCTTTTGGGTTTGCAATTGTTTTTCATGCAGGGCTTTTTCCTGCCGCGCCAACAGCAGTTCCTGCTCCTTGTTGCGGGCTATCAGCATTTGTTTTTCCAGTTCCTCGTCCCGCTGTTTGATGATGGCGTCCTGCAATTCCCTGGTTTGCGACAGCATTTGAATATCTTTCTCTTTTTGCGCAGCTTCCAGCATATTGCCCGCAATAATGGCTTTTTGTTTTTCTATTTCCAGTTGTTTGATGCGCTGGGCTGTGCTCAGCTCCAGTATCTCGCGGTCTTTTTTTTCGGTTTCATAACGGGCTTGCACATCTGCAATACGGGCATTGGTTTCGTCGGTGACGATGCTGTCCCTGTAGGCAATGTATTTCTTGTAACTCTCATAGGCATTGTAATAATCCTTCCTGTCTTTAAAAAAGGTGGTCCTGAAATAAAATACATCCCGCAGGTTATACTTGTTATGGATGGCCCTGGACAGGTCTTCGGCCTCCTGAAAATAACGCATAGCCCCGGCAGAATCGTTTAGTTGTTTACAGTAAATAGCCGCCGCAATATACCGGCGGGAAAGCAGGTTATTATCGCCTGCTTCCCGGGCAAGGGCTATGGCTTTTTTTTCGTATTCCAGCGCTTCGGGCAGTTTTTTCTGGCGCTGCAGAATGATGCTCATGGTGGTATAATTATGCGCTATACGCACCTTATTACCGGTGATGGCTGCATATTTCGATGAGTTTTCCAATGCTTCCTTGGCCTGTTCCAGCGAATCGGCGTTCACATACATCTGGGCCAGGTTATTATAACTTACAGTGAGCCCGCCTATATCGTGCAGTTTTTCCCGGATGGCCACCGCCCTGCGGGTGTACTGAATGGCTTCTTTCAGGCGTTTCAGCTCATTGTAGGCCGTGCCCAGGTTGCCGAGCGTTTGGGCAATACCCCACTCGTACTGCTCTTTTTCATATATCTGCAGGGCTTTTAAATACCATTCCACCTGTTTATGCAATTCGCCTTCCATGCCATATACATAACCAATATCGTTGTAAATGACACCTGTATGCCACGACTGGTCTTTTTCGAATTTTGATTGTAAAGCCTTGTTCAGGTAGTCATGCGATTCCTGGTAGCGATCCAGACTCATGAGGTATTGTGCCCGCCGGTAATAGGCCCATCCAATCAGGAAACTGTCTTTTAATTGCTGGCCTATTTTCAGCGCAGCGGTATCGTGCCGGCCCATGGGCATGAACACACCCTTGCGGTAATAAATATCGGCCAGTTGCAGGTGGGCCTGCGCTTCGGCATGCAGTAATTTTTTCGATTGACTGTATTGCAGGAGTGCCGAACTGGTGGCAATGGCCGAATCGTAAGCGCCCTGTTCCATCAGTTTTTCTGCCTTATGCAGTAAGGTATACGCATGATCGTTTTGTGCAGCCACAGGCAAATAGCAACACACAAAGGCTATCAGGCAAAGTTTATTCAACATATGGGCAGTTGTCGTGGTTTAAGCAACCCTTAACCCTGTTGCACGGCCGGGCTAAGCCGTTTACCCTTCTTCCCAAACAACCTACTTATACTTCTAAACAAACGATAATACAACTCTTTATTAAATAACTGCGAATCGTGCAGGGCTTTATACGTTAGAAATATACCCAAAGGTATCAGCACAGCCGTAGCCAGCCACATACCCGCAAAAGGTTGCAGCACATCTTCCTTCACGAATTTTTTTCCAAAATTGTTCAGCAAAAAGAAGATCACGAAAAAGACCACGGCAAACACCACGGGCATACCAATACCGCCCTTGCGTACAATAGAACCCAGCGGTGCGCCTATAAGGAAAAGCACCAATACCGCAACAGACATGGTAAACTTTTCATGCCATACCATCAGGTGCAGTCGCAGGTCTTTGCGTTTGGCATCGTATTCCCAGGCCGGTCCTTCAATGGTGCCCTTGATGGAGTTGGCATACGACATGCCTTCGGTGATCACGGCAGCATGCACACTGTCGGGCAGCAGGTCGATGAATTTTTTCACGCCCTTCTTTACCGGCGGCGCTTTTACTTCCACCCAACCGGTATCGAGATATTTAGAGAATTGCAGGTAGGCCTGCAGGTCGCGCTGGTTGCGTTCCTTGAAACGGCCGGTGGTTTTTTCCAGCGAATCGATGGCCTTTTGTAACTGGCGCACGCTCAGCATTTCGTAGCGGTCCCGATAAGCACTGTCTGATGTGGGGTTCAGCATCAGGTCGCTCAGGTCTATCACTTTTTTATATTCCTTAAAGCCCAGCCGAATATAATCGGTGTTATTACCATAGCGGCTGCCCCTTTCTTCATAACGCCATCCGTTTTGCAGGGTGAATTCCAAAAAACGTTTGTCGGCAGAAACCCGCATAATGCCTCTTTCCGCAGCCACAATATTATCCTGTGGACCGGTACTGTTGGTTTCGTAAATGATCACATTATGCAGAATGGAGTCTTTTTCTTTTTTCGATACCTTGATGGCATAGTTGGGAATATTGGTATAAAAAACCCCCTGTTTAAGATCGAAGGCCGGTTTTTTATTCACCAGGTCGTAATGCAGGGTTTTCATTTTCAGGTTGGCCACCGGTATCACATAGTTGTTGAACAGAAAGGCCAGGCCCGATAACAGGAGGGCGGTGATGAACAAAGGGCGCATAAATCGTAAGAGCCCAATACCCGCCGATTTAATGGCTACCAGCTCGAAGGTTTCGCCCAGGTTGCCAAATGTCATGATCGATGAAAGCAGCATCGCCAGGGGCAGTGCCAGCGGCACCAGGGTGGCGCTGAGATACAATACCAGCCGCAACATGGTGAGGGTATCAATACCTTTACCCACAAAATCATCTATCCATAACCAGAAGAACTGAAGGATCAGCACAAACAGGGTCAGGAAAAAGGTTGCTATAAACGGACCGATAAACGATCGTAATACCAGTATGTCGAGCTTTTTGATCACCTTTATTGAATAAAAGATTGTATGACAGCAAAAATACAGCTTTCAGAAGAGGAATTGAAGCTGGTGCAAAATGCGCAATGGCTTTTAACAAAGAATGTTATTATAGTAAAGGTATATCACCTGTTTGGAGACATTGCCGCCTGGCAGCAGCAACATGTGAGCGCCGGTATTTTCCCTTCTTCTCCCAAAATATCCAGGGGTGAAAATTATAAGGGGCTGCCCTATGTAATGCTCGATCATCCGCGCCTGTTTGGTAAGGAAGATGTATTTGCCGTACGCACTATGTTCTGGTGGGGACATTATTTCAGTGTAACTCTGCACCTGAAAGGCATGTACCAGCAAAAATACAGGGATTTAATAATCGCCAACCGGCAACTGTTACAGCAGCATGATTTTTATATAAGTATAGGTGAGGATGAATGGAGGCATGAATTGACCGAAGACAATTACAGGCTTCTCAGCCGGCTGCAGGCCGACGAACTGGGAACCAGGTTACTGGCAACTGATTTTTGTAAACTATCGGCGAAAATCTCCCTCCATCAATGGGATAAATCGAAAGAAATGATTTGTGCTCTTTATGATATGATCTTTACATCCCTGGGCTATTAATTGCCTAAACGGTGAAACAGGTCTTTCACCTGGTAATCCCATAGCTGACTCTGGTCTTTAACGTCCCCCTTATCGGCAAAATCCTTTATCACCAGGATGGTCTGATTTGTTACTTCTGATTTCTCGATTCGAAATTCGAAATATTCATCTTTTGGAGCATGCAACCAATGAAACCTGATAAATTTTTCTTCTTCACTTTCCATCACCTCTGCTTTATCTGTAGTCCCATTCCAGGAAAAACTAAAAATGCTATCCCGTTCGTCCACTTTATCGGCAAACCATTCCTGCAAGCCTGCAGGTGTACTAAGGAATTCATATAAAATGGAAGGAGAACATCTCACCGGATACTCTAACGTAAAAATTTGTTTCTTACTCATCTAACCCTTTATTGATCGTTTTGTGCTGTACCAATGGTGCAATTATAGAAAA
>Ga0065721_10049190_pt1 | contig 42407 bp, 33 predicted proteins | sample Mesricmetagenome_FD_59108 | JGI IMG/M metagenome (GOLD analysis project Ga0065721, IMG submission 59108) | Mesophilic microbial community from rice straw/compost enrichment Sample: eDNA_1 v2 (version 2) | ecosystem: Engineered > Solid waste > Grass > Composting > Bioreactor | place: USA: Davis... | reverse complement strand
CCGGTGGAGATCACGGCGGGGCGCACGGCAGCCACGGCGGCGAGGCGACGGCATACGAGCTGGAATGGACGTACGAGCCGGAGCAGCCGAAGTCCGGCGAGCCGGTTTCGATTCGGACGCAAGTATACGATGCGGAAGGCAAGACGGTCGAGCAATTCGAGCTGTCGCATGAGAAGCTGATGCATCTGATTGTCGTGAGCGAAGATTTGAGCGTGTTTCAGCATTTGCATCCCGATAAGCTGGATTCGGGGCAATTTGCAGTGGAGACAAGACTCCCCCAAGCCGGCGGCTACAAGCTGTTCGCCGATTTCGTTCCGGAGGGGGGCTCCGATATGACGGCTGTTGCCCGCTTGCGCGTCGAAGGAGAGCAGGCGGAACCGCATAAGCTGGTTCCCGACGAGAAGCTGGAGCAAACCGTCAACGGGATCGACGTTCGGCTGAATCTGTCGTCGAACAAGGCCGGCGAATCATCGGAATTGACTTTTACGTTTGCCGATGCGGATACGAAAGAGCCGGTAACGGATCTTGAGCCTTATCTGGGAGCGATGGGCCATACGGTCATCGTAAGCGAAGATTCGGAGCGTTATCTGCATGTTCATCCCGTCACCGAAGATGGCGGCGGGCCGGAGGCGAAGTTTGCCACCGAGTTCCCCGAACGAGGCATATACAAAATTTGGGGCCAATTTCAACGAAGCGGGGAGACGTTTATCGTTCCCTATGTCGTCAACATCGACTAAAATTGGACAGGGCTGAATGCCTGCGGCTTAAATCCGCTTGCGTTCAGCCCTTGTTTATATTTAACCCGGCGTGTCCGTTGCTTCCGGACAGCCTATTCCATTCCCTCTTAGCGTAGATGACTGCATGCGCCGGCTGGCGGAGATCCGGCATTCCAATACAACGAAAGCCCTGCCTCTCTTTCGTCCTTGCGGCTCCGACGGCCGCTCCAGTGTGAATCAGAAACGACAAACAACTTGTACAACATGAATCAGCGGTAGATTTGAGAACTAAAATCGGAAGGTGATTTAAATCTCTGGGGAATTAGCAGGGTCAAATATGAAATTCCTTATAATATAACATATAAATGAATGGGAATCAAGAGATTGTTTGGGAGACCTTGGCTCGATAGCCAGCATGCATGACCTTAAGCCAATTGGATAAGCTAATGCGGAAAGGGGGAATGCACGATGCCGGACTGGCTGCAAATTATCGTCCGCACGTTGGCGGCGGTCGTCATATTGTTTATTATGACCAAGCTGCTTGGCAAACGACAGCTGTCGGAGCTGTCGCTGTTCGAATATATTACGGGCATTTCCATAGGCAATATCGCGGCTTACATCTCCCTGGATCTCGACAACCTTTGGTATTTGGGCATCGTCTCGCTGATTGTATGGGTCAGCATTTCGGTCGGCATCGAATTATGGACGGTTCGAAACAAGAAAGTCCGGAATATCGTTGACGGCAAAGGCCGGGTGCTGATTCGGAACGGCAAGCTGCTCAAGCAGGAACTGCGGCGGGAGAGACTGACGCTTGACGAATTTCTTGAGCAGCTGCGAAGCAAGGATGTGTACCGGTTAGCCGATGTGGAATTTGCGATTATGGAAGCGAGCGGCGAATTGAACATCCAGCTTAAGCCGGAGCATCAGCCGCTGACGCCGGCCATGCTTGGATGGCAAATGACGCCGGCGGATCCGCCGACTACCGTCGTCATGGACGGCACGGTGCTGCAAGAGGCGTTGAAGACGGCTGGGAAGGATAAGATGTGGCTCGAAAGCCGGTTGAATGAGCTTCAACTGAAGGCGGAGGACGTCCTGATCGCGCAAATCGACGGCAACGACCGAATAATTGCACATACGATGGACGGCAAAATACATGAACATGGCGGCAAAGATCATGCAGCGAAACGAATTGCGCAATTAACGGAGCAGCTTCGGGCGGAGCTTGCCCGTCTGGACGGGAAGCTGCGCAGCGAAAGCGAGCGGGAGGCTTATGAGCAGGCCGTCGAATCGTTGCGGGCGAGCTTGTCCAAATCCTGAGGGGAAGGGTTTCCGTATAAGGAAACCCTCTTCCTCTTTCGGTGCGGCGACAACCGCATATATAATAGTAGAAATTAATTGCTGTGCCGTGTCGCCTCGCGGCGTAACCGCTGCACGGAGTAAGGCGCATCCTGGCCGGGCTGCGTAATCGGTTCGGGCATCACGTTGCCGCCTCCAAAATGATATTGGACCACCGTATTGAACGCGTCGGTCCACGGCGAGAGCGGGCGGCCGCCCCAAGCTTCCTTGGCGAACTCGCCAAAGTAATTGACAAGCTCCATATTGGCCGAAATATGAACCTCCTGCACGGCAGGGGCCATGTCGCGGACGGCTCGGGCCACGGTCTGCTTCAGCTCGTGCGACAAGTTATGATGATCGTTAACGGAGTAATAGGAGTTGTAAGGCGTAACAAGGACGCGGTTGTTGCCGAAATTGTTGCCGGTGTCGGCATTGTAAATGCCCTCGGTCATCCCGCTGTTGTTTTGCTCGTCCGTACCGCCGTTACCTTTCGTACCGACGGCCGTCCAATCCAGGACTAGCCCGACATAAGCGTTTTTGTCGGTCAGCATGACAAAAGCGGAGGAAATGCCGTCCAGATCGCTTATTTTGCGGGATAAGGCCGAGCTGTATTCAAAAAAGGCGTTGTCGTGCTGATCGGGATTGGCCGACAGCGGGCCGTACGCCCTGGCGCCAAGCGCCTTCGGATCCCCGGGCTTTCGGCTTCCGTAATCCTGGGTGCTTTGCTGTACAAGCTGCTCGTAATTGCAGCCCGGCGCCGTCACCAGGATGCCGGCGGCCAGCAGCATATAAGCCCATCGTCTGAACATCGTCCTGACCTCCAAATCGTCTTTACTGTATCGTTAGTGTGGGTCAGCCGGGAGCAAATATGCGCCTCCCGGCCGATACATAATCGACCATGGATTTGGCGTACAATGAAGGATAGAGATGGAGGCCCGCCGCGATTCGGAAATGCGTCCGCGGACCCCCGAAAAACCTTTAACGGCGCGATTTTGACAGCTTTGAGAACAATTTGTGAACTCTCTGTGGAACATTGACAAATAGGTACTTCAACTTTATATTTAATAAAGTGATTTAAGTTGCAGGGGTTGAAACAACATCTGTGCTACACGCAGCGTGCCGCTTGCCACATGATATCGGGCCGCTGCGAAAACGTCAAAAGTGGGGTTGATTAATGATGAAACGGTGGCAAATTGTAAAACGTCTGGCACCGCTGACGGCCTTCTTGGTCTTGGTGCTGGCGGCTTGCGGACGGGAGGACCTGTCTACGCTGAATCCCCAGGGCCCGGTAGCGGAGGAGCAATTCGGCCTGATGAAGCTGGCAATCACGATTATGTCGATCGTTGTCATTGTCGTGTTTGCGATATCGTTGTATGTCATCGTCCGGTTCCGCCGACGTCCGGGTGACAAGACGATTCCGAAGCAAGTAGAAGGGAGCCACAAGCTGGAAATTATTTGGACCGTGATTCCGATCATCCTGCTTATCATTCTTGGCGTTCCTACGGTGCAATCCGTATTTAACTTGTCCAAGGACTACAGCAAAGACCCAGAAGCGGTTAAAGTTATCGTTACGGCGCATCAATACTGGTGGGAATTCGAATATCCGGAGCTTGGCATCAAGACGGCGCAGGAGCTCGTTATTCCGACCGGCAAGACGATCGCGATCCAAGCCAAAACCGCCGACGTGCTTCACTCGTTCTGGATTCCGTCCCTTGCAGGCAAGATCGACACGAATCCCGGCGGCAACATAAACCATATGTATTTTTCGGCGCCTAAGGAAGGCGTTTACTTAGGGAAATGCGCGGAGCTTTGCGGCCCTTCCCACGGTTTGATGGATTTTAAAGTCAAGGCGGTTAATCCGGATTCGTTCGACCGCTGGTCGGCGGCGATTACGGAACCTGTAGCGCTTCCTAGCGATCCGGCCATTGCTCAAGCCTTCGAAAGCAAATGTCTGGTATGCCATGCCGTCGGCGAATACGGCGGACCTGCGTTCCCGAACTTGACCGGCATTGCCAGCCGCGAAAGCGTAGGCGGCATTCTCGTCAACGTCGAAGAGGGCGAGAAGCAGTACAAGCACGAGGATACGCTGTATAACAACCTGTACAAGTGGATCAAGGATCCCGAAGCGGTCAAACCGGGCAACGGCATGAGCAATCAGTACGATTTGACTGAAGAAGAGCTCAAGGGCATAACCGAGTACTTGTCGAGCCTGACGCTTGATTTTGAATAATTTTATCATCCGTGATTAAGGAGGTTCCTACCTTGGCTCATGCAAACGCGCATGCGGTCAAACGTTACAGCGGCATCATGGACTGGCTGACGACGGTTGACCATAAAAAAATCGGTATTTTGTATTTGATCGCGGGAGGGTTCTTCTTCCTGGTAGGCGGCTTGGAGGCGATCCTCATTCGCGTTCAGCTCTGGGCGCCGCAAAATGATTTTGTCGGAGCAGATACATACAATGAGCTGCTCACGATGCACGGCACCACGATGATCTTTCTGGCTGCGATGCCATTGCTGTTTGCGTTAATGAACGCCGTTGTGCCGCTGCAAATCGGCGCACGCGACGTTGCGTTCCCGTTTGTCAACTCGCTGGGCTTCTGGACGTTTCTGTTCGGCGGCGTGCTGCTGAATATCAGCTGGCTGACCGGTCATGTGCCGGATGCGGGCTGGACGTCCTACGCTCCGCTGGCGGGCACGACCTACAGCACGACCCACGGCGTCGATTATTACGTGCTCGGCTTGCAGATTGCGGGGATCGGCACGCTGGTCGGCGGCATCAATTTCCTGGTTACGATTATTAACATGCGCGCTCCAGGCATGACCTTTATGCGCATGCCGCTGTTCACCTGGACGGCGTTCATTACATCGGCGCTGATCCTGTTCGCTTTCCCGGCGCTGACGGTCGGTTTGGCGGCTCTGATGTTCGACCGTTTGTTCGAAGGCAACTTCTTCGATCCTGCCGCAGGCGGCAACGCGGTACTGTGGGAGCATATTTTCTGGATTTTCGGACATCCTGAGGTATATATCCTCATCCTGCCGGCGTTCGGCATTATTTCCGAAGTCGTCAGCACCTTCTCCCGCAAGCGCTTGTTCGGCTACAGCTCCATGGTGTTTGCGACGATTCTGATCGGCTTCCTTGGCTTCATGGTATGGGCTCACCATATGTTCACCACGGGACTCGGTCCGGTCGCGAACGCCTTGTTCTCGATCGCGACAATGCTGATCGCGGTGCCGACGGGCATCAAGATCTTTAACTGGCTGTTCACGATGTGGGGCGGCTCCATTAAGTTTACGGCCGCGAACCTGTTCGCCGTAGGTTTCATTCCGACCTTCGTTATGGGCGGCGTCACCGGCGTCATGCTGGCGGCGGCACCGGCGGACTTCCAGTATCACGATTCGTATTTTGTCGTTGCTCACTTCCACTACGTTATCGTCGGCGGTCTCGTACTTGGCATATTCGCGGGCTTGCATTACTGGTGGCCGAAGATGTTCGGACGGGTGCTGAGCGAATCGCTTGGCAAATGGACGTTCTGGACGTTCTTTATCGGCTTCCATCTGACGTTCTTCGTACAGCATTTCCTTGGCCTGATGGGTATGCCTCGCCGGATCTGGCAATATCTTGACGGTCTCGGATTTAACGAAATGAATATGATCAGTACCGTAGGCGCGTTCCTGATGGGCTTGGGTACGATTTTCTTCCTGATCAACGTGGTCGTCACTTCCGTTAAACCGAAAAACGCGGCCAACGACCCTTGGGAAGACGGACGGACGCTGGAATGGACGATTCCTTCGCCTCCTCCGGAATACAACTTTGCGCAAACTCCGCTCGTACGCGGATACGATGCTTATTGGAAGGAAAAGATGGACGGTCACAAAGGCATGACGCCTGCGGAACCAATCGGTCCGATTCATATGCCTTCTCCTTCGATTCTGCCGTTCTTCATGGGCGTCGGCCTGTTTATCGCAGGATTCGGCTTCATGTATTCGCCGGATTGGGGCGACGTCGGATTTATGAAGACGGGTCATCTTGTCGGAGCGATCGGATTGCTGATCACGCTTGGCTGTATGCTGCTTCGTTCGATGATCGACGATCACGGCTTCCATATCGAGGAAGAGGAAATCCTTAAAGATCAGGGGGGTAAAGCATGAGCGCACATACGCATGCAGACGGGCATTTGCCTCATGAGCCGGAAAAGGCGACCCTTGAGGGACGCAATAAAGTACTTGGCTTCTGGTTGTTTCTTGGCGGAGAAACCGTCTTGTTCGGTACGCTGTTCGCCGCTTTTCTCGCCCTGCGGCATCAAATATTGGACGGACCGCATCCAAATCACTTGTTCGACCTGGGTCTCGTCGCGTTGGCGACCGGCATCCTGTTGACATCCAGCTTGACGAGCGTGTTTGCGATTCAAGCGATGCATCAGCAACGGACGAAAAGCTTGATCAACTGGCTGATTATCACGGTCATTTTGGGCGCTGCGTTTCTTGCGCTCGAAATTTACGAGTTCTCGCATTACATTCATGAAGGCCATAAGTTCAACACGAGCGCTTTCAGTACATCGTTCTATACGCTGGTCGGCTTCCATGGCGCGCACGTGGCGTTCGGCATTTGCTGGATCACGCTGCTCATTATTCAGCTGTCCAGGAAAGGTCTTACCGTCGTAACGGCGCCTAAAGTGTATGTTGCCGGCATGTACTGGCACTTTATCGACGTTGTATGGGTATTTATCTTCACTGTCGTGTACCTGATGGGAAAGGTGGGCTAACGAATGGCAAGCAATCATTCCGCCTCGGAGCAAAACACCAAGCGGCATAAGGTCGAAGGACCCAAAAAGCATATCATTGCGTTTATCTTTTCCATTCTGCTGACGGTCATTGCGTTTGCGGCCGTCATGGGCGGCGAGATCAACACCGATTTCATTTACATTATTTTGATCGGCACAGCCATCCTTCAAGTATTCGTTCAGATGGCATTCTGGATGCATATGAAGGACCGCGGTCATACGTTTGCGATCATCGGCATTTTATCCGGCGTAGTCGTTGTCTTTACTTGCGTCATTATGGCGGAGTACTGGGTTTGGTGGTAACAAGATCGGCAAGCTTGAACTGAACAGAGGAGGGTCCCAGAAGGGTCCCTCTTCTTTTGTAAGCAAGGCGAGATGCAAGAGAAAGGAGCTTCCCCATGCTAGGATTAGACTATTTTACGTTTGAAGAATTATGGTCTCCGATGTTCTTTTTTGCGATGGCAGCCGTGGTTATTCTATATTTTTATTTGGTAGGACCATGGCGTCTGAAGCATTTTCCGGAGGAAAAGGGCGCAACGGGCCTGCAAAAAACGATGTTCGTGACGGCGGTCCTTTTCTTCTATTTATGCCATGGCGGTCCATTGAATTTGTTAGGCCATCTGATGTTCACCTTCCATATGGTCAATATGTCGGTGTCCTATTTGATTGTGCCTCCAATGGTGCTGATGGCGGTTCCGGCTTACGTATGGCGCCGCATGTTCGGTGCGCCGTTCTGGAGGAAGTTCCGTTTTCTCATGCATCCAATTGCGACTCTCGTTCTGTTTAATATGCTGTTCTCGATCTACCATGTACCTGCCGTACATGATTACGTCATGACGAACTTTACGGTACACCGGCTCTATTACGCGGTTTTGCTCATTACCTCGTTTATGATGTGGTGGCAAATCGCTTGCCCGGTCAAGGAATGGGCCAGACTGACGGATCTGAAAAAGATGGCGTATGTATTTGCAAACGGCGTGTTGTTGACGCCGGCTTGCGCTCTGATCATATTTGCTCCGGGATCGCTGTATGCGACCTACAACGATCCGCAGGTGTGGGCGACAGCCATGGGATACTGCATGTCCCGCGATACGAGCATATTGCTGGAGGAATTTAGCGGACCCCAGTTCTTTAATCTGATGGGGGTGGCGGAGGATCAGCAGCTGGGCGGCATTATTATGAAGCTGGTACAAGAGCTGATGTACGGCATCATATTGGCTTATATTTTCAGGCAGTGGTTCAAACGCGAGCATACGGAGGACGAATTGCCAAATCCGGGTACGGCCTAGCCGTAATAAATTGCAAACTTCATATGGAGCGTGGATATTACGATGATGGACAGTTATACGCTGATGCCTACGATCAGCACCTTTTTTATTGCGCTTAGCGCGATTCTGGTGGCGATCGGCTGGCGGCTTGCGATTCGGCGCAAGCTGGAGCAGCATCAAAAAACGATGTTCTATGCCGCAGTTGCGGCCGTGCTCTTTTTTATCATTTATGCGTCCCGCACGATTTTCGTAGGCAATACGACATGGGGCGGTCCTGAAAGCCTGAAGCCTTTTTATCTCGTCTTTTTGTTTTTTCATATTATATTGGCAACCATCGCGGCCGTATTCGGCATTACGACATTGATTCTGGGCTACAAAAAACGGTTCGCCAAGCATCGGAAGCTTGGCCGCGTCACTTCCGTCATCTGGTTTATTACGGCCATTACGGGAGTGACCGTTTACGCGCTCCTGTATGTCATGTATCCGGGCGGCCATACGAAACCATTTATAGACGCCTTGTTCAGCTGGTAGATTGACCCGCAATACCGTTTATTTCAGTGAAGCGCAAGATTAGGGGTACCGCACCTGATCTTGCGCTTTTTCTGCTTCAAACGACCGGAAGGTTTGAAAAAAACGATGATTTGATGGGTTGACAAAAGGGGAGTTGCGTGAGTATACTGTGTATAAAGATATATACAGTATATAAACATACACAGTTCGGAGCCCGTTGGAGCCGAACCGAAATGAATCAGGTTGAGTATGGAGGAGGCGGTTGAAGGAATGGGCACATGGCAGGGCGCCTGGTATTTGGCGAAGCATGAAATGAAGAGAGCGAGATGGAAGCATCTGCTCACGGTGGTGTTCATTGCTTATTTGGTTATCTTTTTGGTGCCGATGTTCGGCAATGCGATGAAAGGAGAGGCCGAGATTCCGATCAACTGGACCGTCGATTTTCTGACCGTTACGCTTGTCCCGCTGCTCGGATTGATGGCTTTGCAGTCGAGGGCCTTTTATTGGAGAACGGACGTCTACACGCAGAAGCTGGCTTACTGGCGGACGCTGCCGATCACGGCCGGGCAAATCGCCAGAGGCAAGCTGCTGGCCTATCTTGTTAACGCGCTCCCGGCGCAAACCTTGTTTTATTTGATTTATTACCTTGGCATTCGAACGTTGACGGAACAGATCGATCCGGTTACATTTGCGCTTCACTCCGCTTTCTGGATCGGCATCGGATTCTGCACCGCCATGCTGTACTTGTACAGCGAAGTCAGCATGTCCGGCAAAGCGTACTTTATCGTATGTCTGGTCGTCGTCATTGTCGTATTGCTCGGGGCGATTCTGTACACGGCCGTTACCCGCAAAAGTCTGGTCTACGACAGCTATATGGCCATCGACAGCGGAGCATGGTATTTGCCTTTGGCCAGCCTGGCCGTTGCGGCCGTTACCGTCGCGTTCACTGTCGGGAGCATGGAGAAGCGGATTCGAACGAGAAGCTACGGTTCGTAACATGCTGGAATCGGGGCGCGCGCGGCAGACGCGGCGTAAAAGGAGGGCTGAACGATGCTGCTGCCGATCCAAATCAATGAACAGAGCGCCGAGCCGCTGTATCATCAGATCGAGGTTCAGCTGCGGGCGCTCATCTTAAGCGGTCAACTGGAAGAAGGGGCGATGCTGCCTTCGATCCGGGAGTTGGCCCAGACGTTGAAATGCAGCGTCATAACGGTGAAGAGGGTTTACAGCGATCTGGAGGCGGAAGGGCTGCTTCGCACAAGACAAGGAACGGGCACCTTCGTAGCTCAGGTCGGCGCGGGGGAACGCGACCGGCACCGTCTGGCCTCCGTGCTCGAGGCGATGGAGCAAGCGGTCGCGGCCGGCAAGAGAGTGCAGTGCAGCGCCGAGGAGTTGCAGCAATTGTTTGAAGAGACTTTAACGAAACATTACGGCGGGGGAGGCAGAGCGACATGACGGACAGACCGGCCATACAATTTGAAGAGATCGAGCACAAAAGACTGAACTTTCGGCTTGGGCCCGTTACGCTGGACATCCCGAAAGGGATGATTACCGCAATCGTAGGGCCCAACGGCAGCGGCAAGAGCACGTTGTTCCGAATGGCGCTCGGATTGGTCAAGCCGACGAAAGGGCATATCGCTTTGCTGGGGCGGCAAGGCGACATGGGCTGCGACGAGCAGTTGAAGCAGCGCATCGGTTATTTGCCGGAAAGCGATTCGCAATTGGACGACAACTGGAAGGCGCATGACAAAGCGGAGTTCCACAGCAATTGGTACGACAGCTGGGATGCCAACCGGTATCGGGAAATGCTGAGAGTATTTCAAATCAACGACGAAATCGCCCTGGGCAAAATGTCCAAAGGCATGCGCAGAAAATTCGAATTTACGCTGGCGATGGCTCATAATCCGGAGCTGCTGCTGCTCGACGAGCCGTCCTCCGGCCTGGATCCTATGGCGTGGAAAACGATGATCGATATGCTGCATCGTTATATGGATCAAGGAGAACGGACGGTGCTCATGTCTACCCATATTATTGAAGAAGTGAAACGGCTTGCCGACTATATCGTATTTATGGTTCAAGGCAAGGTGCTCGGCGTATATGAAAAAGATGAGCTGTTCCGAGGCTGGTTTACGTTCTACGTAAGCGGTGAAGGGTTAAACGGATCGAGGCTGTCCGAGCTGCCGGGCTTAAGCGGACTTGAACCCGCCGGCGGAACGACCTATCGGGTGACGACAAGCAAGGCGCTGGAGGCGGAGCGTTGGCTTGAAGCGGAAGGGCTCAGTATCGTCAGCAGATCGCCGCTGGAGCTGGACGATATTATGGGCGCGCTGATGGAGCAGCACGGATTGGGCATTCGAGTAAACGAAACGAGAGGAATGAGACCATGAAATCATTGGAAGTAGAAAACCTGGTCAAGCAATACGGGGACAAAACTGCCGTAAACGGCATCAGCTTTGAGGTGGACAAAGGCGAAATATACGGATTGCTCGGCGCCAACGGGGCAGGCAAGACGACAACGATGCGTATGGTGCTGGGGCTGATATATCCCGACGGCGGAACGATCCGCTATCACGGCAAAGGCTACAGCAACGAACAAATGAGCATGATGGGATATCTTCCCGAAGAGAGAGGCTTGTATCCGAAGGTGCGGGTGAGCGAGCAGCTGATATACTTGGCTCAGCTGCGCGGCATGTCCAGGAAGGATGCCGACAGCAGCTTGAAGCAATGGCTGGAGCGGTTTGAAGTGCCGGAAAACTACAACAAAAGAGTGGAGGAGCTGTCCAAGGGCAATCAGCAAAAAATCCAGTTTATCGCGGCCATCCTGCATCGACCGTCCATTGTCATTCTGGACGAAGCGTTCAGCGGACTGGATCCGGTCAACGTCGAACTGCTGAAGGCGACGGTCAAGGAGCTTCGCGATGCGGGCACCAGCTTCCTGTTTTCCACGCATCGCATGGAACACGTCGAGGAGCTCTGCCGCAACATTACGATTTTGCACCGCTCCAATGCCGTGCTGCAGGGCAACCTGAAGGAAATCAAGAGCCGCTTTCCGAAGGAGCGCGTCTTGCTCGGCACGGAATCGGAGGTGCGCGGCCTGGAGGGAATTTCCGGCGTGACGGGCGTCATCCGACACGAGAACGTCTATGAGATCGGCATCCGCAACGAAGCGGCCGGAAGCGAAATATTGCGTTTCGCGATGGAGCAGTCCGCGATTACCCGATTCGAAATCAAGGAACCGACTTTGAACGAAATCTTTATTAAAACGGTAGGTGAGCGCCATGAATAGTTTTTGGACAGTCGTCAGCTTCACGGTCAGGAACAAAGTCAGAGGCAAAGCGTTTATTATTTCCACGCTCGTATTGGCCTTATTGCTTAGCATCGCGATCAACATTCCTTATTTCGCCACGCAATTTAGCGGCGGCGGCGACAAAACGACCTCGATCGGCTATATCCAGGCCGGAGAGGACGATGCCGGAACCGTCACCGGCAACGGGCTTAAGGCCTATTTCGAAGCGCAAAGCGATTCCGGCGTAAAGCTGGTGTCGTATGCGGATCAAGAGGACGCCGCGGCCAACGAGAAGCTGCTGAAGCAAGCGATCAAAGACGAAACTATCTCCGGGTATCTCACGTTCGGCGACATGACGGCAAGCGGCTTTCCCGTCGTCACGTACAATTCCGAGAAGTTGATGGATTATAAGATTCCGTCCATGCTCCAAAACGCGCTGCAAATCATTCGCCAGACCGCGGTGCTGCAGGACGCGGGACTGACGAGCGAGCAGATGGCGGTGCTGAATGCGCCGATCGAAATTTCGGCGCACCAAATTTCCACCGCCGAAGGCGGGGAGGGCAAGTCGGAAGAGGAACAAGGCGTCAATATGGGACTCGTCTATTTCATCATTATCTTCTTGTTCATGGCCGTCATGATTTCGGGGCAGATGATCGCCTCGGAAATTACGGCGGAGAAGAGCTCCCGCGTCATGGAAATTTTGATTACAAGCGTAGCTCCGCTGAAGAGCATGTTCGGCAAAATATTCGGGATGTTCGTCATCGTCATGCTTCAAATCGCGGTCTATGTTGCCGTCATCGTGCTGAACGTATCGCTGCCGCATAACCGCGAAACGTTGACCGATCTGAACATCAACCTGTCGACGGTCGACCCGATGCTTCTCATATATTCGCTCATCTTTTTCCTTACCGGCTTCTTCCTGTTCGCGACGCTGTATGCCGCGGTGGGCTCCATTGTAAGCCGCACCGAGGATCTGGGGCAGGCGGTCATGCCGATGACGATTATTTCGCTGGCCGGCTTTTATATCGCCATCTTCAGCATTAGCACGCCGGACAGCATTTTGGTGAAGGCGACATCGTTCATTCCGCTGTTCTCGCCGTTCGTTATGGTGCTGCGGCTTGGATTGACCGATCCGGCGACCTGGGAAGTGCTCGTTTCGATCGGGCTGCTGCTTGTGGCCATCTATATCTCGGTCTACGTGAGCGCGAAAATTTACCGCACCGGCGTACTGATGTACGGCAAACGCCCAAGCTGGAAAGAGATTCGCAAAGCGATGAAGGCTTACAAAATTTAAGTCAGGTTGAAATAACGCAGTTGCTGCATCGCCGGCCGGCAACATAGGGGGGACGAGTGGAATGGAGATTTTGACAGAAATATGGAAGTATATCCTTGTGTTTGTGCTCGGCGCAATTCCTTGGGTCGAAATTGCGGTCGTCATACCGGTCAGCATCGTGGCGGGAATGAACCCTTGGTTGACGGGGCTGATGGCATTCGCGGGCAATTTGTCCACCGTCTATTTGCTAATTTTATTCTTTGACAAATTCAAGCAGTGGAGAAACCGAAGGAAAGGCGAGGAGGGACAGCAGTCGAAGCGAAGCCAGAGAGCCGTTCGTTTGTGGAATCGCTACGGGCTGCCGGGTATGTCGCTGCTAGGGCCTCTGCTGATCGGCTCGCATATCGCGGTATTTATCGCCATTCTGTTCGGGGCGCGAAAGATGGGCGCGCTCATATGGATGACCGTCAGTTTAGCGATATGGACCGTTACCTTTACGGTTGCATCGGTATACGGATTCGATCTGATTAAATATTTAAGAGGGTAACCGCGAGAGGAAGCCAAAGTATTTGTTGTGCGAAAGCAGCAGTCAGGGCAGTTGAAGGCCCTCGACCGCTGCTTTTTAGTTGTCCCGATCCATCAGCGGATTTGACCGCGAATTTCGCCGCCGGGGTATGTGCGAGTCAGAACATTGACATAGGCGTTGCCGCGGTTGATCTCGCGAACCAGCCGGACGATGGAGGTTCCGGCGAGCGGACCGACCAGATCGCTGTCTTGAAGCGTGCCGGTTACGGATCCGTTATAGAAGACGGCGCCGCGGCTGTTCGGTCCGTACAGATAAGCGACGACGGGACCGTTCGTTCCCGGCTGTCCCAGATGAATATGGGCCTCCGTCACGCGTCTGATGTTGAGAAGCCGAAGTCGGAACTTGAGCCGCAGATGTCGGTTGACGGTAACGCCGGTTCCGATTTGATTCGCATTGCTGCTGATCGGGACCGCGCCGCTTCCGATGCCGCCGCCATTGCCGCCGCCGCTGGGGACTGCGCCGCTTCCGATGCCGCCGCCATTGCCGCCGCCGCTGGGGACTGCGCCGCTTCCGATGCCGCCGCCGCCATTGCCGCCGCTGGGGACCGCGCCGCTTCCGATGCCGCCGCCGTTGCCGCCGCCGCTGGGGACCGCGCCGCTCCCGATGCCGTTGCCATTGCCGTTGCCTGAGCTTGAGCTGTCTTTGCGCAGAAATTCCTTAAACACGGCAAAGCCGGATGCATTCGTGCGGACCGGCGGGACCTCGTTCCTGCCTCGCAAGCTGGCTCTGAATGTCGCGATAAGTCATCACTCCTTAGCTTGAATACACTAATATATTCACTTTAGCCAGGAAGAACTTGTTCGCTTGTACCTGCGGCGTACGATTATATTCGCCGGCTAATGGCGCTGGCCGGCGCAAAGGCGGACGAGGCTTCATCGCGCAATAACCGATCTGTTACTCGAACTTCGAAGGGGGGACGCGGTAATATTTTTTAAACGCTTTGGAGAAGGTGAAGGAATCGGGATAACCGAGAAGAGCGGCGATTTGCTGAACGGAATACGATCTGGCGTGCAAATAGTCCTTTGCCCGGTTCATCCGGATCTGATATATATATTGCCCCGGCGTAATGCCCAGCGCCTTTTTGAAATAGGTAATAAAATATTTTTCGGATATGCCGACAAGGGATGCAAGCTCCTTCATTTTGATCGGTTCGTGCAGACGTTGATGGATATGCTGGAATACCGGCTGCAGGACGTCGAGGCTTCTCCCGGAAAGGCGCTTTGCCCCTCCGTTCCGGAACGTGCCGGCATAACGGCCTTGCCCGTGCAATTCGATCATTTTGGCCAGTACGGCCGTCAGGCAGCCTTTTACATATAACCGGTTTCCGGGCGCGGCGCTTTGCGCAGCCGTTGAAAGACTGGCTTTGCCGAACAGCTCGGCTTCTTCGCGGATCAGTTCCCGGGAAATAACGCCGGCCAGCGGAAAATCGTCTAATATGCGCTGCTGGCTGCCGATGCCGAAGTCGAAATGGACGTAAACAAACCGGCAGCCTTCGCGGGAAGCGGAAGCCATATATGGAATGCCGGGATAAAAAAAGACGACGTCTCCCGGACCCGCAATATGCTCCGCCCCGTCAACCGCAAGCCGTACGGTGCCGGCTTGAATGAACCAAAGGTCGTAATCGCCGTGAGATTTATGCTCGAACCAGCGGCCGTCATGCGACTGCTCCCGAAACGACTTCATGCGAACCGATATAAATTCAGACAAATCGTTCAGAAGCTCTACGTCCGCCGTTTTGTGTTGTTTCATCATATCCGCATCCCGCCCCATTTCCGCGCCAGTGATTAACTGTCTGACATGATGAGCTTAGTTCCAGTATAACACTGATGAAATCCTTAAGTAATCATCGTACGATTTGACATATATCCGCAACTATCTAATATTCTTCTTTTCGGCCATTTTCCTATAATGAGGGTATATCTCGATTAGGAGGATGAAAGATGAGCGAAAAGAACGTTGCACAGCCTAAAGTTGTCGTGATCGGGGCGGGCAGCTTGTTTTTTGGCCGTCAATCGATCTGGCAAATGGTCCACTCGCCGTATTTGAATCAAGGCACGCTGGCGCTGGTGGATACGAATGAGGAACGGTTGAACAAAATGGTGAGCCTCGCCCGGATGGTTGCCGCCGACAACGGCGTATCCCTCAAGGTGGAAGGCTCGACAGACCGGAGGCAGGTGCTGCGGGGAGCGGATTTCGTTGTGCTCAGCTTTGCCGAGAACTCGGTCAAATACCGCGGCATCGATTGCGAGGTTTCCTTAACATACGGCATCCGGATGTGTTCCGGCGATACGATCGGCCCCGGCGGCATATTTCGGGCGATGCGCGAGCTGCCGGTCATTATGGCATGCGTCAAGGATATCGAGGAGCTGTGTCCCGATGCCTGGGTGATCAATTACATCAATCCGTCGACCGTTCACGGCATCGCGCTTAGCCGCTATGCGCCGAAGCTGAAATCTTTTGCGCTGTGCGACAGTCATCATATGCCGTACAAAAAAGCCGATTACGCCGTTCGGGCTGGCATCATTTCGCATCCGAATCAATTTAACGAAGAGATCGACCGGAAATTCGATTTTCGGGTAGCCGGCGTCAATCATTTTACGTGGCTGTTGAAGGCGGAGGTTGAGGGCGTCGACGTTATGCCCGAAATTGCCGAGGCTTTAAGAAAATCGGCGGGAACGGAAAACAACGGCGGCGATACGGGAGCGAAGGCGCTTTACAATGATGCGATTACGTACGAGCTGTACGATATTTTCGGCTATATCCCGACCTGTACGGCTCACACGAAAGAATATGTCCGCTATTGGCAAGGCCTCGGCAAGACGAAGGACGCCATTCCGCCGTTAAAAATATGGGAAACCGAGGACCGGTACAAGCGCCATGAAGAAATGTGGGAGCAGGTGGACGGCTTTCTGACCGGACGAACGCCGATTTCCGACTATATGAAGGTATTGGGACCCGACCACGCCACCGATATTATCGAAAGCATGGCGGGCAATCTGGGCAAGCGCTTCTTCATCAATACTCGCAATAACGGCGCGGTGACGAACATGAACGACGACGCTTTTCTCGAGCTGCTGTGCGAAGTGAGCATGGATGGGGTCAAGCCGCTTCGCGTCGGCGAAATGCCAAGGGGGATCCGCGGCATGCAGGAGCTGGTGCTGGATACGCATGAGCTTACCGCGGAAGCCGTTGTGGAGCGGAGCTTCGCGAAGCTGAGAAGGGCGATGATGACCGACCCGCTGGTCAATTCCATCGGTGACGCGGACAACATTATTCGGGAGCTGCTGGAGCGGGAGCGGGAAATGATCCCGGATGATTGGTACGAATAAGCCGCAACAAACGATTGTGCAACGAATCATAAAAAATTGCAATGGCGCATAAGCGTCCGAATGAACCACAATGGGGGTGACAATACACGCAGCCGCCGCGCGTTGCGGGTTGGCTCCGATCGAAAGGATGACTATGTATGCCGGCACAAGTAAACGGGTTCGCAAGAAATGTAACGTTTAGCGTGGAGGACTGAGCGCTGCGCTTGGGACGGCTTGAAGCGGAAGGTTAGAGCGGCAGTTATTTCGATAAGCACCGTGAGGATGGAAGCTGTTCCGAAGGCCGGCAAGGTCTTGGGGCAGCTTATTTTTATTGGCGCTCTTAGCGATCGTCAGGTTCGTTAAAGCTGCGGCGAAGAATGCAACGAATCTGAGCGAGCTTATTCGCCTCAAAACAAGGAACCTCGGATTCTAACGAACACCATCGGGCTTATTTGCCCTAAAATGACTGAATGAAGGCCAAAATAGGGTAATAGCGCCGACTGGGTTCGTTACATTTTCAAAATTGTAATATTGGCGCTCTTAGTGATTGTCAGGTTCGTTAAAGCTGCGGAGGGACGAGATTTAACGAGCGAATGGCGGAAATGGCGGAAGTGGCGGAATAGCGGAAATGGCGGAAATGGCGGAATAGCGGAAATGGTGGAAATGGCGGAAAGCGTTCGCGGTCCCAAGCGGGCTCCGGGCATTGCGATATTATTAATGTGAAAATTTTATAATAGTGAAAGCGCGTACAATTTTGTATGCTTAGAGTATAAATCCTTCGGATGCGACCGATTGAACAGAAAATGGGGGGGGGCTAACCATGAGAATCGGATTACAGAGAAACGGAGGGACGTTATTTACTCACCTGATCCTTTCCTTCACCTTATTGGCCGTTGTGCTGGTCGGCTTGGTCGGAGGCTATTTGTATGTGCAGGCCAACAAGCTGATGACGGAGGAAATCGCCAGGGAAAACGGGCTGCGGCTCCAGGCATCGAGCGACTTTATCGAAACGACGATGTTGAAGCGTTATGAGAACAGCTTGCGCAACCTGGCTTTGTCCACGATGTCGCCGGACGGTCAATCGCTGCTGAGCGCTTTGCTGCACAGCAGCTGGGAAGGGAATGCCAGCCGCATCCTGGCTTTGAGCTCGGAGCTCGAATTGTTCAAAGCCGGAAATGAAGGCGTTTACAAAATTACGGCGCACTTCAAAAACGAGAATTACGTGGTCAACAGCAGCATGTTTTATATGAGCCGGGACAATTCTCCCGATGCGGAGTACTTGAAGGAGTCGGCGGTTTTTAACCGGTGGGCGCACCGGACGGTCACGGAAGGAACCCAAAGCTTGGAGGTGCTGACTTACGCGATTCCGCTGCCGTACGGTTCTTCCCCGGAGCACTCGGCCGGGACGCTTTATTTGGATGTCGACATGAGGCATATTAGCCGAATGGCGTCCAGCATGATGAGCTCGCCAAGCGATCGTTTGTTTGTTTTCGACGAAGCGGGCAAAGCCGTCATGCAGACGGGCGCGAAGGACGACGCGCATGCCGCAGTCGCAGAAAGATGGATGCAGACGGAACGCGGCCATCGCCATTTCGAGTTCAACAACCGCGATAAATACGTGTTGTCTTATATGGACGAATCGTCCTCCAACGGGTGGCATTATATTTTGATCCGTCCCGTCAATTCGTTCGTTTCCTCCTCGGATCAATTGAAAGGCGAAATATTTTTCAGCTGCTTGCTCGTATTGTTTATCGGCTTGCTCATTTCCTATTTGATGTCCAGACAGGTATACATTCCGATGAAAAAGCTGGTGTCGAACATTCGCGGCTTTTACAATACGGGCGCCTCCCATCAGCTCAAAAACGAATATGCGATTATCGGCACCGCCTTGAACGCTCTGGAAAGCAAGGTCGAAACGCTGGAGACGATCGCCAAAGCGCACGAGCTGAAAAATTTTGTGCTCGGCGCCGGAAACGGATTGGATCACGACGATCTCGTGCCGGCAGGCAGGCTGTACATCGTCGGTTATATCCGCTTGCTGAAGGGAAGCTGCGAACAGTTTGCCGATCTGTACGATCAGCACGCCGCTTACCGGCATTACCGAATCATCAGCATCAACGCGCAGGAAGCGGCGGTATTGTACCATGGAGAGCCGCAGGCGGCGCGGGAGGAGCTGGAGCGTTCGCTGCTGGACGATTTGCGCAAAACCAAGGGCGCAGGGCCGGTCTTCGGCGCCGCCTTCGGTTCGCTCGTGCAGACGCCGGAGGAAATCCCTTTCTCCTATCAGTGCGCGGTTCATGCCTACCGCTACCGGTTTTTGTACGGGGCCGAGGCGGTCGTGCTGCATTCGCAAGTTTCGGCGTTTCCGATGAAGCCGCAGCTCTTTTCTTTCGACGTATACAAAAATGCGCTGAAGGCCGGCAACGAAGTGGCGGTCAACCGATTCATCGACGATTTCCAGAAGGAGATGGAAGAAGGAAACGTGCAGTTGGAAACCGTCGAGCTGGGGCTTCTGCAGCTTGCGACCATCCTGTATCAAGTCGTGATCGATCTGGATTTGCAGCAGATGGTTCCGGCTTCAAGCCTGTTCGACGAGCTGAAAAAAGAGACGCTGGCGGCGACGCTCGAGTCGATCCGGGCGCTGTCGGCGCGGATTACCGCCCATGTGCAGGAAACCGGGAATCACGCCCATACGGAAATGATCCGCAAGCTCAAAGCGTTTATCGACAACAACATGCACGAAGATTTGTCGCTGAACCGACTTTCCGAGGTGGCTTCGCTCGCGCCTTCCTATATTTCCACCTTGTTCGGAACGGTCATGAACGAATCGTTTACGGAGTATGTCACGAGAATTCGGCTGGAGAAGGCCGCGCAGCTGCTCACGGAGAACAAGCGGCTGTCCGTTTCGGAAATATCGGCCATGGTCGGCTACCGCAACCCGCAATACTTCCATAACAAGTTCAAGTCCCGTTACGGAGTCACGCCGATTCAGTACCGCAATTCGCGGGAGGCCGGCAGCCTGGCGATCGAATAACGGCCGAAGGAAGAACTTGTCCGCTCCATAATTTTGCCGACAGCCGGCGTCTGGCTAGAACAGACGCCGGCGTTATTTTTGGACCGATTGCAAAGTTTTAATATTTAATAAATGTATACCGTTTTGAATAAATCTGCAGTTGGAAAACGGCCGCAAGCTCCCTATTCTAAAGCTATGAAAGCGGTGACACAACAAGCGTCCTGCACAATTGCGAAGGAAGGGGAATACATGCATGGAAGCGGCTAGCGCGGTTGGAGCCAAGCCTCCCAAAACGTCGAGATGGAGGGAAAATCTCCGGTTATATAAGAAACATAAATGGCTGCTGCTCATGCTGCTGCCGGTCATGGCCTGGTACGTCATATTCGCCTACGGCCCGATGTACGGCATTCAGCTGGCGTTCAAGGATTACAATTTTGCCGAAGGCATCTGGGGCAGCCCATGGGTGGGGATGAAGCATTTTGTCTACTTGTTTACGTCCTCGCCGGACTTTCTGAACATCCTGAAAAATACGATCGTCATCAGCTTCTACCATATTATATTCGGATTTCCGGCCCCGATCATTCTGGCGCTGCTCTTTAACGAAATCCGCGTTTCGATCTTCAAGAAAGTGGCGCAAACGATCTCTTATTTGCCGCACTTTTTGTCCTGGATCGTCATCGGGGGCATTCTTGTTACGATTTTGTCGCCGACGACCGGCGTCGTCAATCATGTGCTTAATCTGATTGGCATCGACCCGATTTATTTTCTGGGCAGCGAAACGTATTTCCGGTTTACGCTGGTGTTGTCCGGCATTTGGAAGGAAGTCGGCTGGGGGACAATCATCTATTTGGCCGCTCTGGCCGGCATCGACCAGCAGATGTATGAGGCGGCGGTGATCGACGGAGCGAACCGGTGGAAGCAAACGATTCATATTACGATTCCGACGATAATGCCGGTCATTTCGATTCTGCTTATCCTGCGCGTCGGCGGCGTGCTGGACGCAGGCTTCGACCAAATCTTGACGCTTTATTCGCCGGCGGTTTATTCCGTCGCGGACGTCATCGATACGTATGTCTACCGGATCGGCTTGCAAAACTTTCAGTTCAGCCTGACGACCGCCGTCGGCTTGTTCAAAAACGTGGTCGGACTCATGCTTGTATTGTTCGCCAATTACATCATTAAGAAAATGGGCCAGGAGGGCATCTACTAGATGCCGGCCGCAGCGGAGAGGAAGGATCGTTGTGCGTTTAACAAGAGGTGAAAAAGCGTTTCAGGTTGTGCTGATCCTGTTTATATCGGCTTTATCGGTGACGATGCTGTATCCGTTTCTGCACGTCGCCTCCATCTCGCTCAGCACGCCGGCGGAAGCGTTGCGCCAAGGCTTTCATTTTTATCCGAAGGATGTAACGTTCGTTGCCTGGGAACGGGTGCTGTCGTCGGAAACGGTATGGAGGACGATGGGCAATACGGTATTCCGCACCGTCGTCGGCACGGTGCTGACCTTGGTCTTCCTGGCGATCGGCGCTTATCCGCTGTCCAAAAAATATTTGCCGCACCGGAACGTGTTCATGACGGTCATCGTCATCACGATGTTTTTTGGCGGGGGGCTGATTCCGACTTATATGCTGATCAAGGGGCTGGGCTTGATCAATTCCTTGTGGGTGTATGTCATCCCGGGACTGGTCAGCACGTTCTCGCTCATCGTCTTGCGCAACTTTTTTATGAGCATTCCGGAGGAACTGGAAGACTCGGCCAAGATGGACGGAGCGAACGAGTTCCGCATTCTGTTCACGATCGTCGTTCCGCTCTCTAAGCCGGTGCTGGCGACGCTGGCGCTGTGGAGCGCGGTCGGCCATTGGAACGCCTGGTTCGACGCGATGCTGTACATGCAGGACCAGTCGAAGATCGTGCTGCAACTGTTTCTGCGCCGGCTGGTCATCGCCAACATGGGCGATCCGATGCTGCCGGTGCCGTCCATCGAGGAGACGCCGGAAACGGTGAAGGCGGCCATCATTATATTTACGGCGCTGCCGATTTTGCTGCTGTACCCGTTCTTCCAGCGGTATTTTGTCAAAGGGGTTATGATCGGGTCGTTGAAGGGTTAAGGTTGTTAAGGCGGGTAAGGCCTAATGGCCGGGCATGCGGTTTAACCAATCCGCCCCAAGCGGGTTGCTTAAATAAATAGATTTGGCGATACACAAAAAGGGAGGAAAAACAATGAAACAGTCAGCCAAGAAATGGACAGGACTGCTGGCGCTGATGTTATGCGCATCGCTCATCATGTCGGCTTGCAGCAGCGGCAGCGGCAAAGGGGGCGCATCCAGCTCGCCGACGAGCTCGCCGGGCGCCGCAACGCAGGGGGAGAACGAGGCGCCGATCGAAATCGTGTGGGCCAACAACTTTAACGCGCCCGAAGCGGACGGCAATTATGTGCAAACCGAAATCGAGAAAAAGTTTAACGTTAAAATCAAAAACGTGAAGCTTGAGCGCGGAACGTGGAGAGAGCAATTTTCCGTGCTGCTCGCCGGCGGCGACATTCCGGACATTTTCCCGGTCGACGCCAACGAGACGGACATGGCGCTGTGGGCGGATCAGAACATTATCGCCAGCCTGGACCGCGCGGAAATCGAGCAGCATATGCCGAAGGCTGCGGCGGCGATCGCCGCCATCGACGAAGGCGCATGGGGCGTCGGTCTGTACAAAGGCCAAAACTGGGGCATTCCAAAGCTTTGGCCGAACGGGCTCAGCGGTTTCCTGCCGGGTTATAACGAAGCCTGGCTCAAAAATGTAGGCTACGAAGCGCCTCCAACGACGCTGGAAGAGTTCGAGGATGTGCTGACCAGGTTCGTAAACGAAGATCCCGACCGCAACGGCGCGAAGGATACGTACGGCATGAGCGCCAGGGGCAAGCTGCCGATCCAGATGTTTACGTCGGTATTCGCCGCTTACGGCGTCTCGCCTTACCAGTTCAAGCTGGACGCATCCGGTCAGGTCGTATGGGGCGGCATTACGGAAGAAACGCGCCAGGCGCTTGCATTGCTGAACAGCTGGTACAAGAAGGGCATTATCCATCCGGAGTTCATTACGTCGGACAACAACGAGCTGAATACCGCTTTCGTCAACCAGAAAATCGGCGTCATTGACAACGCGGGCTGGGGCAACTTCAACAAAAACTCGGGTTATATTGCCAAACCGGCCGACGAAGTGGGCATCAACTATATTCCGGGCAAGCCGCTCATCGGACCGGCCGGCCAAATGAACTCCTTTACGTACGGAGCCCGCCAGGCTCCGGTGCTGCTGGGCAAGCAGCTGGAAAAGGACGAGAAGAAACGCCTCAAAATTTATGAAATTTTGGAGTGGGTGTCCACCGACAAGGAAGGGTATTTCTTGACGGCTTGGGGACAAGAGGGCGTCTCCTACGACATGGAAGGCGATTTCGTCGTCGGGCGGCGCACGGAGGAAGAAGTCGGAGCCGTGAAGCTGGGATACGGATATTTCTACAATCCGCTCGGCCATATCGAGACGGCGTTCGACATTCATAAGACGCGCCCCGAAGATTTGGAGCAAAAAGAGCTTCTGAACGCCGGCGTCCAATCGCTGGTTGATGTGCTGGGACCGGCCGTCATGGAGACGAAGTCGCAATATTGGGCCAACCTGACGACGCTGCAGGATACGTTTATTATTAAGGCGATAACAGGCGAAGCCAACACGGAAGCCGACTTCGACAAGTTCAAGGAAGATTGGCTGCGCTCGGGCGGTCAAGCCGTCACGGACGAAGCGAACCAAATTTATAAAGAAAGACAGCAATAAGCGCAGCGCGGCATAGTCTGCCGGCGGCAACAAACGGATGATAACAGCCTCGCGCCGATGGACCGATCGGCGGGGGCTGTTTCTTTGCGTCCAAGAGCAAGCCCCGCCAACTTCCCGGAAAAATGGATTGCGCATCGGCGGGAAGTTGATTATAGTAGTGTTATTAGATTAATAAAATTATTAATTTAATTAATAATTTTATTAATTCTATGAAGATTGGAAGTTCACGGCAACGACTACTTTATCGGAGGTGTCATTCATGAAGGAAACCGGGACATTGAGCATATATGCCGGGCAGAAGGGCGCCGAGCTGGGCGACCTGTTCGGCATCTTTTTCGAGGATTTGAATCATGCCGCCGACGGCGGATTGTATGCGGAGCTTGTTCGGAACCGTTCGTTTGAATTTGATCCGATTGATCGCGGCGACTATCACGCTCTTACGGCGTGGGAGAAGATCGAGCGCGGCAACGGGCGTCTTCATGTCTCGATTGAGAAGGACAACCCGATTCACGAGCGGAATCCCCATTATGCCGTGCTGGACATTATCGAACCGGGGGACGGCGTCGGCTTGATGAATCTCGGATTTAATACGGGCATCCCGATACGGGAGGGCGAATCGTACCGGTTTTCCGTATATGCAAGAAGGGAAGGGAGCCATGACCATCCGATCCGCATTGCGCTTGAGAGCAAGGACGGCCGCCTGTATGGGCAAACCGAAATTATGGTCGTTTCCGACGAGTGGCGCAAATACGAAGCGACGATAACGGCCGGCGATACGGACTACGGCGGCCGGTTGACGATCGTGACCGCGCGCGCCGGGAAGCTGTGCCTTGATATGGTTTCCCTGTTTCCGGCCCATACGTATCGCGGGAGGAGCAACGGCTTGCGGACCGATATCGCAAACATCATCGCGGAGCTGAAGCCGAAATTTATGCGCTTTCCCGGCGGCTGCCTGGTTCATGACGGCTCGCTGAACGCCGACGACCGCAACTCGATGTACCGGTGGAAAAACACGCTCGGGCCGGTCGAAACGCGGCCGCCGAGGCGCAACAATTGGGGCTACAACCAGACGCTGGGGCTGGGCTATTACGAATATTTTCAATTTTGCGAGGACATCGGAGCGAAGCCGATTCCGATTCTGCCCGCGGGCTACGATCCGCATCACAAGCGCATCGTGCCGCTGGACGAGCTGCAGCCGTGGATTGACGACGCCCTGGACCTGATCGAATTCGCGCGGGGCGACGCGGCAACGAAGTGGGGCGCCGTGCGCGCGGAGCTGGGCCATCCCGAGCCGTTCGGCCTGGAGTATATCGGCATCGGCAATGAAGAAGTCGGGGAGCCGTTCTTCGAACGGTACGCCTATTTCCATCGGGCGATCAAAGCAAAATATCCCGATATTCATATTATTAATTCCAGCGGCCCGTTCGCGGCCGGCGGCGAATACGAGCGCGGATGGAAGTCGGCGAGGGACAACGGATCGGATTATGTGGACGAGCATTATTATATGGCGCCGGAATGGCTTCTCGCCCATATCGACCGTTACGACGGGTTCAAGGCAGACGAGCCGAAGGTGTTTTTGGGCGAATACGCCTCCTGGGGCAACACCTATTACAACGCGCTTGCGGAAGCGGCATTCATGACGGGCCTGGAGCGCAACGCGCATGCCGTCGGCCTGGCTTGCTACGCCCCGATGCTGTGCAACGCCGACTATGTGAACTGGAAGCCGGATATGATCTGGTTCAACAATCATCAAGTTTACGGGACGCCCAACTATTACGTGCAAAAGCTGTTTATGCATCACCAGGGCGACCGGCTGCTGAAGATTGAGGCCGAAGGCTTCCCGGCGCCGCAAGCCGAATCGGCCGAACCTCCGATCGCCGGTCGGATTTATCTTGGCGCCGACTCCTGCCGTGCCGTCTTCCGGAATATTCGATTGATGGATCACGCGACAGGCGAAACGACCGACTTCGAAAGCGCGGAGGCGTCCGATACGGCGGAAGACCGGGACCGCGGCCAAGCGCATCCGTTTCATGCGCTGACGGAAACGGCCGGCGGCCATTATACGCTGCGCATGACAGCCGTCAAGGTGAGCGGACCGAAAGGCTTTGTCATCAAATTCGGCCACAAGGATGACCGGAACGGCCTGAAATGGGAAATCGGCGGCTGGCAAAATCAGGACGCTGCGGTCGTTTCCACGGTGAACGGCAGAGGCTCCTGCTTGACCCAAAGCTTGTTTACCGTCGAGGAAGGAAGAGAGTACGAGCTGGAACTGGAAATAGAGGGAAGAAAGATTCGAACCCGCATCGACGGAGTGACGGTGAACGAGACGGAGGACCGGCTGCCGGTTATTCAGCCGCTGTACGTGTCTTCGAGCATTGAGGAGTCGACCGGAGACATAATCGTGAAGGCGGTCAACGTACAGGATCGGGAAGCGGCGGCCGAGATCGTCTGGGAGGACGTCCAGGACGAGGCGGCCGTCATTGAGGTGCACGAGCTGTCGGGGTACGCGCTGGACGAGGAGAACAGCTTCGAAAATCCGGAGCGGATCGTGCCGAGGTCATTCGAGCAGACCGTTCAGGGCAACCGGATGAATTATACCTTTCCGAATCATTCGGTCACGATCATTAGACGCAAGGCGCTGAAATAAGGGGAGGGCATCGCAATGGAAGCTTATTTGTTTGTTTATTTTAAAGAGAAACGAACGGTAGACGGAGAACAGGTCTATTTTGCGCTCAGCCGGGACGGCTTTCATTGGGAAGCCGTCAACGAAGGGCGGCCCGTACTGTGGAGCACCTTGGGCGACCAAGGCGTCCGCGACCATACGATAACGAGAACGAACGACGGCAAGTTTGTTATTTTGGCTACCGATTTGTGCCTGGCGGGCTGCTTCCGCGACAAGTACAAGGGCAGCTGGGCTAACATTGCCCGGGAAGGCAGCAAATGTCTGTCCCTGTGGAAATCGGATGATCTTGTGAACTGGTCGGAGCAGCGAATGGTCGAGCTGGGGGATGAGGATTTCGGCTGCCTGTGGGCGCCCGATATCATTTATGACCGCCGCAGAGGAGATTATGTTCTGCACTGGTCGTCGGCCCACGCCTCGAATGGTTACGGCCATAAAGCGATCTATTATTCGAGAACGAAAGACTTCGAGACGTTCTCTGCGCCGCAGATGCTGTGCCGGAAGGACGGGAGCGGCATTATTGACTCGGCTATTTATGAAGAGAACGGCGTCTATTACCGGTTTCTAAAGAGCGAGGCGGATCCGGCGGCGATCATTATGGAGAAAGGGACGACCTTGACCGGCGCTTATGAGCGGATCGAAGCTTTCGACCGGGAGATGGAGAAGCTCGCCAGATGCGTGTACGAAGCGCCGACCGCATTCAAGCTGCCCGACGGCAGATGGTGCCTGATGCTGGACTTTTACGGCGTCGAAGGCGAGGGGCAGGGGTATGTTCCGTTTATTGCGGACGATATCGACAGCGGACGATTTATTCGTTCGGACGAAAGCTTCAGCTTCCCTTACCGCTTCAAGCACGGCACGGTGCTGCCGATTACGCTGGAGGAGTACGGCCGGATCAAGGACATGAAGGTCAAGCCGGCCGACGGCCGGTCCGTGGAATAACGCCCGCCTTCGTGCATCGCGTTTCGGGGGAATGGACGCCAGACGGCCGCCGAATACCTTTCGCCCGCTTTGGCGGTTTGCGGGAATGGACTCGGTCCGGGCGTCTATGAGAAAAGGTTGATATCTTGCGATGATGTGGAGACATGGCCTAATGGGTAAAATGTTCGAGCCCGTCGTGTTTCGACGGGAACCGATCTTTTGGGATTACAATATGAGCACCGTCCGCGACTTCAAAGGCTACTACCATTGGCATCAGGTCTGCGAGGTACTGTTCGTCCACGAAGGGAAAGGGACGATCGTGATGAACCGGGAAGCTTATGAAATCCGGAGGGGGATGCTGTTTGTCTTTCAGCCGTATCAGCTGCATCACGTCTACGCCGACGTCAGTCCGGAATCGCCGTACCGGCGCTCGATCATGTATTTCGATCCGCCGTTTCTGGAGGAGCATCTGACGCCTTTTCCGAAGCGGGCCGCCTTGTACCGGGACATGTTCCGGCTTCGGCACGCGGCCCATGCGTACGACCTCGCCGGCGAAGCGGACAACGTCGAGCGGATTTACGCCGGCTATCAACAGGCCAGAAGCAGAGGCGCGGGAAGCGAAACCGAGGAGCTTCTCCTTCTGTTTCTGCAATTGCTCACCTGCGTCTCCGGCCGCAGTCCGCTCGGGAGATCGGAGAAGGACGGGGACCGCGCCTTGCGCAGAAGCGCGGAATACGCCCAGGCCGTCTTTCGCTGGATCGAGGAGCATTACGCGGAGGAATTCAGCCTGGACCGACTGGCGCAAGCGGTGCATTTGTCGAAGTTTTACGTGACGAAGGTATTCCGCGAGGAGACGGGCAGCAGCGTGACCGACTATTTGACGGCGAGACGGATGAAGCAAGCGTGCAGGCTGCTGGAAACGACGGATCTGCCGGTCGAGGAGATCGGCATTCGGGTCGGCGTGCCGAATGCGTCCTATTTTATCCGGCTGTTCAAGCGGGTCGTCGGAACGACTCCGTTGAAGTACCGTAAAGAAGCGTAGCGGCGCCAAAGAAAAAGGCGGACGGATGTAACGGTCATGAGAGAGGCTTAGCGAGTCCAAAGCGGGAGCGGGCAATCGTAATGGTCATGAGAGCAGCTTAGAGACGAAAAATGCCGTATGAATTGCCCATATCGTCTTCTAAGGTGCGCCTATGTCCGTTAGAATGACTGAGTTAAAGAAGGAGCGCTCTAAGCTGCCGGGATGACCGTTAGCGAATGGAACGAAGCGACTGGCGCTCGAAAACAGTTTGCAAGATAAACCCGGCGAACTCCGCTCCGACCGATGAGAGCAATGCCGAATGAAGCCTTGCGGCGATGGCCGCAAGGTTTTTTTGACATATAAAGAAAGTAAGTTTCACCTTCACCCTGTACTAAGCTTATATGTCAACGCGAAACGAAAGCTGCGCCTCCCAAGGACGGCGTCAGCCGTTTACGCTTGTGTTGCGAGATATCGCAATATCTCAACATTTTCGCCCCGATTTCGATCACTTTTGCCATGGCCCGGAAGCTATAATGAACGCGACAACGGCTGTATGGCCGATACAGGAAAGAGGGATGCCCCATGTTAAACGCTGCCGATCAAGCCTGGTTGAATGAAGTCATCGGCAAAATAACGGCCAAGATGGAGCGGGTCAGCGAACGGTCCGCTGCAAAAATTCCGTATACGACGATTGACGGCACGCATGACGACCGGAGCGCCTGCAACCCGTCCGGCGACGCGGCGGACGGCATTAACTGGTGGACGAACGGCTTCTGGGGCGGCATGATGTGGCTGATGCATCATGAAACCGGTGACGACAAGTACAAGGAGATTGCCCGGCAATCCGAGCAAAAGCTGGACCGCTGCTTTCAGGAGTTTTACGGCTTGCACCATGACGTCGGGTTCATGTGGCTGCCGACCAGCGTGGCCAATTACCGGGTGACGAAAGATCCGGAGTCCCGCAAAAGAGCGCTGCATGCGGCGAATTTGCTGGCGGGCCGCTTTAATCTGGCGGGCGGTTTCATCCGCGCCTGGAACGACTTGGAGGAAGGCGATACGCGTGGATGGGCGATTATCGACTGCATGCTCAATATCCCTCTTCTCTACTGGGCGACGGAAGAGACGGGAGATCCCCGCTTCAGGCAAATGGCGATGAAGCATGCCGATACGACGATGGACGCTTTCGTCCGCCCGGACGGCTCCGTCCACCATATCGTCGAATTCGATCCGTTTAACGGCGGCCTGGTTCGGACTTACGGCGGACAAGGCTTCGCGGAGGGTTCCTCCTGGACGAGAGGCCAGAGTTGGGGGCTGTACGGCTTCATGATGAGCTATATCCGTACGGGCAAGGATGCATATTTGCAAACGGCCAAGCGGATCGCGCATTATTTTATCGCCAACATTCCGGAGGACGGCGTCATTCCGGTCGACTTCCGGCAGCCGGCAGAACCGAAGCTGGAGGACGATACGGCAGCGGCCATCGCGGCTTGCGGCCTGATTGAAATCGCCAAGGCTGCAGGACCATACGAGAAAAAGCTTTACTTGAACGCCGCTCTCAAGCTGCTCCGTACGCTGGACGAATCGCGCTGCGACTGGTCGGAAAGCTCCGATTCCCTGCTTCAAAGAGGGACGGCCGCTTATTACGCGAAAATCCATCATCAAGCGATCATTTACGGGGACTACTATTTTATGGAAGCTATTTTTAAATTAAAGGGCAACGATTTGTACTTGTGGTAGATTTCGATAAGCTGCGCCGGCGAACGTCAATGCGGAGGGAAAGGCAGCGCTTCGCCGGCTGTTCCCGAGGAGGGCTATATGAAGGGCAAAATTATAAACCCGATATTGAAGGGATTTAATCCGGATCCATCGATTATACGGGTCGGCGACAATTATTATATTGCGACGTCCACCTTCGAATGGTTTCCCGGCGTGCAAATCCACCACTCCAAAGATCTGATTCATTGGGAGCTGATCGCGCGTCCGCTGAACCGCGTCTCCCAGCTCGATTTGCGGGGAGTCGGCGCGTCACAGGGCGTCTGGGCGCCTTGTCTTACTTACGACAACGGAACGTTTTATTTGGTGTACACAGTCGTCAATTCCTTTTATGTCAAAATGTACGATACGCATAACTACCTGGTGACGGCGACGGATATACGGGGCGATTGGTCCGAACCGATATACCTGAACAGCTACGGCTTCGATCCGTCTCTGTTCCATGACGACGACGGCCGTAAATATATCGTCAGCATGGTGACGGATCACCGGGTGACGAAGCCATACAAAGGCCATCTCGTCCTGCAGGAATATTCGGTTTCCGAACGGCGGATGCTCGGGGAAGCGCAAACGATTTACGCCAGCCGCGACATTTTCCTCGAGGGCCCTCATATTTACAAGCGGAACGGCTACTATTATTTGTTTGCCGCCGATACCGGCACCGGCGAGGGGCACGGGCAGTCGATCTTGCGCTCCCGGAGCTTGTTCGGACCTTATGAATATTACGAGGGCAATTCGCTGATGACGTCCAGAAACGATCCCGGGCTGCCGCTGCAAAAGGCGGGACACGGCGATTTGGTGGAAACGCAGACGGGCGAGTGGTACATGGTTCATCTGTGCGGCCGCCCGCTGGAGTGCCGGACCGAGAAAGGCGAGCGCAAATATACGCTGGGCCGGGAAACGGCGATTCAGAAGGTGGAATGGACCGAGGACGGCTGGCTCAGGCTGGCCAACGGCACGGTGCTGCCGGATGCGGAAGTCGAGGCGCCCGCGCTGCCGCCGCATCCGTTTCCGGTCAAACCGGCGAGAGACGACTTCGAGCAGGAAACGCTGGACATCCGCTTTCAGTCGCTGCGCATTCCGCTGGACGAGACCTATTATTCGCTGACGGCGAGACCGGGGCATTTGCGCCTGTACGGCCGGGAAGGGCTCGGCTCGAAATACCGTCAAAGCCTGATTGCCAGGCGGTGGGAAGACTTCGTCTTCACCGCCAGCGCCAGCATGGAATACGAGCCGACCGTCTACAAGCAGCTGGCCGGTCTCATTTGCTGGTATGATACGCAAAACTATTATTATTTGCATGTGACCCATCACGACGAGCTCGGGAGATGCATCGGCATCCTGTCGGCCGTCAACAACGCGTACGAGGAGCCGGCCGGCTTCGTGCCGCTTCCGGAGCATGCCGCGCGGATATGGCTGCGCGCCGAGGTCGATCGCGACAAGCTGCAATTTTATTATTCGATCGAAGGCGAGGATCGTTACGAGCCGATCGGCCCGGTGCTCGATGCCAGCACGTTGTCGGACGAAGCTTGCGCGGAGGGGTGGTTCACGGGAGCCTTCGTCGGTTTATGCTGCCAGGATTTGACCGGCTTTCGCAAGCATGCCGACTTCGACTATTTCGAATACAGGGCGTGACGCCGCACCCGGCAAGCCGGTATTGTCCCACGATAATTGGGACGGCGACGGAAACTATTCCGTCGCGATGAATATGTGGTGGGGCACGAACGGTTCCGAGTACCGCCTGTACGAAAACGGAGTATTGATCGACACGAAGACGCTGAAAGAAGCGACACCGAACGCCCAGCAGGCCGTCACGCCGATTTCCGGCAAGGCGCCGGGCGTATACGAATACCGCTGCGTGCTGATGAACGCTTTAGGCGAAACGTTCAGCGAGGCGATTACGGTTAGCGTTGGGAAGTCCATGAAGTAATACCGCGTTGCGAAAATATTGGGCAATAGATTCTTTGTCCATATGAGGTGGCCAGCCGGAGTTCCGGCTGGCCTTCTTGCCGTTTGCTCCCGAAACCAAACAAAGGAATCAAAAATAACAATAAATTAGGATTGACCATTTTGTTATTTAGTGAGAATATTTGATATGTAATCATACCATAACGATAATAACATAATGTTCTGCAGTTATGCGCCATGAGGAGGCCTTCATGAAAGAAACGAGCATCGTTTTGCAAGATTGGAAGTTTAAAGCCTGCGAGGAAAAGGAGTGGCTGCCGGCCGCCGTTCCCGGCTGCGTCCATACGGATTTGCTTCAAAACGGTTTGATCGAGCATCCCTTTGTTGCGACGAACGAACACGATTTGCAATGGATCGACAAGTTGGATTGGGAATACGAAACGCGTTTCGATGTGCCGAGCGAGCTGTTTCGGATGCCGGCGATCGAGCTTCAGTTCGACGGGCTGGACACTTATGCCGACGTTACGGTTAACGGCACGGCCGTCCTGAGCTGCGACAATATGTTCCGCCGGTGGAGCGCGAATGTGAAGGGGCTCGTTAAGGAGAAGGACAATGTGGTTCATATCCGGTTCCGGTCGCCGGTGCAGGAAGATTTGCCGAAGATCGCCAAGCTGGGCTACAACCTGCCCGCGGCGAACGACCAGTCCGAGCTGGGCGGGCTGGGCGGCGACAAGATCAGCGTATTTGCCCGGAAAGCGCCGTACCATTACGGCTGGGACTGGGGACCGCGCTTCGTCACGAGCGGCATATGGCGCGAGGCGCGGATTGCCGGCTGGCAGACGTGCCGGATTACAGACTTGTTCGTCCGTCAGAACCGGGTGACGGCGGAGCTGGCAAGCTTGACCGTCGAAGCGGAAATCGAAAGCCTGAACGAGCGGGAAGGCACGATTCGGCTGACCGCCGCCGCTTCGGGCGATTCCGCCGCCCAAGGCGATGCGGAGACGTTCGCTTGGGAGCAGTCCGTTCAATTGAAGCGGGGTGCTAATTCCGTTCAGCTGCAGGTCGACATCGCCGATCCGAAGCTGTGGTGGTGCCGAGGCTTCGGGGACGCTCATTTGTATACATTCAACGCGGAGCTGCGACTGGAAGGTTCGGCGGATGCGGCGGCCAGCCGGTCGGTGCGCACCGGTCTCCGGTCGGTCCGGCTCGTGAGGGAGAAGGATGAGCAGGGCGCAAGTTTTTATTTTGAGCTGAACGGGGTGCCGGTGTTCGCCAAGGGCGCCAACCATATTCCGAACGACAGCTTCATTACCGACGTCACCGTCGACCGGTACCGGCACGAAATCGTATCGGCGGCCGAATCGAACATGAACATGCTGCGAGTATGGGGCGGCGGCATTTACGAGCAGCCGGCGTTCTACGAGCTTTGCGACGAATACGGCATCATGGTCTGGCAGGATTTCATGTTTGCGTGCAGCATGTATCCTTCCGACGAGGCGTTTCTGGACAGCGTCCGTCTGGAGGCGGTCGACAACGTCAAGCGGCTGCGCAACCACCCGTCCATCGTGCTGTGGTGCGGCAACAACGAGATCGACTCCGCGTGGGCCCAATACGACGAGAACGGCGGCTGGGGCTGGAAAAAGAACTATACGGCCGAGCAGCGGGAGACGATTTGGGCGGGATACGAGCGGATCTTCCATGACATTTTGCCGGAGGTCGTTCAATCGTATGCGCCGGACATCGACTATTGGCCGTCTTCCCCTCTCGTGTCGCTGACGGGAGATATTAAGCAGCACTCCCATCCGCTGACGAAGGAAGGGGATATTCATTACTGGGGCGTATGGCATGCGGTAGAGCCGTTCGAAAACTACAACGTGAAGGTCGGCCGGTTTATGAGCGAATACGGCTTCCAATCGTTCCCGGAATACGATACGGTCATGACCTTTGCGACGGTGGACGATTTGGCGCTTGATTCGAAGGTGATGCGGGCCCATCAAAAAAACGGCGACGGCAACCGGCTGATCAAGCAGTATATGGACATCTATATGAACGAACCGAAGGATTTCCCTTCGTTCCTGTATATGAGCCAGGTGCTTCAAGGGGAAGCGATGAAGATGGCGATCGAAGCGCATCGCCGCAACAAGCCGTATTGCATGGGCACGCTGTACTGGCAGATGAACGATTGCTGGCCGGTGGCGTCCTGGGCGGGGATGGACTATTACGGCAAGTGGAAGGCGCTGCAATATGTCGCAAAAAACAGCTTTGCGGACTTGCTCGTTTCGTTCGAGCGTTCGGAAGCGGGGGACATTTCCGTCCATCTGGTCAATGACAGCCTCGCTCCCGTATCCGGGACGTTGACGGTGTCGCTATATGAGCTGAACGGCAATCTTCTTCGCTCGCAGGAGATGCCGGCATCGGTCGGGGAGAACGGAGCGGCGGCGGTCGCCCGGCTGTCCGAGAGCGAGTGGCTGGCGGAACGCGAGCCGGGCAGCGTCGTGCTGTACGCCGAGCTGACGCTGCCTGACGGCGGAACGTGCGGGCAACCGTATTATTTTGTTCCCGACAAGGAGCTTCGATTGGTTCCGGCATCCATTACGGCAACGGAAATCGAGGGAAGCGGCGGCACGGCGTTCCGTCTGGAGACGGACACGCTCGCCAAGGCGGTCTGGCTGACGGCGGAGCGGGAAGGATTGTTCTCGGACAACTTCTTCGACCTCATTCCGGGCTTGCCGAAGGTCGTCGAGTTCCGCAAGCGCGAAGCGGGTCAGCCAAGCAGCGCTCCCGCGGCGGCCGGACGCGTGACGGCGCGGTCGATGATCGACTTTATCGACGCCAAGCTGCCGGCCGTTACGGAATAACCGAGAGCGGGTAGTAAGGCGGGCAAATATTAATATGATTGTATAAGGTAAAAGCGATCGTTCATGGACAGGTTTCATGGACGATCGTTTTTATTATCAGGGTATATAACTATCTGCCGATTCTTTCTACCATATTTGTTTTAATTAGATCAAACGTAGATACATCCGGTAACTTAAACCTGAGATTCCGGTGCACATAAGTGGAACAAGTAACAGCGGGCTGTAAGTACGTGTATGACCTTGGAGCGTGAGCGAAGCGGGAAAAAGCGGGCTGTAAGTACGTGTATGACCTTGGAGCGTGAGCGAAGCGGGAAAAAGCGGGCTGTAAGTACGTGTACGACCTTGGAGCGTGAGCGAGGCGGGAAAAAGCGGGCTGTAAGTACGTGTATGACTTTGGAGCGTAAGCGAAGCGGGAAAAAGCGAGTTGTAAGTTCGTGTACGACCTTGGGGCATAAAACGAAGCGAAGAAATGCGACTTGTAAGGATATAGCGCAGAAATATATGGAAACCGCAGTTCGAACGGCTTGACGTAAGGGGTGGCGTGAGCTATTCTGTGAATATATAATAAAATCATTCATACAATCATTATCAGGCGCAAAAGGAGACCGGGCATGCCCAAGAAGTTTACGGAACAAGAACGGGAGTGGATCAACGGAAAGCTTTTGGCGGCGGGAAGGCAATGCTTCGAGTCGTACGGCCTCGCCAAGACGAGCATCGCGGACCTGACGAAGGCCGCGGGCATATCGCAAGGCGCGTTTTATTTGTTTTACGGGTCGAAGGAGGAGCTGTTCTTCGAAGTGCTGCAGGAGGACGAGAGGCATATTCGGGACAAAATGCTGGAGGCGTTTCCGCCCGGCAAAGCCGTCGGCAGAGAGGACATCCGCCGCTTTTTGCTCGAATCGCTCCGCATGCTGGATGAGAACCCGCTGCTGCGCCGGGCGATCGGGGGACGCGAGCTCGAAGGCGTCATGCGCAAGCTGCCGCAGGAGAAGCTGGAGCGCAATTTTGCCGAGGACCGGGATGCGCTGCTGCCGGTCATAACCGCTTGGCAGTCCGCCGGACTGTTAAGCGGCTGTCGGCCCGAATTGATCGTCAGCATGATTCGTTCTCTTGTCTTGCTGTCGCTGCATCGGGAGGAGATCGGCGAGGAGCTGTACCCCGGCACGATGGAGCTGTTGGCGGAAGTGATGGCGGCGGGCATTGCGTCCCTTCCGTCCGGAGCCGAAGGAGGGGTGAAGCGTGATTGAAGTGAGAAATTTAAAATTCAGCTATCCCGGGGCGGAAGCGCCCGTTCTCAAAGGGCTGGATTTTGAAATTCGGAAGGGTGAAATTTTCGGTTTTCTCGGTCCGTCCGGCGCGGGAAAAAGCACCGCCCAAAAAATATTGATCGGAGCGCTGAAAGGGTACGAAGGCAGCGCCAAAGTTTCGGGGCAGGAAATTCGCCGCGCCGGAACCGATTATTACGAGCGGATCGGAGTTGCCTTCGAGTTTCCGAACTTTTATATGAAATTTACGGCCATGGAAAACTTGAAGCTGTTTCGGTCGCTGTACAAAGGCGAAACGGAGGACCCCGAACGGCTGCTGCGTCAAGTGGGGCTGGAGGAAGCCGCGCACCTGAAAGTGTCGCGGATGTCCAAGGGAATGAGAATGAGGCTTAATTTTTGCCGCGCCCTTCTGAACCGCCCCGAGATGCTGTTTCTGGACGAACCGACTTCCGGACTGGATCCGGTCAACGCATCCGCCATGAAAGAGATGATTATGGCCAAGCGGGCGGAAGGCGCCACCGTGCTCATTACGACGCACAATATGGAAGCCGCCAGGCAATTGTGCGACCGGGTCGCTTTTATCGTAGACGGTCGCATCAAGCTGATCGAATCTCCCCGCGAGCTCATGATCAGGCACGGCAGCAAGAGAGTGAAGGTCGAATACCGCCGGCCGGACGGCAAGACGGCCGAGGAGCAATTTTCGCTCACCGGCATCGGCGGCAACGCGCGGTTCCAGCAGCTGCTGAAAGAGGCGGACATAGAGACGATCCATTCGATGGAAGCGTCGCTCGGCGACATATTTATCGAGGTCACGGGGAGTCGGCTGACATGAGATTGATATCGCAGACGCTGTTCAACGTCCGCTTCCAATGGCGGCACGGATTTTACGCCGTTTACGTGTTGGTGTGCGCCTGTTACTGGCTGCTGGTAAGGGCGCTGCCCGAAGCGTATCGGGAACAGGCGGCGCAGCTGCTGACGTTCAGCGATCCGAGCGCGCTGGGACTCATTATGGCCGGCGGCATCATTTTGCTGGAAAGGGACCAAGGCGTGCATGATCCGCTGTTCGTGACGCCGGTCCGCATTGCCGAATATTTGGCGGCCAAAGCGATTTCTTTGGGACTGCTGTCATTGGCGGCGGCTTGGGTCATTCATCTCTATGCGGCCGGCGTCCCGGCATCGCCGCTTGCTTTCTCGGCCGGCATAGGGCTCACCTCGAGCTTTATGACGCTGCTTTCGGTTTGCAACTGCCGTACGCTGCCGCACGATCAACGGCTTTATTTTGTTGTCGCAGGCTTACGCCATGCCCTTTATTTTGCCGCTGCTCGGTTTTTTTGGCATATGGGAAACGCCGCTTTATTGGGCGCTGCCGACCGAAGGCAGTTTGAGGCTGCTGCGGGAGCCTGCCGGCATGGCCGAAGTCGTCTGTTCGATCATGGTCTTGATCCTATGGAACGCGATCGCCTTCGGATGGGCGCACCGATCGTGCAGGCGCCACTTGAAAGAACGGATCGGAACGGGGGAGGCGGGCGCATGAGTTATAAGGTAAAAGAAATCGCAAGCGCCGGACCGGTCGGCCCGCCGGGCCCAGGAACGGGAGACGGCAAGGATCGGCGGCGGAACGGCGTCGTCCGTTCCAAATACGCCGCGCTTCTTCTGAACGATTTGCGGCAGGGATGGCGCGACCCGATGCTGCTTGCCGGAATAATCGGACCGCTCGCGCTTGTTGCAATCGTTCGTTATTTGTATCCCCCGATTTCCGAATGGGTTGCCCTGCAGTTACATTTTCGGCTTGAGCCGTATGACGGCTTCGCCGCTTCCCTGCTCGCGTCAGTCATTCCGATGCTGCTCGGGATGATGTCGGGCCTGCTCATGCTCGACGAGCGGGACGCCAACCTGATCGCGTATTACGCCGTCACTCCGCTCGGGCGCGGCGGCTATCTGGCTTACAGGCTGGCGCTGCCGTGCCTGGCATGCATCGCTTGCCTCGGCCTGTTCGTCGGCGCCTCCGGCCTGTTCGGCGATGCGGACGGGCTCTCCATCCCCCTTCTGAATCCGCTGCATCTCGGGGCGGTGCTGCTGCTTGCGCTGGAAGCTCCCTTGTTCGCCTTGCTGTTGGCTTCGTTCGCCTCGAACAAAGTGGAGGGGCTGGCGTTGTCCAAGCTGGGTGGTCTGCTGATCGCCGGTCCGATTGCCGCTTTCTTCGCGCCCGGCGCCTGGGGGCTGCTTGGCGCCTGGATTCCGTCTTATTGGCCGGCGGCCATATGGCTGAAAGCGGGAGGAAGCGCGGCGGAGGCGGCCGGTTATTTCATTGCCGGCTTGCTGGTTCATGCGGCGATGCTGTACGGAATGCTGCGGACGTTCAAGCGAAGGACGGATTAACCGCGGCCGTTTCACTTTGGAATCGCTTATGCTATCATTTAGGGCAACAAAGCGTTTAGAGGAGAATGAACATGAGCTACAATTTCGATACGTTAATCGACCGCCGCAATACGAGATCGTACAAATGGGATCAGGTCGGACCGCTGTTCGGCCATGCCGACATTCTTCCGCTGTGGGTGGCGGACATGGATTTTCCGAGCCCTCCGGCCGTGCAGGAAGTGCTGAAGAAACGCGCGGCGCTGGGCGCCTACGGCTATGCGATCCGCACGGACAGCTATCTGGAAGCGATCCAAGGGTGGTACGAGCGCCGTCACGGCTGGTCGATCGACAAGGAATGGATTCTCGATTCCCCCAGCGTCGTCACTTCGCTGAGCCTGGCGGTCGAGCAGTTTACTTCGCCGGGTGACGCCGTCGTGCTGCAGTCGCCGGTCTATTATCCGTTCTACGATGTCATTCGGGGCAACGACCGCGTCGTGGCCCGCAATCCGCTTGTGCTGCGCAATGGGCGTTACGAGATGGATCTGGAGCAGCTGGAATCGCTGTTCAAGGACGGGGCCAAGCTCATGCTGCTTTGCAGCCCGCATAATCCGGGAGGACGGGTATGGGAGCGCGACGAGCTGCTGCGGCTTGGCGAGCTGTGCCTGCGGTACGGCGTAACGGTCGTATCGGACGAAATTCATTGCGATCTGGTCTTCCCGGACAAACAGCACGTGCCGTTTGCCGCGCTTTCGCCGGAGATTGCCGATATAACGATTACCTGTCTGGCCGCTACCAAAACGTTTAATTTGCCGGGACTCCATACGTCCTTTATCGTCGTCTCGAACGAAGGCATGCGCCAGCGGCTGGACAAGCGGATGAAGACGCTCAGCCTTCATATGGCGCAGCATTTTGCCCAGGACGCGGTGGAGGCGGCCTTCAACGAAGGCGGGGAATGGCTCGACGCCATGCTGGCATACGTGAAGGACAATCTCGATTACGCCTTGTCGTATTTGAGCGAGCATCTGCCGCAGGTCAAGCCGATGGTGCCGGACGGCACGTATTTGCTATGGGTCGACTGCAGAGGTCTGGGATTGGACCGCAGCGGTCTGAAGGACCTGATGTTCAACAAGGCAAAGGTAGCGTTCAACGACGGCACGATCTTCGGGACCGAAGGCGAAGGGTGGCTGCGCATTAATCTTGCATGTCCGCGGTCGATCTTGAAGCAGGCGCTCAAGCAGTTTGGCGAGGCGGCGCAGCGGGAGTTCGAAGCCGGCCGGGCTTAAACAGGCGCAAGAAAGGCAAACGCGGAGTGCGAAGGCAGCAGGCGCTAAGCGCAAAAGTCAACGGGGGATCGAAGCCGGCCGGGCGTAAGCGCAAAGTGAACGAGGTGCGAAGCCAAGCGGGCGCTAAGCGGGCGCCAAGCGCGAAAGGTTGCCGGCCGGGGCGCGGACGGACGCGCCCGGCGGCCAGACGTACGGCACCCGCAAAAGAGCGCCCGTTGACGGCGCTTTCAGCCCGTGCGTATAATAGACGTAATAAATAGCATGTGACGGAGAAATCGGAGAACCACAGCCAAGCGACGTTCCGAGCGGAACGATTCTTTGTTGTGGTTTTTTTGTTCGCATCGGGAACGGATTCTCCAATACGATGGCGGGAGGTACATGATGAAGCAATCTTATATTTTATCGATCGACCAAGGCACGACCAGCACGCGCGCGATGCTGTTCGACCGGCAGGGGAGCGTCGCCGCTTCCGCGCAGCAGGAAATTCGCCAATATTACCCTAGGCCCGGATGGGTGGAGCATGACGCGAACGAAATTTGGCTGTCGGTGCTCGGCGTCATCTCGTCGGTTCTCTCGGATTCGGGCATTGAGCCGGACCGGATCGAGGCGATCGGCATAACGAACCAGCGGGAGACGGCGGTCGTATGGGACCGGCATACCGGGCTGCCCGTTCACCATGCCGTCGTCTGGCAATCGCGCCAAACGTCGGAAATTTGCGAAGAGCTGAAGGCGGCCGGATATGAGCCGGCGTTTCGTTCCAAGACGGGACTGCTGATCGATCCTTACTTTTCGGGCACGAAGGTGAAGTGGATCCTCGATCATGTCGAAGGGGCAAGGGAGAAGGCGGAGAGAGGAGACCTGCTGTTCGGGACGATCGACAGCTGGCTCATTTGGAAAATGACCGGCGGCGCGGCGCATGTGACGGACTATACGAACGCGTCCCGCACGCTCATGTACAATATTCACGAGCTTCGCTGGGACGAAGAACTGCTCGGCCTGCTTGGCGTTCCTTCGTCGATGCTGCCGGAGGTCCGCTCATCCTCGGAGGTATACGGCTATACGGACGAACATCATTTCTTCGGCCGCCGCCTTCCGATCGCCGGCGCCGCCGGCGACCAGCAGGCCGCCTTGTTCGGGCAGGCGTGTTATGCGCCGGGCATGGCCAAAAGCACGTACGGAACGGGCTGCTTCATGCTGATGAACACGGGGGAGCGGGCGATCGAATCGGAGCACGGGCTGCTGACGACCATCGCATGGGGCATCGGAGGCAAGGTGGAGTATGCGCTGGAAGGCAGCGTCTTCGTCGCAGGCTCCGCCATCCAGTGGCTGCGCGACGGCTTGCGGCTGATCGGGTCGGCGCAGGAAAGCGAAATTTGCGCCTCCAAAGTATCGTCCACCGAAGGCGTGTATGTCGTGCCGGCTTTCGTCGGACTTGGCACGCCGTATTGGGACAGCGACGCCCGGGGCGCCGTATTCGGCCTGACGCGCGGGGCGAGCAAGGAGCATTTCGTCCGCGCGGTGCTCGAATCGCTGGCTTATCAGGTGAAGGACGTCATTGCGGTGATGGAGCAGGACGCGGGCCTGTCCTTGAAATCGCTGAGGGTGGACGGCGGCGCCGTCCGCAACGATTTTCTGATGCAATTTCAATCGGATATGGTGCGCGTCCCGGTCGAGAGGCCCGTCGTCAATGAAACGACGGCGCTCGGCGCGGCGTATTTGGCCGGCCTGGCCGTCGGGTTCTGGAAAGATTGCAGCGAGCTTGAACGGAACAGCCGGCTTGACCGCTCGTTCGCTCCGTCCATGCCGGAAGAACAAAGCGATGCATTGTACGCCGGCTGGAAAAAGGCAGTTCAGGCGGCTAGAGCGTTCAAATAGCGCTATCGACTTACAGGAGCGACTTAGCTCCATTTATATAATGTTCCATAAAGGAAGGGGAAATTTCTTGAACACCTTGTCATGTACGATATAATGAAGTAGTCAAAACCATACACTTTTTGGATGATCTTCTTATCGAAAACAAGAGATTCAGCGGTTTGCAAGGTGAAGAATTGGAATAGTCTGCAAGATTGAGTAGCTCCTGTAGATTGAACAATCATGAGCAGCTTTAAAATTTATGCGTCAGCATAGTTGCAAACATGGAGGAGTGAAATATCAGTCATGAAGAATTTGGCCTGGTTAAAGGGTTTTGTATATGGAATTATTCTTTCCGGTGTAATTCCGTTAATTTTTATGTTAATCGGTCAGACTTTCGCAGGAGGGGTAACTTCTCTTTGGGGGGAAAGCTGGCTTTATTTTGCAGTATTAATTCCGTTTATATTAACCCTGAATCCGTGAACTGAGCCCTGCAAAATACATAGATTTCAAGAGATAATCGGAGTAAAATAGAGAGAACAGCATGTTTTATCGATGCTGTCACTCTACACCTTCGAGGTGAACTCCAATGGTTGCCAA
>Ga0065721_10004095_pt1 | contig 42411 bp, 39 predicted proteins | sample Mesricmetagenome_FD_59108 | JGI IMG/M metagenome (GOLD analysis project Ga0065721, IMG submission 59108) | Mesophilic microbial community from rice straw/compost enrichment Sample: eDNA_1 v2 (version 2) | ecosystem: Engineered > Solid waste > Grass > Composting > Bioreactor | place: USA: Davis... | reverse complement strand
GCTAACCAAGATCGAGAGCAAGCTCTCAATCAAGATCCGCTCGACTTGCATGTATTAGGCACGCCGCCAGCGTTCGTCCTGAGCCAGGATCAAACTCTCCATAAAAGTAACACTTTTATCGAAGAGCCTTTCGGCTCAATCTGTTANNGCTGGTTTTGTTCACTTAAAGTGAACGATTTATTACCGTAAATTACGCTCGATGTTCAGTTTTCAAAGAACAAGCTGTGTTGCTTTTTTCGCGGCCACCGCGTTAGCGGCGACTCAAATAATATATCACGATGGGCGAATGAATGCAAGCACTATTATCGATAATTTTTGCATACCTCTCCTGGAACAACAAAAGACCGGAATTCAAGACGTTCGCCTCGAACCCGGTCCTTCGATAGATCTATTAATTCGTCGCGAACACTTCAACGATAAACAGCTGCCGCTGCTGAGCCAAGTTAATAATCTGGCCATGTAACGATACCATTGGACGCGTCGGATTGTTACGATCGGTAAATACGATCTCGGCTATGCGCCCGTCATTCAACCGAACGACCGCGCCGTTATGGAATTGCGTCGTTCTCTCGATGAACGTCTGGACGTATACCGGCTCCAGCTTACCGAAGGAGTTCGCATACAGTTCTTCTAGCACAAGATAAGGAGACTCTGCTTTGCGGTAGTTACGATTCGAAGTCATCGCATGGTACATATCCGCAATCGATACGATCTTGGCGTACGGATGAATCTTGTCGCCCTTAACCTTCATCGGATACCCGCTGCCGTCGATCCGCTCGTGATGCTGCAGAGCGGTAAGCCATACGCCCGAGTTGAGTCCGGTTACGTTCTCCAGCAGCCTGAATCCGTACAGAGTATGCTGCCGAACCTCCAGCAATTCATCGTTAGTAAGCCGCGTTGGTTTGCGAAGGATCGCCTCGTCAACCTTGAAGTTCCCGATATCGTGCAACAGACCCGCCATAGCGATCTGCATCAAGTCTTTCTCCGGGAACTTGTTCCACTTGGCCAAATGGTACGAAGTCAGCGCGCACAGTACGCTGTTGCGTACCAGCACGTTCTCCCCGCCTTCATATGGAGGGAGTAAGAACGTCAGTACGTTGTATTCATCCTTGTAATCAAGCAAAGCATTCAGCCCGTTGCGCAAATCCAGGACCGGAATTTTCTGGCCGGAAGCAACCATCGACATCGTCCGTCTCAGCAGTCGTTCCATGTCCAGGAACTGCCGCTGTAAGGAAGAGAGCTTGACCTCTTGCTTCTCGGAGCTGTCATCCGCTTCCGCATCGGCTTCTTTCTCTTCCAGTCCCGCTCTGCGAATATCTACGGACGGAATGAGGAACGCCTGAAGAATTTCCAAGTCGCGTTCGGAAAGCGCGCGGTCTTTCTCCATCAGGACGCTTCCAAGCGCGGTCTGAACATCCGTTGCCAATCGATCTCCCGGTTGCGCTTGCATGACGGGTAATACAGGCATGCTTCAACCCTCCCTGGTTGCGTGCACGGCGAGAGCAGACTAGCTTTCGGTCTGCTCGCCTTCAACTTCGCCTTCTATTTCTTCCGAATCGGTATCATCCTCGCTGCGCGGCGCTCTTGCCACCGTAGCAACGGAATCCTCATCCCGAATATTGATCAGCTTAACGCCCTGCGTAATACGGCCCATCGTGTTGATTCCCGACATGCTCGTCCGAATGAGCGTGCCGGAAGTCGTCATGATCATCAGATCCTCGTCGTTGTTCACGACTTTAAGTCCGACGATCGCGCCGTTCTTATCGGTTACGTTAAGCGTCTTGATTCCTTTACCGCCGCGAGTCTGGGTACGGTATTCGGTCATCGGTGTACGTTTGCCGTAGCCTTTAGCCGTTACGATGAGTACATCTTGTTCCGGATCAACGACGTCCATGTCGATGACTTTATCGTCATCGTCCAGTTGGATGCCTTTAACCCCGGTAGCCGAACGTCCCATCGATCTCACGTCTTCTTCCGAGAATCGGATCGACATCCCATGGCTCGTGCCCATAATGATCTCGCGGGCGCCGTCCGTCAGCTTGACGCCGATCAGATCGTCGTCTTCACGCAACGAGATGGCAATCAATCCGACCTTGCGGATATTCGAATAGTCGTCTAGCGGCGTTTTCTTGACGACCCCGTTCCGGGTCGCGAAGAACAGATATTGGTTCGGTTCGAACGCTTCGACCGGAATAACCGCGTTGATCGTCTCGCCCTGCTCGATCTGAATGAGGTTAATGATCGGCGTTCCGCGAGCGGTTCTGCTCAGATCCGGGATTTCGTAAGCCTTAAGCCGGAAAACGCGACCTTTGTTCGTGAAGAACAACAGGAAGTGGTGGGTGTTGGAGATGAACAACGTCTCAACGAAGTCGTCATCCTTCGTCCCCATTCCCATGATGCCGCGCCCGCCGCGCTTCTGGCTGCGGTACGTCGATACCGGAAGACGCTTGATGTAGCCCGAATGCGTCATCGTGATGACGACGTCGTCGCGCGGAATCAAATCTTCGTCCAGAATTTCGTCGTCGCTGATCGTAATCTCCGTGCGGCGATCGTCACCGAAGCGTTCCTTGATCTCCTCAAGCTCCGTATGGATGATCTCGCGCACGAGCAATTCATCGGCGAGGATCGCTTTGTACTCGGCAATCTTAACCATCAGCTCGTTGTATTCGTCTTCGATCTTCTGGCGCTCCAACCCGGTCAAGCGCTGCAGGCGCATGTCGAGAATCGCCTGAGCTTGTTCATGGGAGAGGCCGAAGCGAGTCATCAAGCCTTCGCGCGCTTCGTCCGTCGTACGGGATCCGCGAATTAACGCGATGACTTCATCGAGGTGATCAAGCGCGATGCGCAAGCCTTCGAGAATGTGAGCGCGTGCTTCCGCTTTCTTCAGATCGTATTCGGTCCGGCGGCGAATGACTTCGACTTGGTGCTCGATATAGTAATGCAGCATATCCCGGAGGTTCAATATCTTAGGCTCGTTGTTGACGAGCGCGAGCATATTGATCCCGAACGTGGATTGCATCTGAGTCTGCTTATACAGGTTGTTCAGAACAACCGTAGGCGTAACGTCACGACGCAATTCGATAACGATGCGCATGCCGTTGCGGTCCGATTCGTCGCGAAGGTCGGTAATGCCGTCGATCTTCTTCTCGCGCACGAGCTCGGCGATCTTCTCTACCAATCTGGCCTTGATGACCTGGTAAGGAAGCTCTTGCACGATAATACGGGCTTTGCCGTTCACTTCTTCGATCTCGGCTTTCGCCCGCATCGTTACGGAGCCGCGGCCCGTCGCATACGCTTGGCGAATCCCTACCGTTCCCAGGATGTAACCTGACGTCGGGAAGTCGGGTCCTTTAATAAACTCCATCAAGTCATACGAGTTGAGCTCCGGATTGCGGATAAGCGCTTGCGCGCCCTCGATGACTTCGCGAAGGTTGTGAGGCGGAATATTGGTCGCCATACCGACCGCGATCCCCGTGTTGCCGTTAACGAGCAAGTTCGGATATCGCGCTGGCAATACGACCGGTTCCTGTTCCTCGCCGTCATAGTTCGGCTTGTAGTCGATCGTCTCTTTATTGATGTCGCGCAGCATCTCCATGGCGATCTTGGAAAGCCGTGCTTCCGTATACCGCATGGCTGCCGCCATATCGCCGTCGATGGAACCGAAGTTGCCGTGCCCGTCGACGAGCATATATCGGAGCGAGAAGTCTTGCGCCATACGTACCATCGCTTCGTAAATCGCGGAGTCGCCGTGCGGATGGTACTTACCGATGACTTCCCCTACGATTCTCGCCGATTTCTTGTATGGCTTGTCCGGTGCCATGCCAAGCTCGGACATGGCGTATAGAATACGTCTTTGAACCGGCTTCAGACCGTCTCGAATGTCCGGCAAAGCGCGGCTGACGATAACGCTCATCGCGTAATCCATGAACGATTCCCGCATCTCGACCCCGATATCGCGATCGATAATGTGAGAGCGTTGTTCTTCCGACATGAAGATAGATCCTCCTTAGTCCATGCGACTGATCCGTCGTGCATGTGCGCTGAGCACCGTGATAGATGCACACCGCTTAGCGCGTTTCGTCATAGATTATTAATAATTCCATTATACCATATTGCCGAAGGGAAAGGTTGGTTGAACGCAGATGTCGATCCAGCGCGTCACGAGCAAACAAGCTAAGACGGACGCCCTTCTTGCCGATGCCAAGCTGCAAGCATTCGTGCCCGATACACGGGGCTTCAGCGAGCAGACTGTCCGCCACATGCTGGATCGGTACGGCATGATTTACGTGAAGCCCGTCAAAGGCACTTTCGGCAATGGCGTCATCCGCGTCGAGAGATTAGACGGAGAGGCAGACCCTTACGTCTTCCAATCCGGAGAACGCCAATACCGCTTCGATACGTTCGATCGTATGTACGGCAAGCTGCTAACCGTCAAGAGAAACCGGGCCTATCTCGCCCAGCAAGGTATTCATCTGCTTAAATACAACAACCGGCGATTCGATCTACGGGTGATGGTACAGAAAAATCCGGCTCACAAGTGGGAGACGACCGGCATGATCGGGAGGCTGTCCCATCCGCGTCGAATCGTCACCAACTACCATAACGGCGGAACTCCGCTCCCCGTCGACAAGCTGCTAGCTCCCACTCTTGATAGGGAACAGATCAACGAGCTGCAGGCTTATCTGCAGCAGCATGGCGTTAAAGTCGCAGCCGTCCTGGAAAGAAGGTTTCCCAGACTCAAGGAGATCGGCATCGACATCGCTTTAGATGAACAATTGAAGCCTTGGATTCTTGAGGTTAATACGCTTCCGGATGTCTATCTATTCCGCAAGCTGCCGAACCTGTCGACCTTCCGAAGGATGTATGCCTACGCGGTAGCGTATGGCCGCTATTCCAAGCGTAACCGCAAACGCAGAGCTTAATCGCAAGGGGTATCTCCTGCAAGAGATACCCCTTCGATTATCGGTATGATCAATTCGTTAAACGTCCAAGTTCTTAACGAACTTCGCGTATTGTTGAATGAACTCGCGCCTCGGCTCGACTTGGTCGCCCATCAGCGTATCGAACATCATGTCGGCCTTGATCGCGTCTTCGATCCGAACCTGAAGCATCGTCCGGCTGTCCGGATCCATCGTCGTCTCCCACAGCTGGGAGGCGTTCATCTCTCCGAGGCCTTTATAACGCTGAATGTTCAGCTTCGCGCCTTCGCCGAACTCGGCGATAATCTCGTCGCGTTGCTTCTCGTTCATCGCATAGCGCACGACTTTATTCCGTTCGATCTTGAAGAGCGGCGGCTGCGCGATATAAACGTATCCTTCTTCGATGAGCTGACGCATATAACGATAGAAGAAGGTCAGCAGCAGCGTGCGAATATGCGCTCCGTCGACGTCGGCGTCGGTCATGATGACGATCTTATGATAACGCGCCTTCGTTATATCAAAGTCGTCGCTAATCCCCGTACCGAGTGCCGTAATGATCGCGCGGATCTCCAAGTTGGACAGAATCTTATCCAGCCTGGATTTCTCTACGTTCAAGATCTTACCGCGGAGCGGCAGAATCGCTTGGAAATGACGATCGCGTCCCTGCTTAGCGGAACCGCCGGCGGAGTCGCCTTCGACGATGTACAGCTCGGAGATCGAAGCGTCCTTGGAGGAACAGTCCGCCAGCTTGCCCGGCAGAGAGCTCACTTCGAGCGCGCTCTTGCGGCGCGTCAGCTCGCGTGCTTTGCGTGCGGCCTCGCGTGCTCTCGCGGCTTGGAGCGATTTATCCATGATCTTGCGTGCAACCGTCGGATTCTCGTCTAAGAACTCCAATAGCTTCTCGCTGAACAGAGATTCAACGATACCGCGAACCTCGCTGTTGCCGAGCTTCGTCTTCGTCTGCCCTTCGAACTGAGGCTCCGGGATTTTCACGGAGATAATCGCCGTTAACCCTTCCCGCACGTCGTCTCCGGACAAATTGGAGTCACTGTCCTTGACGAAGCCCATCTTGCGAGCGTAATCGTTAATAATCCGCGTCAAAGCGCTCTTGAAGCCGGACTCGTGCGTTCCGCCTTCGTGCGTATTGATATTGTTCGCGAAGGAGTACAAATTCTCGGAGTAGCTGTCATTGTACTGCATCGCAATTTCGCATTGAATATTATCTCTAGAACCTTCTACGAAGATCGGCGTATCATGAAGCGCCTCGCGATTGCGATTCAAGTGCTTGACGAACTCGATAATGCCGCCGTCGTACTTGAAGGAATCGCTCATGCCGGTTCTTTCGTCGGTCAGATTAATCTGGATACCTTTATTCAGGAACGCCAGCTCGCGAATGCGTCCAACGAGCACATCGTAATCATATACGGTCGTTTCCGTGAAAATCTCCGGGTCCGGCTTGAAATGCGTCTGTGTGCCGGTCTCGTCCGTATCTCCGATCACCTTCACGTCATATTGAGGAGCGCCGCGACGATATTCCTGTTGATGAATATGGCCGTCCCGCTTAACCGTTACGACTACGCGCTCGGATAGCGCGTTTACGACCGATACGCCTACGCCATGCAAACCGCCGGATACCTTGTAGCCTTCTCCGCCGAACTTGCCGCCCGCGTGAAGAACGGTCAATACGACTTCCAGCGTCGATTTCTGCAGCTTCGTGTTCATACCGACCGGAATGCCCCGGCCGTTATCGATGACGGTAATGCTGTTATCTTGATGGACGAGAACGTCGATTCGCGTGCAATAGCCAGCCAGCGCCTCGTCGATACTATTGTCTACGACTTCCCATACGAGATGGTGCAGGCCTTTGCCGCTCGTAGAGCCGATGTACATCCCTGGACGTTTGCGTACCGCTTCCAAACCTTCCAAGACTTGAATCTGACTTTCGTCGTACGTCGTATTCTGCTGCGAATTTACGGACAAACCTTCCACCGCCTTCTTTACGTTGCCGATGCCGTTATCTAGTTAACCTTTCAGATCGTCCAGATGGTGCGCTCTTTTCTTAAGCGTGGACGTTGAAATTGGAGAATAATAGACCTTGCCTTCGGTGACGACGATCGATTTAGGATCTTCTTCGCCGATCGTCTCGACTTCCTTGTTCTTCTGAGCCTGGGCTACGAATTGCCTAGACAGCTTGGAGGATTGCTCGATGGAGATATCGAAAATCGCCACGACCTGTGACGTTCGAATAATCTTCTCTCCGCCCAAATGAATATACATGAGATTCGCCCCTTGGCATTACCGCAGCAATTGTCCGTTCTTCACGTGAAAAACGGATGCATCCCTCAACCGGCTCATATTCACGCTCTCCAGACCGGTCGTCGTAATAAAAGTCTGTACGCGGCTCTGAAAAGTCTCAATCAATTGAGTCTGCCTCGTCTGATCGAGCTCGGATAATACATCGTCGAGCAATAAGAGCGGATATTCGCCCAACTCTTCGTGCATAAGCTCAAGCTCCGCAAGCTTCAGCGACAGGGCTGCCGTACGCTGCTGGCCTTGTGATCCGAACGACTGCACGTCCTTACCGTTAATGGCGAACGTGAGATCGTCCCGGTGAGGTCCCGTCAGCGTCATCCCTCGCCTAAATTCTTGTTCCTTGCCCTGTGTTAACTTTAACATAAATTGCTGGAATAAAGAAGGATCAACTTGGGCTTCCGTTCCAATCGGCTCTCCGAACGAAGGCTTGTATTCCACGGTTAGAAGCTCCGTTCCCCCCGTAATTCCAGCATGGATTTTCTCCGCCCACTTTTGTAGATTTACAATAAAGTTTTTCCTCTTTTGCATCATTTTAACACCGTAAGTCGCAAGCTGCTCATTCCATACCTCGAGCATTTCCTGCGATGCGCTGCGGCTGTCGGTGGACTTCAGGTAATTGTTCCGCTGCTGCAATATTTTCTGATATTGCTGCATGTCGTACAAATAACCGGGATGCACCTGGCCGATCTCCATGTCCATGAATCGGCGGCGCACTCCCGGTGCTCCCTTGACGATATCCAGATCCTCTGGCGCGAACAGAACAACGTTAAGCGTGCCGACGAAGCCGCTTAATTTGCGCTGCTCGAGCCCGTTTATTTTCGCTTTTTTGCCTTGCGCCGACACCTGCAGCTCCAGCCTGACATCGCCGTGACGCTTCTCCATCTCCGCGCGGATGACCGCGGTGGATTGATTCCAGCCGATCAATTCCTTGTCCTTAGAAGTCCGATGTGACTTCGTTAGAGACAGCACGTGAATCGCTTCGATGAGATTCGTCTTTCCTTGCGCGTTCGGGCCGATGAAGATGTTAACACCGGATTCCGTGGCCAGCTTCAGCGTATCGTAATTGCGATAACCTTGAAGCTCCAAGCTTTTTAACTGCATGAGGTTCCCCTTCCCAGTTACCGGCCGGTTACGGTGAACGTGCCGCAGCCTTCTACTTCGACCTTATCGCCGATGACCAGCTTGCGGCCTCTGCGATTGTCCGGTTCCCCGTTAATGAGCACCTTCGTCTCTTGAAGGAAAAACTTCGCATGACCGCCCGTGCTAATGCAGTCAGCCAGCTTCAGAAACTGGCCGAGCGTAATGTATTCCGTCGATATTCCGATACTTTTCATCTTCCTCTCTCCTTAGTTCGTCGTTCGGTATGGAAGAATGAGGAATAGGCTGTTCTCGTGGTCGCGAGGCTTGATAATAATCGGGCTCATAGCGCCGGTAAAACCGATGAACAGCTCTTCGGAGTCGAGTACTTTAAGAACATCGATCATATATTTGGAGTTGAATGCGATCTTCAGCGGATCGCCGCGCAGCTCGGTAACGTCCAGCTGCTCCGTAACTTTACCCAGTTCGGAAGAGCTCGAGGAAATTTCGATGCCGCCGGTCTCGGTCGTCGTCAGGCGAACGATGTTCGTCTTCTCTTCGCGGGATAGCAAATAAGCGCGATCGATCGCTTCGCTAAGCTGCTTCGTATTCAAAATCAGTTCTGTTTTGAACGATTGCGGAATAATCTTGGAAGTATCCGGGTAGGTCCCGTCCAACATACGCGAATAGAACAGGACGTTGCCAAGCTTGAACAGCACTTGGTTATCCGCGACGACAATGTCCACGTTAACGTTCTGATCCGGGACGATCTTCGCCAATTCGTTCAGCGTCTTGCCGGAGATGACAATGTTCGAGAACCGAACGTCGCCTGCGTTGACATGAGCAGTGCGGCTTGCCAGACGGTGGCGATCCGTCGCGACGAATTTATAGTTGCCGTCCTGCAGGTTCCATAGAACACCGGTCAGAATCGGCGTCGATTCGTTCGTCGTTACCGCGAATACCGTCTGTCTGATCATATCGCGAAGCAGATCGCCGGGAATCGTAACGACCTGGTCTTCTTGAATAGACGGCAGAATCGGGAATTCCTCCGGATCCAAGCCCACCAGCTGAATTTCCGTCGCTCCGGAACGAATCATCGTCTGGAAACGTTCGCCGACTTCGATATGAACCTCTTCATGAGGAAGCTTCTTCACGATCTCAACGAAGAACTTCGCCGGAAGCACGACGCTGCCCGTTCTGTCGACGGTCACAATCGTCTTATCCTGGGTTTCGAGCGGAATGAAGCTTTGAATCGAAATGTCGGTGTCGCTTGCCGTCAACGTGACGCCGTTATAACCCGCATCTACTTTAATGCCGCTCAGAATCGGAATCGTCGTCCGCGATGCGACAGCTTTCGAGACGTGCTGAATGGCTTCGTTCAGCTCGCCGCGCAATATCGTCAATTTCATGGGGTCACCTCGTTAATTGTCATCTTATTGTAGCATGTTTAATTATTAAAGTCGTAGTAGGCGACGTGAATATGTGGATAAGTGCATAAAAGCTCGTAAATAACGCCTATCCACATGTGTATGCTTTGTGCATAGGCGCTTCGTCATCGTTAAGTTAAATTTTTGATCTTTTCCGTCAGGCTGTTAATAATTTTGTACAGATCTTGGTCGACCTTCAGCTGCTGAGAGATCTTCTCATGGGCGTGAATGACGGTCGTATGGTCTCTTCCTCCGAACGCTTCCCCGATCTTCGGCAATGAATAGTCGGTCAATTCCCGCGATAGATACATGGCGATCTGTCTAGGGAAGGCAACCGCTTTCGTCCGTTTGCGAGCCTTGAAATCCTCGAGCTTAAGCCCGTAATACTCTCCGACCCGCTGCTGAATATCCTGCATCGTGATGAGCCTGTTCCGTCCCGTAGGCAAAATATCCTTCAGCGCTTCAGCCGCCAGATGCGACGATATATCCTGATTCGTAAGCGAAGAATAGGCAACAATACGGATAAGGGCACCTTCGAGCTCGCGAATGTTGGAATCGATCATGTTCGCGATATACATCATCGCTTCGTTCGGAATGTCGAGATTCTCCGCTTTCGCTTTCTTCCGAAGAATGGCGATACGCGTCTCGAGATCCGGCGGTTGAATGTCGGTGATGAGTCCCCATTCGAACCGGGATCGAAGACGTTCCTCGAGCGTCGGAATTTCCTTCGGCGGACGGTCGCTGGAGATGACGATTTGCTTATGTTCCTCGTGCAGCGCGTTAAACGTATGGAAGAACTCTTCCTGCGTTCCTTCTTTACCTGCTAGGAACTGAATATCATCGATCAGCAGCACGTCTATGTTGCGATACTTGTTGCGGAAGCTCTCTCCGCGGTTATCGCGAATGGCGTTGATGAATTCGTTCGTGAACTTCTCGGATGACAGGTAAAGCACCTTCATGTTCGGGTTGTGTTCCAATATATAATGACCGATCGCATGCATAAGGTGGGTTTTGCCTAATCCAACGCCTCCATATAAGAAGAAAGGATTGTAGGCTTTGGCCGGCGCCTCGGCGACGGCGAGCGATGCCGCGTGAGCGAATCGGTTCCCCGCGCCTATGACGAACGTATCGAACGTATATTTCGGATTCAGCATATGCATGTTGGTTTCTTCGGTTTGCGGCCCTCGTACGACCGGAACTTGCGGGAACGGCGCCGGAGGTTCTACGGTACGAACCTCTTCGATCGCGAATTTAATATCCACAGGTCTACCTATATATTCGGACAAAGTCGAAGAAACCAGCTTCGTATATCGGTTCTCAAGCCATTCTACGGCGAATGTCGTAGGAGCGGTAATGATAACGGCGTTATCGTTAAGGAAATTGGCTTTCGTCGATTTGAACCAGGTGTCGAAGCTTGGCTTGCTGAGCTTGGTTTGGATCACCGACAACACCTGTTGCCAGATCTCGTTGTTGCGGTTGTCCACGCGAATTTCACTCCTTTAACCCATTCCGAGGACAAGTGAAGAGAGCGGAAAAGCCGAAATCGCGAAGTTGCGATCAGTTATCCACAGAAATCACTGAATTCTTTTATAGGATGTCCATTAATCACAGGGTTTGTTCACAATGTTATGCACAGGGTGTTAATAATTCGAGGCTGGAAGGAAGAAATCCACTGGAAAAGTCATGTCTAATCATAGCAGACAAACCCTCTAAATTCAACGAAATTCCCCCTGTTATCCACAAATTCAAGCACTTGTGGACGAATTCTGTGCACAGCACTACATATTGTGAATAAGATGTGCGGAGCTTCGACAGCATTCCACTATTCTAGAATTTCGACACCTTTTTTATTCACATGTGCATAAGTGAAAAGCTGGAATGGCGCATTTTATTTGACTTTTGGACGTCTTCGTGGTTTAATATAAAAACGTGAGTTTGCAAGTAAGGGGGTTGAAATCATGGGTCCAACATTTAAGCCGAATGTGAGCAAGCGCAAGAAGGTTCACGGTTTCCGTAGCCGCATGAGCTCCAAAAACGGACGTAAAGTCCTCAAAGCTCGTCGCCAAAAAGGCCGCAAAGTATTGACGGCATAATCGCAAAGACCACTCGGGTGGTCTTTTTTTCTTATTACGGGATTGATGGAGCGGTGAGAGATGCATAGGAAGCTGCGCCTTCGTAAAAGAGAGGATTTCAATACCGTCTATCGATACGGCCGTTCGTTCGCGAACTCGCAATTCGTCGTTTATTGGCGTAAGAGAGGGGCGAAAGGAACCTTCCGCATGGGGGTGTCCGCCAGCAGCAAGCTGGGTGGTGCGGTCGTAAGGAACAGACTTCGGCGAATGGTGAAGGAGATCGTACGGCTGAACGCGGGAAAGCTGCATGAGGATATGGATTTGATCCTGATTGTTCGCAAGCCGGCACTGTCTCTTCCTTATAAAGAGATGGAGGGCAGCATTCTGCATGTGCTTCGCAAAGCAGGATTGTTGAAGGGCTCGACGCCTGCGAATCCACAATCGCGCGGAATGCATCAGAATAGAAAACCGGGTTCATCTCCTAACAAGAAGCCAGACGCACCTAAATGAAAGCGCAGCATTAAAGAACTTTTCCGAACGTTGGGAGAGGACGAGCATGCGCTTTCTTTTGGCTTTCTTCTTATGGTATAGTGTACATGTAGCATCCTGCATTTAACAGGATAAGTCGCGTGCATCTGAAGAGGTGCGCTGGTTGAGAAGAGGGGAGTTTTCAAGCTTGTTGCGAAATCGCAAATGGTGGGTTATCGGCGGTGCTCTAACGCTGATGGCTTTGTTGTCTGGATGTACGGCATCCACAACCGCAATTACAACGGACGAGATGTCCAATAGCGGTTCTTGGTGGACGAAGAACGTCGTCTATTATTTCTCCAAGATGCTCGATACGTTCGCCGATTGGTTCGGCGGTTCTTACGGGTTATCTATTCTTCTGCTCACGATCATCGTGAGAACGGTTATTCTTCCGCTCATGATCAAGCAGTATAAGAACACGAAAGCGATGCAGGCTTTGCAGCCTGAGATGAAGAAGATCCGCGAGAAGTACAAGGAAGACCCGAAAAAACAGCAAGAAGAAATGATGAAGCTGTATCAGACGCACCAAGTAAACCCGCTGGCCGGATGCTTGCCGTTGATCGTTCAGATGCCGATCTTCATCGCTCTGTATACTTCGATCAATAAGAATATCGAGATTAGGGAGCATACTTTCCTTGGTCTGCAGCTCGGCATCTCGCCGAACGATGGCGAGTGGTACTACTATATTGTACCGATTATTGCGGCAGCAACGACGTTCATTCAATCTTTGATGATGTCGGCTCAACAGACGATGGCCGGTCCGATGAAGGGGATTATCTACATCTTCCCGATTCTGATCTTCGTCATGGCGATCAATTTCCCAATCGCGTTGCCTCTATACTGGATTTACAGCAACATCTACACGATTATCCAAAACTACTTCATGTATAGACGTAATCCTAAGACGGAGCCAGCTGGCGATACGCCGCCTCCTTCGAACAAGAAGTCCAATAACAACAATTCTCCGAAACCAAGAAACAAAGGGGCCCGTGCCAAATGAAAAAGCTGCTGGCATCAGGTAAATCGGTAGAAGAGGCAATTCAAAGCGGTCTCGCCCAATTGGGCGTAGCACAAGACCGTGTGAATGTAACGGTATTGGAACAGCCAAGCAAGGGATTGTTCGGGCTCATTGGAGCCAGAGATGCGAAAGTAGAGCTTACATTACAGCCGGACGGAATCGAGGAAGCAATCGAATTTCTTCGCGAAGTCGCAGCAGCAATGGAACTATCCGTGTCCGTCGAGAGGATCGAAGAGAGCGAAGCCGTGAAGATTAATCTTACCGGCGAAGATCTCGGCATTCTAATCGGCAGGCGCGGTCAAACTTTGGATTCTCTGCAATACTTGGCTAACATCGTGGCGAATCGCCACTCTAGCCGCCATCTTCGAATCGTACTTGATGCCGAGCAGTTCCGCGAGCGTCGTAGGCAGACGCTTGAAGCGCTCTCGGATCGAATGGCAACGAGAGTTGTTCGTTCACGCAAGGAAATCGTGCTTGAGCCGATGACGTCTCAAGAACGCAAAATCATTCATGCTTGGCTGCAGACGCATCCGGACGTTAGAACCTTCAGCCAAGGTGACGAACCGAACCGGCGCATCGTTATCGCACCGAAGTAATTGAACGTACCAGAATGCATCGCAATGGCTTCCGTAATCAGGAGGTCATTGCGTTTTTGTCGATTCAGAGGCAATTCATGATTAGGCTATGAATGAGGGATTCAGATGATTGAGGATACGATCGCCGCGATCGCGACCGCACTAGGGGAAGGCAGTATCGCGGTTGTGCGGGTGAGCGGGCCCGAGGCGATTGACACCGTGGCGAAGGTGTTTCGATCGAAGACGAATTTGAAGGAAGCGCCGACGCATACGGTACATTACGGCTGGATCGCAGATCCGCGGACGAATACTGTTCTGGACGAAGTGCTCGTGACGGTAATGAAGGGCCCGAGGTCGTTTACGGCCGAGGATGTCGTCGAAGTGAGCACGCATGGCGGTATCGTAGCGGTTAAATCGGTGCTTGAGCTGATCCTTCGCAGCGGGGCAAGAATGGCCGAGCCGGGGGAGTTTACGAAGAGGGCGTTCTTGAACGGTCGAATCGACCTTGCGCAGGCTGAAGCGGTAATCGATCTTATTCGCTCCAAGTCGGATCGCGCTTTCCAGGTTGCGCAGAAGCAAGCCGGCGGCGCGTTATCGAAGGTGATCCTGCCGATGAGGCAGCAGCTGATCGAGTTGCTCGCGCATGTTGAGGTGAATATCGATTATCCTGATGACGATATCGAAGAGGTTACGATGAGTCACATTCGCAGCAATTGCGGGGAACTTCTCGTACGAGTGGAAGAGCTGTTAAAACGAGCGGATGAAGGCAAAATATTGAGAGAAGGTATCGTAACCGTAATCGTCGGCCGACCTAATGCGGGTAAATCTTCATTATTAAACGCGTTAGCGCGGGATAATAAAGCGATCGTTACCGATATTGCGGGAACGACAAGGGACATTGTCGAGGAATCCGTCTCGATATCCGGTATACCGCTTAGGCTTCTTGATACCGCGGGTATTCGCGAGACGAGCGACGTCGTTGAACGGATCGGCGTCGAGAGATCGAAGAACGCGATCGAGGACGCGGACCTGATTCTTCTCGTTGTGAACAATCATGAGCCGTTGCATGAGGACGAGCGCAAGCTGCTTAAGCAAATGAAGGATCGCCCGACGATCGTCGTCGTGAATAAGATGGATTTGCCAAGTCAATTGGAGTTGGCTGAGATAGAGGCGGATTATGTCCAAGGGCGTATCGTGCAGCTATCCGCCAAGGAAGGTAGCGGTATCGAGGCTCTTGAAGAGGCAGTGTCTAAGCTGTTCTTCAGCGGAGAGGTAGAGTCTGGCGACTTAACGTACGTGAGCAATGCCAGGCACATCGCGCTTTTACATCAGGCTAGACAGTCGCTTGAGGACGCGATATCGGCGACGCACGAAGGTGTTCCTATCGATCTGATTCAGATCGATCTGGCGGCGGCATGGGAATCGCTTGGGGGCATTCTAGGCGATTCCGCGGGGGACTCGTTGTTGGATCAAATTTTCTCCCAGTTCTGTCTGGGTAAATAATAAGGAAGAGAAGAGCAAGGAGGGGATCGTATGGGATATCGTGCAGGGGAATATGACGTTATTGTAATCGGCGCCGGCCATGCCGGATGCGAAGCGGCTCTAGCCGCGGCAAGAATGGGCTGCGAGACGCTGCTGTTGACGATCAATCTGGATATGGTGGCGTTCATGCCATGTAACCCGTCGGTAGGCGGACCCGCGAAGGGTCATGTCGTACGGGAGATTGATGCGCTTGGCGGAGAGATGGGACGCAACATCGATAAGACGTTCATTCAGATGAGAATGCTGAATACGGGCAAGGGACCTGCCGTTCACGCGCTTCGCGCGCAAGCGGATAAGTTCCTGTATCAGCACACGATGAAGGAAACGATCGAGAAGCAAGAGCATCTGACGCTTCGCCAAGGCATGGTCGACGATCTGATCGTTGAAGATGGAGAATGTAAGGGCGTTATTACGAAGACAGGTGCAGAATACGGGGCGAAAGCGGTCGTCATCACAACAGGCACTTACCTTCGTGGGAAAGTTATTCTTGGCGAGTTGATGTACGAGAGCGGTCCGAACAATCAGCAGCCTGCCGTGAAGCTGTCTGAAGCGTTGAAGCGCGAAGGGTTCCAGCTCGCACGCTTTAAGACGGGGACGCCGCCGCGTGTACATGAAGATACGATCGATTTCAGCAAGACGGAAATCCAGCCGGGCGACACCAAGCCGAAGTACTTCTCCTACGAGACGGAGTACGAAGCGCATTCGGAGACGCAGCTGCCGTGCTGGCTCACTTATACGTCGGAAGAGACGCATAAGATTATTAATGATAACCTTCACCGCGCGCCGATGTTCACGGGAGTAATCGAAGGGACCGGTCCGCGTTATTGCCCATCGATCGAGGACAAAATCGTTCGCTTTGCGGACAAACCGAAGCATCAGATTTTCCTCGAGCCGGAAGGTCGCAATACGAAAGAATATTATGTTCAAGGACTATCCACAAGCATGCCGGAGGACGTTCAGCTTAACATTCTGCGCTCGATTCCCGGGCTGGAGAAGGTTGAAATGATGCGCACCGGTTATGCGATCGAATACGATGCCGTCGTACCGACGCAATTGTGGCCGTCGCTTGAGACGAAGCTGGTGGGAGGCCTGTTCACCGCTGGTCAGATCAACGGCACGTCCGGCTACGAAGAAGCGGCGGGGCAAGGGATCATGGCTGGCATTAACGCCGCTCGCAAAGTGCAAGGCAAAGAGCCTGTCATCATCGACCGTTCCAAAGGTTATATTGGAGTCATGATCGACGACCTCGTAACGAAGGGAACGAACGAACCTTATCGCCTGTTGACTTCAAGAGCTGAGTATCGGTTGCTGCTTCGGCACGACAACGCGGATTTGCGTCTCACCCCAATTGGCCATGAGATCGGCCTTATTCATGAAGCGCGCTATGAGAAGTTTCTTGATAAGAAGGCGCGTGTTGAAGCGGAGATCGAGCGCCTGAAGGAGACGAAATTCCGTCCGGACGAAGCGGTGCAAGCGATGCTGGCGGAATGCGGTTCCGCACCGTTGCAGAATACGACCGACGGGATAACGCTTCTTAGAAGACCCGAGGTTACTTATCGTCACCTTGAAGCGCTGGCTCCTTCTCCGGTCGAACTGACGGAGGATATGAAGGAACAAGTCGAAATTCAAGTGAAGTATACCGGCTATATCGAGAAGCAATTGCTGCAAGTGGAGAAGCTCGAGAAAATGGAGAAAAAGCGCATTCCCGACAACATCGACTACGACATCATTAACGGGCTCGCGATGGAAGCGAAGCAAAAGCTTGCGAAGGTGCGTCCGCTGTCGATCGGGCAAGCATCGCGTATTTCCGGCGTAACGCCTGCAGACCTCTCGATCCTGCTCGTTCATCTGGAGCACTATAATCGCGTAACGGCCGCGGCTGCCGGAGGTCAATGATGGACGCGACGCAGCAGCTTTTCACGGAACAACTCGCTGCGCTCGGTATTGTTCTGTCCGAGAAGCAGCTGGAGCAATTCGAGACTTACTTCTCGCTTCTAGTGGAGTGGAACGAGAAGATGAACTTAACGGGGATCACGGAACGCGGCGCTGTATACGAAAAGCATTTTTACGATTCGTTAACGCTGGCGAAAGTCGTCGATTTCAATGAAATAAGTTCAATCGCGGATATTGGTTCGGGAGCCGGATTTCCTTCTATTCCATTAGCTATCGTTTTCCCGCATCTGAAAGTCACGATCGTTGATTCTCTTGCGAAGCGAATCCGATTCCTCGAAGAAGTAACCACTCAGCTAGGACTTACGGGTGTGAGCCCAATCCATGGCAGAGCGGAAGACATAGCGAGATTGAAGGAGCACCGCGATCAATACGATCTCGTTACGGCCAGAGCTGTAGCGCGTCTAGCGGTGCTGAACGAATTCTGCCTTCCGTTCGTGAAGGCAGGAGGCACGTTCATCGCGATGAAAGGAACGGACATTTCGGAGGAACTATCTGAAGGCAAGTACAGTATCGATAAGTTGAACGGCAAGCTCGTCCGGATCGAACAGATGCAACTGCCTTCCGAAGGTGCGGACCGCCATTTGGTGCTCATTGCGAAGACGAGCGCTACGCCTCCGACTTACCCGCGTAAAGCAGGCGTTCCGCTCAAGACCCCTTTGGTTAAACCGAGTGTTCAAGGTCTATCACTCTAGCAAACTGCATATAAGCACACGATGTTCCACGTGAAACATTTCGTCTAACGAACGTGTTCCACGTGGAACATTTTTATGCTTTTATACGCGTTGCGTGTATGGTATTGTTAAGTTGTACGGTGCATGAAAGTTTTTTCAAAAGCAGGAAATAAGGCTGTTTGAGTCGAATATAACTAGGTACTAGAGCAATGTGCCGCATTCATGCGAAGTTGTGCGTGAACTGGCGGCGCTTTTTCGTCGCTATGGACGTAATGCTGGTTTATATGGCCTAATCTATTGAACGTGGTGATCAGAGAGAGATGAGAGAACCATTCTCGCGTTTACTCGGCTTGTCCGACCGTACCAATCAAGAAGAAGTGAAGCAGATCACGGTAAAGGACATCGTCCCAAGCCCCTATCAGCCTAGATCCGTGTTCGATGACGATCGCATTGATGAATTGTGCCAGACGATTAAGACACATGGCGTCATTCAACCAATCGTCGTGCGCGTCAGGAACGGTAAATACGAGCTTATCGCGGGCGAACGCCGCTGGCGCGCGGTTACGAAGCTAGGTCTAGAGCATATCCCTGCGATCGTTCGGGAAATCAACGACTCGCAAGCAGCCTCGATCGCCTTGATCGAGAACCTGCAACGCGAGGGGCTAACGGCGCTTGAAGAAGCGATTGCCTATCAGAAGCTGATCGATCTGCACCAGCTGACGCAAGAAAGCTTGGCGCAACGGCTCGGTAAGAGCCAGTCGACGATCGCGAATAAAATTCGCTTGCTTCAGTTGGGCGACACCGTGAAACAAGCGCTGCTCGAGCGGAAGATCACGGAGAGGCATGCTAGGGCGCTGTTGTCTCTGCCGAACGAAGAGATGCAGAATAAGCTGCTTATCGAGATCGTCGAGAAAGAACTGAACGTGAAGCAGACGGAAGCAAGAGTCGCGTTCTATACGGCCGCGGCTAAGCCGGAGAAGAAAAAGCGAATCTCATTCAGTAAAGACGTACGTCTAGCCGTTAATACGATTCGTCAGTCGGTCGATATGGTGAACGGTTCAGGGATCCCGATCAAAGCAAGCGAGAAGGACCTTGAAGACCATTACGAGATCACCATCCTCATTCCGAAGCGGAAAGCTTAATAGATGGAAGTAAACATTGAGGTGAACGGGATTGTCTAAAATTATTGCGGTATCCAACCAGAAGGGCGGAGTCGGTAAGACGACAACGGCCGTTAATCTGGGCGCTTGCCTGGCTTCTCTTGGACGCAAAGTGTTGATCGTTGATATCGACCCGCAAGGCAATACGACTAGCGGTATCGGCATTAACAAAGCAGACGTCAACTACTGTATATACGATGTTCTTATTAATGAAGTACATCCGAAACAAGCGATTGCAGATACGGCCGTGCCTAATCTGAAGATCATTCCTGCTACGATTCAGCTAGCAGGCGCCGAGATCGAATTAGTGCCGACGATGTCTCGCGAGATTCGGCTCAAGAAGGCGCTCGGACTCGTCCGCAGCGAATTCGACTATATTCTGATCGATTGTCCGCCGTCGCTCGGCATACTGACGATCAACTCGCTTACGGCTGCGGATTCCGTCCTGATTCCGATCCAGTGCGAGTACTATGCGCTAGAGGGGTTAAGCCAGCTGCTTAACTCGATTCGTCTTGTGCAGAAGCATCTGAACACTTCTCTGCAGATTGAAGGCGTTCTTCTGACGATGTTCGATGCGAGAACGAACCTCGGCATTCAAGTCATCGAAGAAGTGAAGAAGTACTTCCAGCAGAAAGTGTACCAGACGGTTATCCCGCGTAACGTACGCTTGAGCGAGGCGCCGTCGCATGGTCAATCGATTATTACGTACGATCCGAAGTCCAAAGGTGCCGAGGTGTACCTCGAGCTGGCGAAGGAAGTGATTACGTATGAGCAAGCGGCTAGGTAAAGGGCTCGATGCCCTCATTACTTCGCTATCGATCAAGGAAGACGATAAGGTCGTTGAGATCCCATTGGCGCAACTGCGCGCCAACCCTTATCAGCCACGTAAGACGTTCGAAGAAGAAGCGATCAAAGAACTGGCAGAATCGATTCGTGAGCATGGCGTCATTCAGCCGATCGTTGTTCGCCAGGCTTTAAGAGGATACGAGATTATCGCGGGCGAACGTCGATTCCGCGCCTCGCAATTGCTGGGTAATCCGACGATTCCTGCTGTCGTTAGAACCTATAATGATCAGCAAGTGATGGAAATCGCGCTTATCGAGAACGTTCAGCGCGAAGACTTGAACGCGATAGAAGTGGCGATCGCTTACCAAGCGATTATGAACCAGTTCAATCTAACGCAAGAAGAGCTGTCGCTCAAAGTAGGGAAGTCTCGTTCGCACATTGCTAACTTCCTCCGACTGCTGACGCTGCCGGACGAAATCAAGGATCATGTTTCACGTGGAACATTGTCGATGGGACATGCCCGCGCGCTAGTCGGCATCAAGGAAGATGCCAAGAGGCGAGAGCTCGCCAAGCAGACGTTAACGAACGAGTGGAGCGTACGCGAGCTCGAAGAGGCGGTGCAGAACGCCGAAGTCAAAGCTAAGGGTAAGGCGGCTAAGTCGAAAGCGAAGAAGCGCGACCCGTATATCGAACAAGTCGAGGAATCTCTTCGCGAGATGTTCAAGACGACCGTTAAGATTAAAGCGAATAAGGACAAAGGGAAAATCGAGCTGTCCTACTTCGGGAAGAACGATCTAGAACGATTGCTAGAGCTGTTAAAAGCGATGGCATAAATGAATGAATAGATAGCATACTTGAGTTGTATTCTTCCAAGGGAAGGATTAAACTTAGGTATGCTATCTCTATGTTGGGACGGTGTTAGACCATGAGCCAAGAGAAACCGCTCATCTATTTAGATAACGCTGCGACAAGCTGGCCGAAGCCGCCGGTTGTATGGGAAGCGATGGAGAGGGTTATGCGCGAGAGCGCCGCGAACCCTGGACGCGGGGGCCATGCGATGGCCGTGAAGGCGAGCAGGACGCTGTTCGAGACACGCAAGCGGCTCTCGAGACTGCTGGGCATCGGCAATCCGAACGACATTGCGTTTACGAATAATACGACGCATGCATTGAACATGGCTATACAAGGATTGTTGAAGCCCGGTGATCACGTCATCGCGACTTCCATTGAACATAACTCCGTGAGGCGACCTCTTGAAGCCTTGAAGCGCAAGCTGGGGATCGAGGTCACATACGTGGCGACGGACGCAAGAGGTCATCTTGATTTGCAGCATGTGGCGTCGGCAGTGAAGCCGAACACGAAGCTCATCGCCGCTACCCATAGCTCGAACTTGCTCGGCAGTATTACGCCTATCGAATCGCTTGCGGAGATCGCCAAGAAGAGCGGTGCCAAGTTGCTTGTCGACGCGGCTCAGAGCGCAGGCGTGCTTCCGATTAATGTAGGAAGCATGGGAATCGACCTGCTTGCTTTCCCGGGCCATAAGGGGCTGCTAGGTCCGCAAGGGACAGGCGGGCTGTACATTCATCCCGATGTCGACTTGGAGCCGCTCATGCACGGCGGCACGGGCAGTAAGTCGGAAGCGCCGGAACAGCCTACGGTAAGACCGGACAGGTATGAGGCGGGCACGCCCAATACGGTAGGAATTGCAGGACTAGCCGAAGGGGTAGCTTTCATACAGAAGGAAACGGTCCAAGCCATCCATGCAAGAGAGAAGCATCTCACCATGATGTTAATGGAAGGTCTGCTCGCTCAGCCAGGCATTACGATTCTTGGCCCCGAGCTCGGAGTGGAACGGACGGCGATCGTATCCTTCGTCGTCGAAGCCATTGATCCATCGGAGATGGCGTTCTTGCTCGATCAACAATTCGGCATCGCGGTCAGGGCTGGCTTCCATTGTACACCGCTTGGACATGAGACGGCGGGCTCGGATGAGACAGGGGCAGTACGCGCAAGTCCCGGATATTTTACAACCGAATCGGAAATCGTAAGCATGATAGAAGCGGTCAAGGAAATCAAACGAACATTGAATCGTTAATAGAGATAAACGATAGATTCATACATGGGGGAGACAGGAAATATGAACGGTTGGAGCGATCAAGTTGCGATGGCAGTCGCAGCCGGCGAAGGGTTATTGTTGATCATCGTATTATTCGTCGTGATCGGATTAGCGAGTAAGCTGAGTAAGCTCTCGAAGGCGCACCAGAAGCTCATGGGGGATACGGGCGTAACGAATATCGAAGACGTCATGCAGTCGGTTCATCAGCAACTAACCGAGGTGGACGGTAAGCTTACAGAGCATCAAGCTTCGCTCGGAAAGCACGAAAGACGCCTAGCCGCCCTGAAAGGGCGAATCGGCGTCCATCGGTTTAACGCTTTCTCTGATTCCGGAAGTGACCTCAGCTTCTCCGTTGCGATTGTCAATGAAGCACAAGACGGAGTCGTAATCACCGGTATTCACGGAAGGGAACAAACGTTCCTGTACGCGAAGCCGATCGACAAAGGCCAATCCGCATATATGCTAACTCCGGAGGAGAAAACGGCGATTACTCAGGCAATGCAAAAGGAATAGTCGCGTTCCGCGTGTTATGTATGGCTTTCGATATGCTTTGAGCGATAATTTCGGACATCTTCACGACGAGGTTTAATCGGGTATTCTGCAGCACGAAATACTCCATGAATCCGCCAACATTCACGATGCCGGTCATATGAATATCGCCGACCGGAGGGAGCTCCTTGTTGACTCCGGCACCAGGACGTACAGGCCCCGACCCGACTTGAATGCAGCCTACGCTGGACACTTGTCCGAGACATGCGTCAACGGCGATGACAAATGGCTGGCGCGTCGAACGCAAAATTTTCAGGAGCGTGTCCCCAAGGTTCATAGCGTGCACAGGTTCTTCCAACGTGCCGTAGAGGTCGTAAAGGCTGCTGCTCTCGCGCGCGAGAGCGGTACCGACGAGGGGACCCAGCGAATCACCGGTCGAGCGGTCAGTGCCTACGCATACGACGACGATGCGGCGATCATGGGGCAAGCCTCCGAGAAACTGCTCAACTTTGTGGGATAATCGATGTAGAACAGTAGGTTCGTTATAAGGAATCTTCAAAGAGAGCGCTGCCGTATCGGTCGCAGTGCCCGGACGTTTCTCCCATAAGCCGTTCATCCGTCCGCCTCGCCTCCTCCCATATCATGTTACTAGTATATGGACGGGGCCGTTCTTTTATACTTATTGCGGGCGGCTAAGTTGAAATAACGAGGGGAAATCAGAATGATGCCTCTATTGATAGCTTTCGATTCTACGCAGCAAGCGCTTCGCGCCGAGATGCTGCTCGAATACGCGGACATTGAAATCGATATTTGCCCGACTCCGAAGGAGATTACCGCAGGGTGCGCGCTGTCGATTGCTTTTCCTTCCGAAGAGCTGGACCAAGTGAAACAGATTATCGTCTCGGAGAACGTGGAGATAAGAGGTCTATTCGAGAAAACCGCTGACGGGTACGATCAGATCGCATAGGGTAGAGGAGGGACATGGCGATGGATGGCGAACCAATCGATGTAACGACAACGAGAAGTCTATGGGAACAGTTCATCGATAGATTAACGGAGAAAATCGAAGATACGCAGATGTGGACGTCGGTGGCGACGGTTATCGGACGGATCTTGCTTATTCTTATCGTCAGCCGTCTTGTTCTCATCATCCTGAACCGATTCATTGACCACGTCACCAGCGAACGAGAGACAACCCGTCTGAAGCTCAGAACGAGGCGCGTACAGACGCTAGGGCGGCTACTGAAGAATACGGCAGGGTATACAGTCAACTTCATCGTCATTCTGCTCGTGCTCGGAGAGTTTAACATTCAGTTGGCTCCGCTGCTCGCCGGTGCGGGCGTGATCGGTCTTGCTATCGGTTTCGGAGCGCAAAGCTTGGTTAAGGATGTTATCACGGGCTTCTTCATCATTCTCGAGGACCAGTTCGCCGTAGGCGACGTCATTCAGACAGGCAACTTCAAAGGAACGGTAGAGATGATCGGCTTGCGGGCCACGAGGATTAAGAACTGGACCGGCGAGATTCACATTATCCCGAACGGTTCGATCGTAGAGGTGACGAACTTCTCGGTGAACAATGCGATTGCGGTTATCGATGTGAACATCGCGTACGAAGAGCAAGTCAGTCAAGCGATGGAGATCGTCAGAGGCGTGCTTGGAAAGCTCGAGGATCCGAATATCGTCAACACGCCGGAACTGCTCGGCATTCAGACGATGAACGCGCAGGGCATTACCTTGAGGGTTACGGTGGAGTGCAGACCGAATACTCAATCCGTTGTCACGAGGAAAATCAATGAAGAGGTCAAACGCGTATTCGAGGACAATGGCATTGCAGCCCCGTACCAGCGCATGATGACCATTCAACAGCGCGCTGATATGGTCGATCGAACGGGAGGAGCTTAAGATGGAACGTAAGGTATTCGAGCTTGGGGATATCGTACAAATGAAGAAGCAGCATCCATGCGGGTCCAACGAGATGGAGATTATCCGCATGGGGATGGACATTCGAATCAAGTGCGTGAAGTGCAAGCACAGCATTCTGCTGCCCCGCGCCAAGTTCGAGAAGGGGTTCAAAAAAGTGCTCCGATCAGCTGAGGCTGGAGCTTCTGAGGGCGGTTTAGAGGAGTAAGTATAACAATGTTTTCCATGTGTCTCCGACCGCTTGCAAGCACGATTGATCTATGATATGATACTTCTTGCTGCGGAGAGGTACCCAAGTGGTCCAAGGGGGTTGACTCGAAATCATCTAGGCGTCGCAAGGCGTGCGTGGGTTCGAATCCCACCCTCTCCGCCATAAACAAAAAACTAGGCCGATTCCTAAGGGAATCGGTTTTTTGTTTATGGTGAGGTGGGATTCGAACGGGGCGTGAAGCGAACATGTCCGGGGGACATGTTCGTAGACCCAGGGACTCGAATCCCACCCTCTCCGCCTAGGGTTTGGGTTTTGTATGTGCCGTTTATGGCGGGGTGGGGTTCGAACGGGTCGTGAAGCGAACATGTCCGGGGGACATGTTCGTAGACCCAGGGACTCGAATCTCAACCTCTCCGCCTAGGGTTTGGGTTTTGTATGTGCCGTTTATGGCGAGGTGGGATTCGAACGGGTCGTGAAGCGGACATGTCCGGGGGACATGTTCGTAGACCCAGGGACTCGGATCCCACCCTCTCCGCCTATGGTTTGGGTTTGGCCCTGAGTCGCCTGTCAAAGCGATCGTGTTTGAAATATCGTATAAAACAATGCATGGGGCAACCCTCAGAATTTGATTTGAACGAAATATCGCACAAAGCACCGCATGGGGTGACTTGTCATTCCCAGGTTGCACGAAATATCGTACAAAGCGCCGCACAAGGTAACTAGTCAGTCCCAGGTTGTACGAGAAATCGTACAAAGTGGGAAGTTGGGTATCGAGGTTAATGTGGTGGTGGGATGCGATGAGTTGGTTAGTGAGAAATTGTGAATTGTGCGGGGAGGAGTGGGGATGAGGTGGCGCAACACACCCTTTATTTCCCAAGAAATAACGAAGAGCCCTCTTGCGAGGGCCCTCCGGGCGACGTATTGTGGAGCTCAAGATCTACAGTTACTATCGTTGCTGGTCTCAACCCAGCGCTTCGGTAATCGGTCCGGTCTGATGCCGGAATGTTGCGGACTTAGTGTCTTTAGCACAACGCCTCGCTTCCGTGCCTACTCCGATTGAAACGTATCCTCTTGCTGTTGTTGCACCTCGACGTTCAAGGGAACCACACCTCTCTAATAACGTCGCCGAGATATAGAATGGCACAAATCCGGATCAAATATACTCGGGTCCGTAAAGTTTTTTACGGCGCCTTGTGCCTTCTCCATTTGCGGTTATGGTTCCTCGTCTCGGGGAACGATTGACCTTTGCGCAAGGTCACATGCTGCGGATTCTCGATTCCCATGTGGAACGAATCTTCTCCGACCTCGATGTATTCTCCGTCGTTAGGAGCCTTTTGTCCCGGTTCGAATAACGTCTGCTCGCCCATAAGCTCACCTCCTGTTCTGCACATTAGTGTGACTATCTGGCAGACGATTTATGTTGCGATTCTCGGCTGGTTATGATAAAGTATTCAGGCATGCAATTCGAGAGAAATGCTTAAATGCATGCTCCTTGCTCCCCGGCCGATCATAAGGTCGGTATGCTAAGCGGGGGGCCATAGACCTTAAGGAGGTGAACGGAAGATGCGCAATTACGAGTTAATGTACATCATCCGTCCGGACGTGGATCAAGAAACCGTTCAAGCCGTCGTGGAAAAATTCCAGGGCGTCATCGTGAACGGCGGAGAGATCGTAAAGCACGACATCATGGGTAAACGTCGTCTTGCTTACGAAATCAACAAACACCGCGAAGGGACGTATGTGCTGGTTAACTTCACGGCTACGTCGGATGTTGTCAACGAGCTGGAACGCGTTCTGAAGATCTCGGACGAAGTCATCAGACATATCGTCGTTAGAGAACAGACTGCGTAAACCGCACAACGAACTTGGCGGATGACCGCCGAACGCTTTCATGTCAGGGGAGGGACGACGAGATGTTGAATCGAGTCATTCTTATTGGACGCTTGACCAAAGATCCCGAACTGCGCTATACGCCTCAAGGCGTAGCTGTCGCGCAATTCACGCTCGCGGTAGACCGCGGCTTCTCCAGCAATCGCGAGGAGAGAGAAGCGGATTTTATTCCGATCGTGGTATGGCGGCAACTCGCTGAGACGTGCGCCAACTATCTACGCAAAGGCCGATTGGCTGCTGTCGAAGGACGCATTCAGGTGCGCAACTACGACAACAACGAAGGCCGCCGCGTGTACGTAACGGAAGTCATTGCGGATAACGTACGGTTCTTGGAGTCTGCTAACCGCGAGGGCGGCGGACAAGCAAGAGACGAGTCTTCCGGTGGCGGCAATGCGGGTGGATATGGCGGCGGCAATGCCGGTCGCAGCTCTGGTTCGCGCAATAGCGGAAGCAATAATAACGATCCCTTCGCCGATGACGGGCGACCGATAGATATATCGGACGATGATTTGCCATTCTAACTGGAAAGGACGGATAACCAATGAGCGAACAACAAGCAGCTGCACAACCACAAGCACGTGAAGAGCGCGGACCACGCGGACCACGCCCTGAAGGCGGAGATCGCGAGCCTCGCAAATTCCGTCGCGGCGGACGCAACAAGCGTCGCAAAGTATGCTTCTTCACGGTGAATAAAATCACCCACGTCGACTACAAAGACCTGGACCTGCTTCGCAAATTCATCAGCGAGCGCGGCAAAATCTTGCCACGTCGCGTGACGGGTACGAAAGCGAAGTATCAGCGCATGCTGACGGTAGCGATCAAACGCTCCCGCCAAATGGCTTTGCTGCCATACACGACGGAATAAGCTAACGCTTATCGATACAAAAGAACAGACGCTGCCGGATATCCGGCGGCGTTTTCTTTTTTGTTCCAGTAACTATTGTACCTTCTCAATCGTATATTTAGGGTCGAGAGATAGATAAAAAGAGAGACGGGAGAGAAAAACAAGGGAGAGAGGAACCATGCGGAAACAAAAACAAAAACAAAACAGAAGACGACTAAGAATCGCGCTATTATCAACACTAGGAGTGCTTGTCGTAGCGGCAGGACTTATCTATTCTAATAGAGGCGCGCTGGCCGCGCTCGGGTATGATTGGTTTCTAGCGGACAAAGTAGAAGAGAGCATGAAAGACTCCTACAAACCGCTGAGCGATCGTCCGGAGGCAGAACCGATGGCCGTAGAGGATCCATTCAGCATGCTGCTGCTCGGCGTCGACGCCAGAGCGAACGAACGCGGGCGCTCGGATACGCTGATATACACGGTCGTAAGACCGGAGGACGGCAAGGTGTTGATGGTATCGGTCCCTCGCGATACGTACGCGGATATCGTGGGCAAGGACAAGAAGGACAAGATTACGCACGCCTACGCGTACGGCGGAGCGGAGATGGCCGTGAACAGCGTCGAGGAGCTTCTGGACGCGGATGTCGATCATTACGCGACGATCAATTTTCAAGGCTTCAAGCAAGTCGTCGATACGCTTGGAGGGATCTCGCTGCCGATTACGAAAGATATCGTGAACAAAGGCGCGGATCACGAGAAGTTTACGGTTAAAGCGAACAAACCGAACTATAGCGGAGTCGAGGCGCTGAATTATGTACGTTATCGCGAAGACGCGGGAGGAGACATGGCCCGTACCGAGCGCAACCGCGTATTTATAGAAGCACTTATTCATAAAGCATCTTCATTGAAGCAATGGACGAAAATTCCGGAAGTGCTGGATATCGTCGGCGACAACTTTACGACCGATCTTCGCCCGGAGACGATGAACGATCTGGCGAAACAATTCCTACAGACGGGCCATTCGATCAGCAGTTACACTCTTAAAGGAGAAGGCAAACGAATGGGTTCGCAGAATTTGTGGTACTTCGTGGCGGACGACGATGATCTGAATGCCGTACGCGATACGATCGCCGCGTGGCTTGATCCGAACACGCCGCTCGAAAAATTGACGACACCAACAGATGCCAAGAAGCAAACGAGCAATCCCATGCTATAATGGAGTTATCATAGACGGATTGATGAGGTGTCAGGAGGTACTATGAACATCGCTTTCTTTCTCCTGCCGAAGCAGGAAGTCGTATGTTTGAACGAGACAACGACGCTGAGGCAGACGTTGGAGCGAATGGAGCATCATCGCTATACGGCCGTCCCGATCATTGGCGAGAATGGCGAGTACAAAGCTACCGTCACCGAAGGTGATCTACTGTGGCATCTGAAGAATAATCCCGATCTCTCTTTCGATAAGCTGCACCGGGCGTCGCTGAAGGATGTGCCGTTGCGCATGAACATTCGATCCGTAAGAATCGACGCGAATATGGAAGATTTAATCTCACTCGCGAAGACGCAGAACTTCGTTCCCGTCGTTGACGATATGAACCGATTCATCGGTATCGTGCGAAGAAGCGACATCATCGATTATTGCGAGAAGCTGTTAGTACACGAGTTGAAGAAAGAAGCATAATATCCATGTCAAGAGCGCTCCCCATCTATAGGTTGCGCTCTTGTTATTTGTCTAAGCGAAGACGCCGATTATGATCGGCGCAGTGCCAGTCCCCTTGCCGGTATGCTATAATGAGGGTTGCAGGTTTTTCAGGCAGCATGACCGAACTCAAGGGCCAGAGGTGAAAGGGTTGAAGGTAAGCGCAAAGTCGCTGACTTGGAGTGCAGCGGCCATTCTTGTAATGCTATCGATACTGACGCCGTTAAACGTGGTGTCTTCCCTACTGATGATGACGCCATTCGTCGTCCTGTATACGATGCTGAAGCCAGGCGCTTTCGCGGCCCACATCGTTCCCATCGCAGTTATCGCGTTTCTGTTGTCCGGTTCATACGGACCGGTCGTCTTAACGCTCGGGTTATTTTTCCTCGTTCCATCGATCGTGATGGGACATCTGTATAAGAAAGGCAAGCCAGCTAAGACGGTTGTCCTAACCGGCTTCGTCGTCATTCTCGCGGAGCTTCTTCTAGAACTCGCGATATTCTCCTCGCAGCTCAATTTCAAGGACGAAGTGATAACGCTGCTGACAGACAGTCTGAAGCAGTTCGAGACGAACGGGATGTTCTCCGAAGGCTGGGCTGCGCAGAATGCGGCATCGTTAACGGATGCGCTGATTACCGCCCTGCCGATGATGCTGCTCTTGACCGCGTTCTTCCTCACGACCGTCACGCACGGTCTGTCGCGTAAAGCGCTAAGGACGGTAGGCTTCGAAGCGCCGTCGCTGCCGAAGGCGAAGGATTGGATGATGCCGCGAAGCTTAGTGCTCTATTATCTCATCGCTTCGGTCACCAGCTTCGTCATGACGGAGGAAAGCGGGGGCTATTGGTACGTTGCGATTACGAACTTGATCCCGATTCTTCAGTTTCTGTTCCTCATTCAAGCGATCGGGTTTGTCTTCTTCCTTGCTAACGCCAAACGTTGGCCGAGATTCGCGCCATTCTTGCTCTGCATTCCATTGCTGCTGTTCATCCAGCCGCTATTCTTAATCGGAATGCTGGACGTGGCTTTCCCGCTGCGGCGATATTTCGTGAAAGAGTAGCTCGCGAGCTAAGAAGGCAATCATTCGGAATTTGATTACGGGGGCGAAATCGGATATGCCCAAGTTTCTCGTGCAGCGATGGCACGGCATGCATATCGTCTGGGCTTTAGTGCTTATTTTTATTCTTACCGTCGTACTGACGTGGTACGAATGGGTACTCGGGTTGCTGGGGCTTGTTCTTGGCGGCGTAGTGGGCGCATATGGCGTAATGGCCGAGCGTGCGTTCCGCAAAGACTTTAACGATTATGTCCTCACGCTGTCCCACCGGATCAAGAGCGTAGGCAATGACGTCATCGGGAATTTACCGTTCGGGATCGTTATTTTCAACGAAGAGCGTGAAATTCAGTGGCATAACGCTTTTACGTCCACAATCCTGGGGAAATCGTCGATCGTCGGCGAACAGCTGATGGCTTATTTTCCGGCGCTTCAGCAACCGATTAAGGATAAGGAATTAAGCTTGGAAACTTCGATCTCGGGTCAAACGTACGAGCTGCTGGTGAAGCCTCAAGAGCGGATCATGTATTTCTGGGACGTAACGGCCCACTGGACGCTTAAGAAGAAGTATGAGGAAGAGAAATTGGCGCTAGGGATCGTCATGATGGACAATCTCGAGGAAGTCGCTCAAGGAATGGACGAACAGCAGCGCGCGCTTATGTTGTCTAAAGTGACGGGCGAGATCAACGAATGGGCGCTCAAATACGGGCTGTTCCTGCGGAGACTTTCGTCCGACAAGTACTTGGTCATCGCCAACTTGGCTTCTCTGAAGCAGCTAGAGCAGTCGAGATTCGAATTGCTCGACGAAGTCCGCGAGATTACGCTCGACCAGAAGCTTCCGATGACGCTCAGTATCGGTTTCGCGGCGGGGATAGACAACGTGATCGAGCTTGGCCATCTGGTGCAAGGAAGCTTGGACATCGCGCTCGGCCGCGGCGGCGACCAGGCCGTCGTGAAGGTTGGACAGCGCCAAAGCTTCTACGGAGGCAAGAGCAACGCAGTGGAGAAACGCACGCGCGTCAGAGCCCGCGTCATCTCCCATGCGCTCCGGGACCTCATTAAGGAGAGCGACAACCTGATCATCATGGGGCATAAGATGCCCGACATGGATGCCATCGGCGCGGCGATCGGAGTCGTCAAGGCCGCACAGCTGTATGGTAAGGAAGCGTTCATCGTACTCGAAGGCATCAACCCGGCCATTCAGAAAATGATGGAGATGATGAAGGAAGACGAGCGTCTGATGAAACGGTTCGTTCCTCCGGAGCAAGCGCTCGCGATGACGCACAAGCGTACGCTTGCGGTCGTCGTTGATACGCACCGAGCGACGATGGTCGCCGAGCCCAAGATTCTGCAAGCGACCGACCGGATCGTTATCGTCGATCATCACCGCCGCAGCGAAGAGTTCATCGACGAGGCGGTACTCGTCTACATGGAACCGTACGCATCGTCTACTTGCGAGCTCGTTACAGAGCTTCTCCAATATATTCATGACCGCGTAGCTCTAGATGTGAGAGAGGCGACGGCGCTGCTCGCCGGCATTACCGTGGATACGAAGAGCTTCGCGTTACGCACCGGCTCGAGAACGTTCGAAGCGGCATCCTTCTTGCGACGCAACGGCGCGGATTCCGTGCTCATTCAGAGGATGCTGAAGGAAGACCTGGAGGAGTACATTCAGAAAGCGGAGATTATCCGCCATGCGGAGATCTATAAAGAATGCATCGCGATCGCGGTAGCCGATACCGGCAAGCCGGTACAGCAGCTATTGATCGCTCAGGCGGCGGATACGCTGCTGAATATGACGGGCATGAAAGCATCGTTCGTCATCGGCATGCGGCCGGACGGCCAAGTCGGCATTAGCGCTAGATCGCTTGGCCAGATCAACGTGCAAGTCGTCATGGAGCATCTCGGGGGCGGCGGTCATTTCACGAATGCGGCCGCACAGGCGCAAGGAACGGCAAGCGAAGTGGCAAGCAAATTAAGAAAAGTACTCAAGGATCTCGAAGAGGGAGAGGGGTTATTCATATGAAAGTCATCTTTCTGAAAGACGTTAAAGGACAAGGCAAGAAGGGCGAAATCAAAGAGGTATCCGAAGGCTACGCGCGTAACTTCCTGATTCCGCAAGGCGCGGTACAGATCGCGACCGACGGCGCGAAGAAGACGCTAGACCAAATGGCCGCTTCCGTGCAGAAGAAGAAGGATAAAGAGAAGGAAGACGCGAAGGCGCTCGCGGCGCGTCTGTCCGAGATGACAGTCGTCATCAAGGCGAAAGCCGGCGAAGGCGGCCGCTTGTTCGGAGCGATTACGAGCAAGCATATCGCCGAGACATTGGAAGCCGCGAACAAAATCACAATCGATAAACGGAAAATCGAGCTCGATGATCCGATTCGCACCCTTGGAACGACGAAAGTGACGGTAAAGCTGTATCCAGACGTCAAAGGCACGTTAAACGTGCAGATCGTGGAGGAATAAAGCATGAACGGCAGCGGCGATCAGTTGTTCGAATCACGTGTGCCGCCGCAAAATATGGAGGCGGAGCAAGCCGTCCTGGGCGCGATATTGCTCGAGGCCGAGGCGCTTATCGCTTCAATGGAGCGGCTGGGCGCGGAAGACTTCTACAGCGTCTCTCACCAACGGATATATGAAGCGATGGTCGCGCTCGGGGAAGACGGAGAGCCAATCGATCTCGTGACGTTGACAGCCCGGCTTCAAGACCTCGGACAATTGGACGAGGTTGGCGGAGTCAGTTATTTAGCAAAGCTTGCCGGCGCGGTTCCGACTGCCGCTAACGTGGAATACTACGCTCAGATCGTGGAAGAAAAGTCGATGCTTCGTCGGCTTATTCGAACGGCAACGCAGATCGTATCCAGCGGCTACGCGTCGGAAGACGACGTCGGCTTGCTGCTCGGGGATGCGGAACGCCGAATTATGGAGCTGTCCCAAAGCCGTTCTTCGTCCGGATTTATTAGTATTCGCGACGTCCTTATGGAAGTATTCGAACGCGTCGAGTTTCTGTATAACCATAGAGGCGGTACAACGGGAATTCCTTCAGGCTTCGTTGATCTCGACAAGATGACGGCGGGGTTCCAACGGAACGACCTTATCATTCTCGCCGCGCGTCCTTCCGTAGGGAAGACCGCGTTCGCGCTTAACGTCGCGCAGAACGTCGCCGTGCGCGCAGGCGAGTCGGTCGCGATCTTCAGTCTGGAGATGTCGGCCGCCCAGCTCGTACAGCGTATGGTCTGCGCGGAATCGAACGTGGATGCGACTAGAATGAGGACCGGCGAGTTGAAGGGCGACGACTGGGAAAAGCTATCGATGGCGATCGGTTCGTTGTCCGATGCTCAAATTTATATCGACGATACGCCGGGCATTACTGTCGCGGATATCCGTGCCAAGTGTCGCCGCCTGAAGAAAGAGAAGGGCCTCGGAATGATTCTCATCGACTACCTGCAGCTCATTCAAGGGCGCGGCAAGGCCGGAGAGAACCGGCAGCAGGAAGTATCGGAAATTTCACGTACGCTCAAGATGATCGCGCGTGAGCTCGAAGTGCCGGTTATCGCGTTGTCCCAGCTCTCCCGGGGCGTAGAACAACGTCAAGACAAACGTCCCATGATGTCCGACCTTCGGGAATCGGGATCGATCGAGCAGGACGCGGACATCGTAGCTTTCCTCTATCGTGACGATTATTACGATAAGGAATCCGAGAAGAAGAACATCATCGAGATTATTATCGCCAAGCAGCGGAACGGTCCGGTTGGAACGGTCGAGCTCGTCTTCCTGAAGCAGTTCAACAAATTCGTCAATCTGAACCATTCCCAACCGGAAGCGTTCGTTGGCAGCGCATAAGACGGAAGCGTGCGAGCAAATCCCGAACATTCATTTTAAGACCATGTAAAATGTTCGTCATTCCGTTGACTTCCGACAGGCCAGTTGCTACACTAATAAAGCTGGATACGGACGAAAGCACCCTTAGATGCTTAAATGTTCGTGTTCCAGAGCGGACTGCCTGATCGCGAAATGCGACCTCGGGCGGTATCATCATGCCGGCGTGGTCATCACACCCGGGTGGAGGGATTGCATTGTCAACAGTCGTTGTCGTAGGTACGCAATGGGGAGACGAAGGCAAAGGGAAGATTACCGACTATCTCGCGGAGAAAGCCGACGTCGTCGCCAGGTACCAAGGCGGTAATAATGCCGGTCATACGATCCTTATTCAGAACAAGAAATATAAGCTGACGATGATTCCGTCCGGAATATTCAACCAGAACAAGCTATGCGTCATCGGCAACGGAATGGTTATCAATCCAGGAGCGTTGATCGAAGAAATTCAATATATTAAAGATAACGGCTTTTCGACGGACAACCTCAAGATCAGCGATCGCGCGCACGTGATCATGCCTTACCATCTCGTGCTGGATGCTCTCGAAGAGGACCGCAAAGCCGATAATAAAATCGGCACGACCCGCAAAGGGATCGGCCCGTGCTACATGGACAAAGCCGCTCGCAACGGCATTCGGATCGCCGATCTGATGGTTGCGGACGCGTTCGCCCAGAAAGCGCGCGCGATTATCGCGGACAAGAACCAGATCATTACGCAAGTGTACGGCGGAGAAGCCCTCGACGCCGACAGCATCATTAACGAATACCTTGGATTCGCCGAGAAGCTTCGCCCTTACGTCACGGATACGTCCGTCGTCTTGAACGACGCGATCGACGAAGGCAAGAAGGTGCTGTTCGAAGGCGCGCAAGGCGTTATGCTCGATATCGACCAAGGCACTTATCCTTACGTAACGAGCTCGAACCCGTCTGCCGGCGGCGTGTGTATCGGTTCCGGCGTAGGCCCATCCAAGATCCGCGAGGTCATCGGCGTAGCTAAAGCCTACACGACTCGCGTCGGCGATGGACCGTTCCCGACCGAACTGCATAACGAGCTTGGCCAATGGATTCGCGACAAAGGCCATGAATACGGCACCGTTACGGGCCGTCCACGCCGCGTCGGCTGGTTCGACACCGTCGTCGTGCGCCATGCGCGCCGCGTCAGCGGAATTACGGGCTTGTCGCTGAACTCGCTGGACGTATTGACGGGTCTGGAAACGGTTAAAATTTGTACGGCGTACAAGCTGAACGGAGAAGTCGTAACGACTTATCCGGCGAATCTTGCCTTGCTGGACAATTGCGAAGCGGTGTACGAGGAGCTGCCAGGCTGGAGCGAGGATATCTCTAACGCGAAGACGCTGGACGACTTGCCGGTTAACACTCGCAATTTCGTCAACCGCGTGTCCGAGCTGACAGGTATCCCGATCGCGATCTTCTCCGTCGGCCGCAACCGCGAGCAGACGAACCAAGTCGCAGCCATTTACGGCGAATAATCGAATACGAATAGTAACAGCTTGAAGCCCTTCGGCGGATCGACCGCCGAGGGGCTTCTTTGTGCTGCTTCCCTATTTTCTAATAGAAGAGAATGAATGCCGAGAGGTTTGCCCATACTTAAAACTATGAAAACAGCAAGGCAGGAGGGAAAGCATGTACAAGAAATGGATAAGCTTGGCTCTTCAGCTTGTAGCGACGGCGGTGCTGCTCAGCTTCCTATGCATATGGACAACCGGCTATATCGTCAACAGCTACATGGAGTCGATCATCAAACAGTTGGAGCTGCCGTTAGAGACGAAACCGTTCGCTTTGTCGGGGGTATGGGGGACGTTGTGGGGAGCGGACTCCCCGGTGAAGGAAGCTAAGGAGGAACCGCGAGCTACGAACGCGCTAGCGGCGGATTCCGACATCGCCAGCGCTGACCCGGATGAGTTGGACGAAACGACGGAAAGTACGACCGCAACAACTTCGCCATTGGCAGCGTCTAATGGACAAGCAAGTCCAAGCGAGTCTGCAGACGTTGGCACGATAACGGAGCCGAATAGCGGAGAAGAGCGTTCGGAGGATGCTGTACCGGCAGTTAGCGGTAACGTGTCCACTGGAGAACTTCAAATGACCGACGCGGAGCGCCAGGCGCTGTATGCGAACGTCGTCTCCAAGCTCGATGCGTCGCAGCTGCAGCTCTTATCAGAGGCACTGGAAGGCGGAATAACGCCGGAGAAGCTGACGGAGCTTAAGGAAATGCTGAAGACGGCGCTGACCGAAGAGGAATACGCACAAATGATGGAAACGCTCCAGGGGACCACGATGATGGAGTAATTCCCCTGGTCCACACAGGTAAAACGCTTACAATAATTGCCGCCGCGGCAGCTAAAACCGGCGGCTATTTCCATTTTTCATAATTCTAATCCAGTGATTTTATTGATAGTTTTGTCGTACATATGCTAAAGTAAGAGACGAACTCTTCCATAGTGCAGGAAAAGAATACCGAATGTAAGCGAAAAGGAGAAGATCATGGCCGTTTTCAGGGGAATAGATCGGATCCGGGGCGCGAAAGCTGCTATGCAGCGAATAATCCGGCGTGTTCGATCTCTGGACTTGAAAGAACTGACTAACGTCAGCAAACGGTTCGATGCGCGATCCGTCGTTCGATTCGTTAATCATTATCGCGTACCGACAGCCGTTACAGCTTTAGGAATCATCGCAGTAGCATCCGTTGCCTTCGGGGCACATAAATACGTAGCAGCCAATACCGTTCCTTACTATACCGTAGTGCTTGATGGTCAAGTCGTAGGCGAGATCAGCGACCCGAATAAAGTCGACCAACTGATCGCGGACACAGCCGAGCAGCTCAAGAAGGCGGACACCCCCGTACTAGCTGAGCTCGATAAGCAAACCGTCACCTACACGGATGAAAGGGCTTACAAGAAAGTAACCGACGACGCGGCGACGCTCGATCGGCTCTCTGGCATGCTTACCACGCATCCTGTGGGCGTTAAAGTGAAGATCGACGGAGAAGTGGTCGGCATCGTGCGCGACCAGAAGACCGCCGACGCCCTCTTGCAAAGGGTGAAGGATAAGTACGTAACCGTCAAAGCGAAGAAGAGCGGCACAGAGGTTCAGACGCTCTCACTCGCTGCTGGCAGCAACGATGAGAAGCTGGAGAAGGAAGTGCAGCGAACGGTAACGTCCGTCACCTTCGTAGAGAAGGTCTCGACGGAGAAGACCGATATCGACGCCTCGCAGATTGCAGATCCGGATGAACTGTTCGCGAAGCTGACGAAGGGCGAACCGGTTCCGCGTACGTATACCGTTAAGGAAGGCGACTGCATCGGATGCATCGCTTCCAAGTTCAATATCTCGGGCGAGTTCATCTACAAGAACAACCCTTGGATCAAGAACGATCTGATCAGAGTCGGAGACGTTATCGATCTCTCGACGGAGAAGCCGCCGATTCTGAACGTGAACTCGACCGAACAGGTCGTGCAGATCGAGACGATCGACCCGCCAATCGAATACAAGACGAACGACGACATGAAGGTCGGCCAGACGAAAGTGATCAGCCAAGGCAAAGAAGGCCAGCAGCAAGTCACTTATCGAATTCTGAACCGCAACGGCGAGGAGATCGAAGAGGAGATCGTCGACCGCAAGGTTCTGAAGGCGGCTACGCCGACGATCATCATGAAAGGCACGAAGGTCATTCGAGGCGAAGGAACAGGCAAGTTCAGCTGGCCGGTATCCGGGCATCGGATTACGAGCTACCAGGGCAAGCGCTGGGGACGGATGCACAACGGTATCGATATGGTCGGCAACAGCAACATTAAAGCTGCCGACGACGGCGTTGTCATCTACGCGGGATATAAAGGCGAGCTAGGCAACTGCATCATCATCGACCATAAGAACGGGTTCCAGACCGTCTACGGCCATATGAAGAAGCTGAAGGCCAAGAAAGGCCAGGTCGTCGAGAAAGGCGATTCCATCGGTGTCATGGGCAGCACGGGACACTCTACCGGCACTCATCTTCATTTCGAAATTCATTTGAACGGCAAGCTTAAGAATCCTCTAAGCTATCTATAATCGTTATCCGATACGAAGACCTCCGAAGCTCGAACCAGGCGCCGGAGGTCTTCTCTTATTTCCATTAACCTGTCTGAAGAACTTCGTTGGGCTAGCGCTCTCATTATGTTAGAATAGCAGTATATAAGCACTTCCGAGAAGCGGGAGGCGTTAACATTATGCCTGGGAAAATATTAGTCGTAGACGACGAACGTCCGATTGCGGATATTCTGAAATTCAATCTTGAAAAAGAAGGCTACGAGGTCATCTGCGCTTTCGATGGAGAAGCGGCGGTTAAGCTTGCCTTCGAAGAAGATCCTGACCTGATTCTGCTCGATCTGATGCTGCCGATTAAAGACGGCATGGACGTGTGCCGCGAGGTTCGGACGCGTCTATCTACGCCAATTATCATGTTGACGGCGAAGGATAACGAGATCGATAAGGTACTTGGTCTCGAGCTTGGAGCAGACGACTACGTGACGAAGCCGTTCGGCACGCGCGAGCTGCTGGCTAGAGTCAAGGCGCATTTGCGCCGGCAGCGCAAGCTGACGGATACGACTCGCGCAGACGAAGACGCGTCGCAACAGGAGACGGAGCGCCAAGGCATTAAGCTGTTCAATCTGTTCATTGATACGGATATGTATGTCGTGTACAAGAACAATCAGCCGCTCGATCTTACGCACCGGGAGTTCGAGCTTATTCATTACCTCGCCCGCAACAGCGGGAAGGTGATGACGCGCGAGCATCTCCTGCAGGCGGTATGGGGCTTCGAGTACTTCGGCGACGTGCGTACGGTTGACGTAACGATTCGGCGCCTGAGGGAGAAGCTCGAGGACGACCCAAGCCGTCCGGAGATTATCATGACGAGGCGCGGCCTCGGTTATTTGGTCCGTAATCCGAAGATGACGGGCGGTTTATACGGATGAGCTTGTTCCGCATGTTCCGCAGCATCCAATTCAAGCTCATTATTATGGTGCTGCTCCTCATCTTGATTGCGGTGCAATTAATCGGCGTGTACTTCATCAGCACGATGAAAAACTCGCTGATCGATACGTTTACGAAAAGCTTGAACCAACAAGCGACGCTGCTCACGACTTACTTGTCGGATCCGAACTTATCCTCGGCGAATACGGCCAAGGAAGGGGCGGACGAAGAAGGCACGAACGAGATGTTAAGCTCACTCGTCGGAAACTTCTTCACGATCAGCGGAGCCGAAGTTCAGATTCTCGACAGCAGCGGCAAGGTGCTGGCGACGTCCAGGAAGTCGCAGCCGTCGGTCGTCGGGCGCAAGAACACGTCGCTCCTCGTCAGCCGCGCGCTGCAAGGCGTGCGCGACAACCAAGAAGAGATTATCGATGAGGACAATACGCGGAATAAAGTCATTGCCAGACCGGTCTTCAGCAATAACAAAATCGTCGGAGCTGTCTATATCGTCGCTTCCATGAAGGAAGTGTACGAGACGATGGAAGGCATCAACCGGATCTTCGTCTCGGGGACGCTCATCGCGCTTGGCTTGACCGCGGTGCTCGGCGTCCTGCTATCGGGAACGATTACGTCCCCGATCAAAGCGCTCACGAGACAGGCGACAGCAGTAGCAGAGGGGCGATTCGACCAGCGGGTGCCGGTGTTCGGCAAGGACGAGATCGGTCTGCTGAGCAGCGCCTTTAACGATATGACGGATCGGCTAAGCGAAGCGCTTACGATCAACGAAGAAGAGAAAGAGAAGCTGGCTTCCATCCTCTCCAACATGAGCGACGGCGTACTGGCGACGGACGAGCTGGGCAAGGTCATCGTCACGAACCGGCGCGCCCGCGGCATGTTAGGAATTGCGGATATGAAAGACGGAACAACGCTGTCATCGGCTCTCGGGATCGAGAAGATGCCGATCGCCGAGACGCTGCAAGGCAAGCAGTCTACTCTGCTGCTGCGCCGAGATTCGGAGATGGAAGGCGAGCTCGTCTTCCGCGTGACGCTGACGCCCATACGCCGTAGAGACAAAGGCGTAGCGGGCGCTATTGCCGTGCTCCAGGACGTGACGGAGATGGAGAAGCTCGAGCAGTCGCGGCGCGAGTTCGTGGCGAACGTGTCCCACGAGCTTCGCACGCCGCTTACGACGATTAAGAGCTATGCGGAAGCGCTTGAAGACGGCGCGCTGGAAGAACCTCCGCTCGCGGACCGGTTCGTCGGCGTCATCCGCAACGAGACGGAGCGGATGATCCGACTGGTCACCGACCTGCTGCATCTGTCCAGGTTCGATTCCAAGCGCAATCTGCTGCGCAGGCAGAAGACCGATGTGCCCCTGATGCTAGAGGAGGTCGTCGACCGGTTCTCGTTCCAGCTGCGCCAGAAAGCGATTACGGCAACGGTGAAGGTAGACGACAAGACGAAGACCGCTTGGCTGGACCGGGATGGTATCGATCAGGTGCTAGACAATCTCGTGTCTAACGCGATCAAGTATACGCTTGACGGCGGTACGATCGACATTACTTGCAAGACGAACGAATCCGGCCAACTCACCATCGCGATCAAAGATACGGGCATCGGGATTCCGAGGAAGGATCTCGCCCGCATCTTCGAACGGTTCTACCGCGTAGACAAGGCTCGTTCCCGCAATATGGGCGGCACGGGACTCGGATTGTCGATTGCCCGGGAAATCGTACGGGCGCACGGCGGATCGATCGGGATTGAATCCGAGGCGAACGTCGGCACCGTCGTAACGGTTCTGCTGCCGATCGTGCCGGAAGGAAGTGAACCGACATGATAGAGAAGGGTAAATCGCTATTGCTAGCGGTGCTCGTCGTACTGAGTCTCGTGCAGAGCTACATGCTGGCCTATAGCACGCCTTACATGGATGCCAAGGAGAAGTCGGACCTCAACTATGTGCAGGCTGAACCGCTCGGAGACGAGGAGAAGGTCGAGAATCTGATTTTCCCCGAACAGCTCGTGCTCCATATGGGAGAAGACAAGCATACTGTATTCTTCCCCGGGACGAAGCCGTATTACGATCTCATCTTGTTAAAGCTGAGCGACCGCGCGTTCAAGGGCATTCAATTGGGTGCTTACAATTCGGTGGATTGGGATCGGGTAAGACGCGAGGACAAGGGAGTCGAGCTTCGCTTCGCGCGCGCGATTCCGTTCGATCTGCTGCAACGCGTGTTCCGGATCGACGGGGACTTCTTGTTCTCGGGAGATTCGATCGATAAGATCTGGATTTACGCCAGCCAAGGGCAGGGCGAAGTGAGAACGTTCTTCTTCAGCGCGGACGGACGCAACGTATACGAGGCGCTTCGCGCCGACTTGACGACGCAAGACGTGGAAGGTTACGTCGGCTTCGGCCAATATTGGGATTCTTACTCATCCGCCGATGGACAGGTATATGTGCCGGATGAGCCGGTGGGCCGTATTTTCTCGATGCAAATTAATTACAATCGATATTCGATCGAGCAAATCCAGGAGAACCTGTTCTTCGATCCGGGTACGACGAAGACCATTCAAGACAATCCGGCCGGACCGCAATATTATACCGATACGAAGCGCGGGCTGAAGATCGAGCCGGACAGCGGCTGGATGTCCTATACGGACACGGTCGTGCCGACGACGTCGGGCCAGAACGATTATATCGACAACGTCCTCTCGGCCATCAGCTTCATCAATCAGCACGGCGGGTGGAACGGCAAGCACGCGCTGACTCAGGAAGTGGAGACGGACGCGGCCAGCATCGTGCGATTCCAGCAGTATTATAACGAGGCTCCGATCCTCTCGGGTTCTAATCTGAGCCTAGGCTACATGCAGCTAGCCATGCAGCAGGGCGTCGTATCGTCCTATGATCGCTCCTTGCTCGTTCTGGGAGACAAGATCACGAACAAAGTCGCAAGGCAGCTGCCGGGCGGAGACGCGCTTCGTAAGCTGTTAAGCGAGGTCCGGGTGTCGGGAAGAGACGTGGAATCGCTGTTCCCGGCATACAGACCCGTGCTGAAGGACGAGAAAATCACTTTATTGCCGGTGTGGGGCATTCGCTTCTCGGACGGAGAGGTCGAGATTCTAACGGATTCGACTCCGGCGCCGGCCAAGTGAATCGGATGAATTTACCGTGCGCGGGAAGGAGGGGATGTCATGGACTGGAGAAGAGCGAAGAGCGTATTGATCATTTCCTTCTTCATGCTTAACGTCTTGCTAGGTTATCAGCTGTGGACGGAGTGGCGGGAGAGGCTCAATACGACGGTCGAT
>Ga0065721_10049189_pt1 | contig 42445 bp, 38 predicted proteins | sample Mesricmetagenome_FD_59108 | JGI IMG/M metagenome (GOLD analysis project Ga0065721, IMG submission 59108) | Mesophilic microbial community from rice straw/compost enrichment Sample: eDNA_1 v2 (version 2) | ecosystem: Engineered > Solid waste > Grass > Composting > Bioreactor | place: USA: Davis... | reverse complement strand
GCGGGCGGAGACGATGCGTCTCGCCAATCCCGAATTCATTCCTCGCAATCATCGAGTGGAAGCGGCATTGCAGGCCGCCACTGCCGGCGACATGCAGCCCTTCAACACATTGCTCGAAGTGCTGCAGCGGCCTTACGAGCGGCAGCCGAATGCCGCCGAGCTCACTCAGCCGCCGCCACCGTCGGAGCAGAAGTACAAAACGTTTTGTGGGACTTGAGCGCGCGGTCAGGCCGCGTCTTGCGCGGGAATCGATTCCGGCCGAGCCGTCGACTTCGCCGTGATGTCGCTGGCACGGCGGCTGCGCTCGGCCTGGCCGAGCAGCTCCAATGCCGCGGGCGCATTCTCTTCGCCAGCAAAGGCAGCCAGGCCCGTCGTGAGACGAAGCCCGCTCGCAGGCGAGCTCAAGCCCCAGTGCACGAAAGCGTTGCGAATGGTTTGTTCCATGGCGCTGGCCTCGTTCGGGCCGCTCTCCGGCATGACCACGACCAGTCGACACGTGTGCGCGGGTGCGGGCAGTCGCACGACCCAATCGAGTTTCGGTCGCATGGCGTCGTGTGCGGCGCCGAGCAGAGTGTCTGAAATCGTTCCTGTCGTGCTGTGTTGATTGGCCGCCGCGGTATCGGCTGCATCGAGCCCGATGCTCAACAGCTGCAATGTTTTCTTGGAGCGTCCCGCCTGAACGATTTCTGCACGCAGGCGGCCGACCAGGTGACGCGCAGTGTGCGCGCCATTCTCCAGATCGACCGTCGCCGGCTCGTGCGCGCGACCGGTTTTCGAAGACTGCCGACGACGGATCGCCGTCACGCCCGCCTGCACCCGACCGACCAGCTCGCTGAGCGAGCTCTGGCGCACCAGGTACTGATCCACCCCCATGCAATAGCCCTGCTCATGGAATCTCACGTCCGCGACTTCAGTGAGCATGATGATGTAGACGGGCGCCAACGAAAGAATGCGCAGCCGGGCGACGAACTCGATGCCGTCCACCGCCGGCACGGCGCTGTCGGTAATCACGACAGGGAACCACTCGCGGGCGAACATGGTGAGCGCTTCGACGCCGTCGGCGGCCGCGGCGACTTCGAACCCCTGTAACTTGAGCAACGCAGACGCCGACTCGCGCAGGGCCTGATCGGCATCCACGATCAGGGCGCGGCGAGGCGGCGAGAAATCTGGCGAGGCGCTCATGTCCACGGACTGCTTATGTGAGATGGAGCTACGGTACTCCGGCAGCCATCGCTAGCGTTAGCGCGCTTGTTGTTTCTGTGAGGCGGCTCCCGGAGCGGGTGCGAAGCAGTGCACATTTCGAGCCAGAACAGCTTCGTTGCAGCGGTGCTGGACCGCTGCGCGATCCCATCGCCGGGGCCCCGCCCAGCGAGCTTTCGGCCGGTCGACTAGAACATCCGTCGCTGGCGGCGACGCGCGCATGTCCCGATAATGCGGCCTCATCGTGGCCGTGTCGGCCTGCAACCATCGATCGCCCATGCCCTTGTCCATCGTCATCCTGGCCGCCGGCCAGGGCAAACGCATGAAATCGGATCTGCCCAAGGTGCTGCAGCCCCTGGCGGGTCGTCCCATCCTGTCGCACGTGCTGGACACCGCGAAGCAATTGCAGGCGGATGGCATTCACGTCGTGTATGGCCACGGCGGCGAACAGGTGCAAAAGGCACTCGCGGCGGAGCCGGTGAACTGGGTGTTGCAGGCCGAGCAACTCGGCACCGGCCATGCGGTGGCCCAGGCCATGCCGGCCATTCCGGACGATCACGACGTCCTGATTCTGTACGGCGACGTGCCGCTGGTTCGTCAGCCCACCCTGCAAACATTGCTGAAGCAGTGCAACCCGAAGGCCATGGGCGTGCTCACCGTCGTGCTCGCCGATCCCACCGGCTATGGCCGCGTGGTTCGTGACAACGCCGGCAACGTGGTGCGTATCGTCGAGCAGAAGGATGCGAACACCAAGGAGCGCGCCATCGGCGAGATCAATACCGGCCTGATGGCGGTGCCCGCGGCGTCGCTGCGGAAGTGGCTCGCCGAGCTGAAGAACGACAACGCGCAGGGCGAGTATTACCTCACCGACATCATCGTCATGGCCGTGCGCTCCGGCATGAAGGTGAATGCGGTGGTCGCGCCGACCGAAATGGAAGTGCTCGGGGTGAATGACAAGGTGCAGCTCGCTCAGCTCGAAGGCGCATTGCGGGCCGAGCGGGCGCGTGAGCTGATGATCAACGGCGTCACGCTGGCCGATCCGGCCCGCATCGATATTCGCGGCAAAGTCACTGTCGGCCGCGATGTTTTCATCGACGTGAATGCGGTGCTCGTCGGCGACGTCGAATTGGGCGATCGCGTCCGTATCGGGCCGAATTGTTATTTGCGGGACTGCCGCGTCGAGGCGGACACGGAGATCCACCCGAACTGTGTCGTCGATCGCGCCGTCATCGGGCCGCGCAATGTCATCGGTCCGTTCGCCCGGCTGCGGCCGGAGAGCGTCCTGCACGGCGACGTCCACATCGGCAATTTCGTCGAAGTGAAAAAGAGCGAGATCGGCCAGGGCAGCAAGGCCAATCACCTGACCTACCTGGGCGATGCCACGGTCGGTAGAAATGTCAACGTCGGCGCCGGTACCGTCACCGTGAACTACGACGGGGTGAACAAACACCGCACCGAAATCGGCGATGGCGCCTTCGTGGGCTCGGGCTCCATGCTGGTCGCCCCGCTCAAGATCGGCGCCAACGCCAACACCGGCGCCGGCTCGACCATCACCAAGGATGCCCCCGAAGGCAAGCTGACGCTGGCGCGGGCCCGCCAGGTCACGATCGACGGCTGGAAGCGGCCCCAGAAAAAGCCCAAGGAGTAGGGCTGCGGCCGGCGCCGGACCAAAGGCCCTTTCCGGGCGCCGCCCGACCTGTGAGACTTTCCGCAGCCCCGGGGAACCCCGGTCGGCTACACTCACTTTTTCATGAACCTTGGCTTACGGAAGCTAATCCCCCATGTGCGGAATCGTCGGCGCGATTGCGGATCGCAACATCGTTCCCATCCTGATCGAAGGCCTGCGACGCCTGGAATATCGAGGGTATGACTCGGCCGGCCTGGCCATCCTGAACGGCACCGGCCACCTGCGCCGGCTGCGCACTGTCGGCAAGGTTCGCAAGCTCCAGGACGCTCTGCTCGAGACCCCGGTCGAGGGTCACCTGGGCATTGCACATACGCGCTGGGCGACGCACGGCGTGCCGTCCGAGCGCAACGCCCACCCGCACATCTCGCGGGACGGCATTGCCATCGTTCACAACGGCATCATCGAAAATCACGAGGAGCTGCGCGAGGAGCTGACCAAGCTCGGCTATCAATTCACCTCCGAGACCGACACCGAGGTGATCGCGCATCGCATTCATTTCCACAAGCAGAAGCTGAGCGACATTTTCCGCGCAGTCCGGGCCACGGTCGCCGAGCTGGAAGGCGCCTATGCGCTGGCGGTGGTTTCCGAAGATGCGCCCGATAGCATGATCCTCGCCCGCGCCGGCTGTCCCGTCGTGATCGGTGTCGGTGAGAACGAACACTTCGTCGCCTCCGATGTCGCTGCGTTGCTGCCCGTGACACGCAAGTTCATTTTTCTCGAGGAAGGCGACGTGGCCGAGATCCGTCGCACCGGCGTACGCATCCTCGATAACGAAGGTAACAACGCGCAGCGCCAGGTTCGCGAAAGCTCGCTATCCGCCGATGCCGCCGAGAAGGGCGAGTTCGCGCACTACATGCTCAAGGAAATTCACGAGCAGCCTCGCGCCATCGCTCAAACGCTGGAAGAACGCGTCGCCGGCGGCAAGCTGCTCGAAGCGGCGTTCGGCCCGCTCGCGACCGAAGTGTTCCGTCGCTGCGAGGCCGTGCAGATCGTCGCATGCGGCACCAGCTATCACGCCGGTGCGGTCGCCAAGTACTACATCGAGCAGATCGCACGCTTGCCCTGCTGGGTCGAGATCGCGAGCGAATATCGCTATCGCAGCCCGGTCGTGCCGAAGAACACATTGTTCGTATCGATCTCGCAATCCGGCGAGACCGCGGACACGCTGGCCGCGCTGCGCATGGCCAAGCAGTCCGGTTATCTCTCGACGCTGTCGATTTGTAACGTTCCGGAAAGCTCGCTGGTGCGCGAGTCCGAGCTGGTGCTGCTGACGCGCGCCGGCCCGGAAATCGGCGTCGCCTCGACCAAGGCGTTCACGACGCAGCTGTGCGCTCTCGGCATGCTGGTGATCGCGCTCGCCAAGTTCCATGGCACCGATCCCGAGCGCGAGCGCGGCCTCGTGCAACGGCTCATCGAGATCCCGGGCCTGATCGAGAAGACCCTGCATCTGGACGAGACCATCAGGAAACTGGCCGAACGGTTTGCCGACAAACATCACGCACTGTTCCTGGGGCGCGGCCAGATGCATCCGATCGCGATGGAAGGCGCGCTGAAGCTCAAAGAGATTTCCTACATCCACGCCGAGGCCTATCCGGCCGGCGAGCTCAAGCATGGCCCGCTTGCGCTGGTCGATGCGGACATGCCGGTGATCGCGGTGGCTCCGAACAACGACCTGTTGGAAAAGTTGAAATCGAATCTGCAGGAAGTGCGTGCGCGCGGCGGCGAGTTGTATGTATTCGCCGACCCGGATTCAGGCTTCCAGCCCTCCGAAGGCGTCACGGTCATCACCATGCCGAAGCACGTGAGCCACTTCCAGGCCTCCGCGGTTTACACGGTGCCGCTGCAGTTGCTGGCGTATCACTGCGCCATCCTGAAGGGCACGGACGTGGACCAGCCGCGCAACCTGGCGAAGTCGGTGACCGTGGAATAGATGCTGGAATAGCAGGGATATGAGCGGAATGTAGTTCACGCCCTGCGCGATTGTGGTCGCCGTCTCACGGTGTCTCGGAGACGGCCGATTGTACGGTCAGCGGCGTCGTGCCACGCTGGCCCAACCACAGGCCACGGAGACACTACCATGAGCTGCCATCGAAAATTCGCAGTGCTGATGTTGATGTCCATCGCGCCGATGTTTGCGATGGCGCAGACCACCCAGCCACCTCCGAGCACCAACGAGCCAAGCGCCGCATCGACTCCGCACCAGCAGCGGGCAATGCACGATCAGATGATGAAGGAGTGCATGAAGAGGGAACGTCAGAAGGACACTTCCATGTCCAAGGACCAGGTGAAGAGAAATTGCGAAAACCAGATGAAGATGCAGGAGCAGCAGCAACAGCAGCCAAGGGATTAGAGCGCACGCTTCATCGCTGGGAACACGCCCGGACTTCAAGCGAACGGAGCGCGTGAGTCCGGACGTTCGGTGGGTATGAGTGCCAACGGGTGACTCGATTCCAAGCGCGCAGGCGCATTGCGCGCTTGCTCGACATCACTTCTGGCATTGACCCGGATCGCTGCTGACCTCTTTCAGATAAGCGATCACATCGGCGCGGTCGGCGGCTTGGGAAAATCCGGGGAAGCCCATGATCGTGCCGGGCAGGAAGATGTACGGCGCGGTGATGAATTCGTCGATGGTCTGCTCGTCCCAGACCAGTCCCGAGGAGCGCATCGCTTCCGAATACGGAAAGCCGGGCACGGTACCCGCCTTGCGGCCCATCAGGCCACAATGCAGTGGCGCATCGGTGGTACTGGCCGAGAGGGAGTGACAGGCGGCGCATTCCTTGGTGTACAGCTCGCGGCCGCGGGCCACGTCACCGCCGGCGCCTTCTTTGGAGCCGCATGCCGACAGAACCAGCGGCAGAAGCCCGGCCACCAGCCACGATCGATTCAACTTCGACGAATACATTCAGGCACCTGCCCCGTCCCCAAGCGCGGCGGAGTATATCCAACCTGTCCCGGGCTGCCGACGCACGGGCGTTTGGGTCGGCGATGGTCCATAATGCTGCGTTTCGGCCACCTGACTGTTGGGCCCTGTCATGCAAATCACCAAAGACGCCGTCGCACTGATCCACTACACGCTGACCGATGATGAAGGCAAGACCATCGACAGCTCGGCCGGCGGCGAGCCGCTCGCCTACATTCACGGCAACGGCAACCTGATCCCGGGCCTGGAGCGCGAGCTGGAGGGCAAGGGCGAAGGCGACAAGCTGGACGTGAAAATCGCCCCGGCGGACGGCTATGGGGAATTCGACAAGGCGCTGATCCAGCAGGTGCCGCGCCGGGCGCTCAAGGGCGTGGGCAATCTTCATGTCGGCATGCAGTTGCATGCTCAATCGGAGCATGGCGTGCGCGCCGTGACGATCACCCACTTGCAGGGCGACATGGTGACCCTCGACGGCAACCACCCGCTTGCCGGCAAGAATCTGAACTTCAAAGTCGAGGTGGTCGGCGTGCGTAGCGCGACGGAAGAAGAGCTGGCGCACGGCCATGTGCATGGCCCGGGCGGTCATCACCACTGATCAGATTGCCACGGCGTGCGCACTATCAACGTGCGTACGCCGCGCGGCCCGCACCAGCCTGCGTGCGTCGGCCGCGCTGTGGATCGCGAGTTTCCGACATTTCCCGGTCATATCCGCACCGTAGAATGACGCCGCTTCGGTGGCACACTCCATGCTTGAGTAAAGGAGTGATCACTCACGGTTCGAGGAAATGTCGATGGAAATCACCCCTGACACCTCACCTGCCAAGCGCAGCCGCGCCAAGCCCAAGGTAGTCTCGAAGAGTCCCACGCATCCCAAGCCAGTACCGGCAAAAAAGCCGCGTGCTGCTCGCAAATCACCGACAGAGAAAGCGGCGCCCCCGACCGACCCGGTCATCGTGGCCGCCACGCTCGAGCCGACACCCCAAGATGTCAGCCAGATGATCGCCACGGCCGCCTACTATCTCGCGGCGGCACGCAATTTCACGCCCGGGCACGAGCTGGACGATTGGTTGGAGGCCGAGCGGGCCGTACACGCCCGACTTTACGGCTGACGTCTGCCCGCATTTCATCGCGACTGCCTTGGGAGTAGGCTGATCCTCCGATGAGGAAAGGAGGGCCGCGATGCTACGCGTTAGTTACCTGCTTGCCTTCAAGGACAAGAACGTCTGGACCATCGGTCCCGAAGAGCCGGTGCTGGAAGCCATTCAGCTGATGGCCGACAAGCACATCGGCGCGCTGCCGGTCATGCGGGACGAGGAGCTGGTTGGCATCGTTTCGGAGCGCGACTATGCCCGCAAGGTGATTCTGATGGGCCGCTCCAGCTCCGATACGCCGGTCTGGCAGATCATGACTTCCCCGGTCAGAACGGTGACCCCTGACGAAGAGGTCCACCATTGCATGGAGCTGATGACCGAGCTGCGCATCCGTCACCTGCCGGTCATGGAGAAGAACCGCCTGGTGGGAATGATCTCGATCGGCGACCTGGTGAAGGCAGTCATCGAAGAGCAGCAGCAGACCATCACCCACCTGGAACGTTATATCGCCGGGTGAAGGGTCGAACATTCGGACCACATGGACAGGCTCCGCCACCGGTGGTGGCGGAGCATGGGCGTGGGATCCGAGGTCGTCTTATCCTTGCGCGGTCGCGACCGGCATCGCGTCGTCCAGCAGGCCGCGCTGCAAGGCTCGATTCACGGCACTCAGCACCGCGAGCAGAGAGGCGGTCACGATGTTCTCGTGATATCCGACGCCGAATAGTGTCGCGCGTGCCGGCGTGGTGATCTCGACGAACGCCATCGCCTTGGCGCCGCTGCCGGTGCCCACCGAGTGCTCCTCATACGAGAGCACGTCGAAGCGCAGGCCGAGTGCATCGACGATGGCGTCGATCGGGCCGTTGCCTTCGCCATGCAGCAGCGCGCCCTGGCCGTTGCACTTCAGCTTCAACGCCAGGCGCTCGATCTCATGCTGATCGCGCAGCGATGTGAGTTGGTGTCCGCCATAGACATACGTGCCGTTGTCGCCGAGGTATTCCTTCTGGAACAACGACCAGATCTGCTCCGAGGACAGCTCCTTGCCGGTCGCATCGGTCACCGCCTGCACCACCTGGCTGAACTCGATCTGCAAACGTCGCGGCATGGTGATGCCGTAGTCGCGTTCGAGCAGATAAGCGATGCCGCCCTTGCCCGACTGACTGTTCACGCGGATCACCGACTCATACGTGCGGCCCACATCGCGCGGATCGATCGGCAGATAGGGAATCTCCCACAGATCGCCCTCGCGGCGCGCGGCGAATCCTTTCTTGATCGCGTCCTGGTGCGAGCCCGAGAACGCAGTGAACACCAGGTCGCCTACGTACGGATGGCGCGGATGAATCGGCAGCTGGTTGCAATGCTCGGCGATGCGCGCCGCTTCGTTGATGTTCGAAAAATCCAGGCCTGGAGCGACGCCCTGGGTGTACATGTTCAACGCCAGCGTCACGATGTCGACGTTGCCCGTGCGTTCGCCGTTACCGAACAACGTGCCTTCGACGCGATCGGCGCCCGCCATCATGCCGAGCTCGGCCGCCGCCACGCCCGTGCCGCGATCGTTGTGAGGATGCAGTGACAGGATGATGCAGTCCCGGTTCTTCACGTGACGCAGGAACCATTCGATCTGATCGGCATAGATGTTCGGCGTGGCCATTTCCACCGTCGCGGGCAGATTGATGATGACCCTGCGTTCCGGCGTCGGCTGCAGCACGGCGTTCACGGCGTCGCAGATCTCCACGGCGAAATCCAGCTCCGTGCCCGTGAAACTCTCAGGGCTGTACTCGAAGCGCCACTCGGTTTCGGGATGACGCTCGGCATGCTCGCGCACGCACTGAGCCGCCTTCACCGCGATATCGGTGATGCCGGCGCGGTCCAGGCCGAACACCACGCGCCGCTGTACCGTCGAGGTGGAGTTATAGAAATGAACGATCGCGCGCCGCGCGCCCCGCAGCGCTTCGAAGGTGCGGGCGATCAGCTCGGGACGACACTGCACCAGCACCTGGATGGTCACATCGTCCGGGATCAGGTTCTGGTCGATCAATTCGCGCACGAAATCGAAGTCGGTCTGCGAAGCCGCCGGAAAGCCCACTTCGATTTCCTTGAAGCCGGTTTTCACCAGCAGATCGAACATGCGCCGTTTACGGGCGCCGTCCATCGGCTCGATCAGGGCCTGATTGCCGTCACGCAGATCGACGCTGCACCACTGGGGCGGCGCGCTGATAACTTTGCTGGGCCAGGTGCGGTCCGGCAGCGGGATGGGAGCGAACGAACGATACTTGCTTGAAGGTTCCTGCAACATGGTTCCGTTTTCCTATTCGCGGCTGACCCTCGGGCCAGCCGGTGAAAGCGAGAGCGAACTAGAAGGCTTTGTTTTTAGCGCCGGTCCCGACCTGTCGAGGGGGGAGGCGTGAGGTGTTTTTTTGCGTCTAGCGACGCAGGTGCAGGCGCGCACGCAGCAGCCCACTGCCATGGGGGGGCAGAGCAGACATTTGCTGGTTCGTACGCATGTGCATGAATCTAGCAGGGAGGCTCCGCGAAACGCAAGGAGTTCCTGCGGCAATCCGTTATCCAGGTCACAGCGGGTAGGGGAACTGCCCCCCGCGGCCCTGGGTTGGTTGGATATGGTGCAACGGAGTTATCCCATGTTTAACCGCTGCAGGGGCGGGCTGATGGCCGTCCTGCTGGCGGCAGCATCGGGACTGTGCCCCGCGGTGGCCCAGCAAGGGCCCTTTCAGATCGTCTGGGTCGTCATCGGCGAAGCGTCGAGCGTCTCCGACAAGGCTCCCGCACACGCCGGACGGCAGCTGTTCATGGCCTCCGACCTGGTTTCGAAGAGTCTCGCCAACGTGCGCGTCGAACGGGTCGAAGTCGCGCCAGTCGTCAATGAGCTGGCCATGGGTCAGCGACTGTGTCTCACGAACATGAGCATCCGCGCATTGGGGCCCGGCAAGCAAATGGTTGGTGGCGCGCCGCTGTCGATCTCCGTGCGTCAGGATCAGAAGCCGCGGCTGGGCCTGAGTCGAAGCAAACGAGACATATGTTTGCAGCCGAGCGCTCCCGGCGAATACCCGGTCCGCCTCACCAGCATGTTGCCGGCGACCGATGGCACGACGCGTGGTGCGCAGGTGTACCTGCGGGTCAGCGATCCAGATAAAACAGCGGGTCCATCGGCCCCCGATATTCCCTGAAGGGCCGCGCGCGGATTTCACGCCTTCTTCACGCGTCCTATCACTTTGCCGTCACGAGCCGGGCGCAAAGTCTCCACCATGAAAAGCAGAAACTCATTGCAGGGCTGCATCGCCGTGCCTTCAGTTGCTGAAGCTGCGCTCATGCCGCGCAACTGGAGTCGCTCTGGACAGGTTCTACAACTGTGGAGTACGACTCGTGAACATTCATACCAGGCTCGTTGGCGCTTTGGATGCCATCATTCTGTCGTCACTGGGGGTCGCCACCCTCGCTATGGCGCTCGTGTTGCTCGAACCGTGGTTGGACAACAGCTCGCTTGAACGGGTCGGGCAGCGCGCGACCGTGACGATCGAGCAGATTGCGTGACGATCAACGCAACGACAGGATCCGCAACCAATCGCGTCCGCGATCGCCGTACACGAGAAAATGCGGGTTCAGCAGCTCCGCTTTGGTGTTGTAACGCAGGCGCTCGCCATTCGTTTTGATGACGGCGCCGCCGGCGGCCTCGACCACTGCTTGCGCGGCCGCCGTATCCCACTCGCTGGTTGGACCGAAGCGCGGATAGAAATCCGCGCTGCCTTCGGCGATCAGACAGAACTTCAGCGAGCTGCCGACCGCGACCAGCTCGTACGGCGCCAGCTTCGGCAGGTATCGATCGAGCGAGTCGCCTCGATGTGAGCGGCTGCCGACGATCCGCAGCGGCGTGCTGGCGGGCGAGGCAACGTGTAGCGGCGCTGGCTTGTGTGCGTCCACGTGCTTGAATGCGCCAATGCCGGTTGCGCCGGTGTACGTCGTGCTCGTCACGGGCACGTGCACCACGCCGAGCACGGGCGCGTGATCCTCGATCAACGCAATGTTGACCGTGAACTCGCCGTTGCGGGACACGAACTCCTTGGTGCCGTCGAGCGGATCCACCAGCCAGTAACGGGTCCATTGCCGGCGCTGCTCGAACGGGATGTCGCTCGCTTCCTCCGAGAGCACGGGCAGATCCGGTGTCAGTGCACGCAATCCTTTCGAGATGATCTCGTGCGAGCGCAGGTCCGCAACGGTCAGCGGCGACTGGTCGGTCTTGTGCGTGACTTCGAACTGCTCGCTGTAGACGCTCAGGATCGCATCGCCGGCCTGCTGGGCCAGCCTGACCACGTTCGTCAACAGTTCTGATGTAGCCACGGCAGTTTCCTTACAGGCCGGACAACTCGTCCGCCGGATACAGCATACCGGCGTCGCGCAGCTTGTTCATGATCTCCTCGGCCGCGGCTTCCGGCGAATACAGCGCGGTGCGCAGATGGATCTCGGCATTCTCCGGCGGCTCGTACGGCGAATCGATACCGGTGAAGTTCTGCAGCTCGCCGCGACGGGCCTTCTTGTACAGGCCCTTCGGATCGCGCTTCTCGGCTTCCTCCAGCGGCGTGTCGACGAACACTTCGAAGAATTCTCCGGGTTGCATCAACTCGCGCGCCAGGCGGCGCTCCGAACGGAACGGCGAGATGAACGACACCAGCACGATCAGGCCCGCGTCCACCATGAGCTTGGAGACTTCGGCGACGCGACGGATGTTTTCGACGCGGTCCGCATCCGTGAAGCCCAGATCCTTGTTCAGGCCGTGGCGCACGTTATCGCCGTCGAGCGTGTACGTGTGTCGACCGAGCGAGTGCAGACGTTTCTCGACCAGATTCGCAACGGTCGACTTGCCCGCGCCCGACAGACCGGTGAACCACAGCACGCAGGCGCGCTGTCCTTTCAACGCCGCGCGTGCCGGCTTGTTCACGTCCAGTGCCTGCCAATGAATGTTTTCGGCACGCCGCAGAGCGAAGCTGAGCAGGCCCGCGCCGACCGTGTCATTGGAGATCTTGTCGATCAGGATGAAACCGCCGGTCTCGCGGTTGTCCGTGTACGGATCGAACGCGACGGCGCGATCCAGGCTCAGATTGCAGACGCCGATCTCGTTGAGCTCCAGCTGCTTCGCGGCCAGATGTTCCAGCGTGTTGACGTTCACCTTGTACTTCGGCGCGGTGATGCTGCCGGTGACGGTGCGCGGGCCGAGCTTGATCAGATACGGACGGCCGGGGAGCATCGCTTCCTCGTGCATCCAGATGATGGTCGCCTGGAACTGATCGGCGACGGCGGGCGGCGCTTCCGCCGCGGCAATCACGTCGCCACGGCTGATGTCGATTTCATCGGTCAACGTGAGCGTGATCGATTGTCCGGCGACCGCCTGTTCCAGATCGCCGTCGTGAGTGACGATGCGTGCGACCTTGCTGGTGCGTCCCGACGGCAGGACGCGAATCGTGTCACCCTTGCGGATCGCACCGCTGGCAATGGTGCCGGCAAAACCTCGGAAATCCTGGTTCGGGCGATTCACCCACTGCACCGGCAGGCGGAACGGCCGCTGCTGCAGGTCGTCCTCGATCTCGACCGTTTCGAGATACTGCATGAGGGTCGGGCCCTCGTACCACGCCGTCGCCGAGCTGCGTTCCAGCATGTTGTCACCGCGCAGCGCGGACAGTGGCACGGGCACAATGTTGTCCAGGCCGATCTGTGCCGCGAACTCGCGATATTCGGTGACGATGGTGTCGAAGATCTGCTGCGAATAGCCGACCAGGTCCATCTTGTTGATGGCCAGCACGACATGCTTGATGCCGAGCAACGAGACGATGTAGCTGTGGCGGCGCGTCTGCGTGAGCACGCCCTTGCGGGCATCGATCAGAATCACAGCGACATCGGCGGTGGATGCGCCGGTCACCATGTTGCGCGTGTACTGCTCGTGACCCGGCGTGTCCGCAACGATGAATTTGCGGCGGTCGGTGGAGAAGAAGCGATACGCGACGTCGATCGTGATGCCCTGCTCGCGCTCGGCGGCCAGGCCGTCGACCAGCAATGCGAAATCCAGCTCGCCGCCCTGCGTGCCGACCTTCTTCGAGTCGGCTTCCAGCGTGCTCAGCTGATCCTCGAAGATCATCTTGGATTCGTACAGCAGCCGGCCGATCAGGGTCGACTTGCCGTCATCGACGCTGCCGCAGGTGATGAACCGCAGCAGGCTCTTGTGCTCGTGGGATTTCAGGTAGGCCTGAATGTCGCTGGCGATGAGGTCGGATTTGTGAGCCACGATTAGAAATAACCTTCCTGCTTCTTTTTCTCCATCGACGCGGCGCTGTCGTGATCGATCACGCGGCCCTGTCGTTCGGAGCTGGTCGTCAACAGCATTTCCTGGATGATCTCGGGCAGGGTGGCTGCCTCGCTCTCGATGGCGCCGGTCAGCGGATAGCAGCCGAGCGTGCGGAAACGCACCGACTTCATCTCCGGCTGCTCGCCGGGGCGCAGGGGCATGCGGTCGTCATCGACCATGATCAGCGTACCGTCGCGCCGGACCACCGGGCGTCTGGCGGCGAAATACAGCGGCACGATGGGAATGTTCTGCAGATAGATGTACTGCCAGATGTCCAGCTCGGTCCAGTTGGACAGCGGGAACACGCGCAGGCTCTCGCCCTTGTTCTTGCGCGCGTTGTACTGGTTCCACAGCTCGGGGCGCTGCCGTTTCGGATCCCAGCGATGCTGTGCGGAACGGAACGAGAACACGCGCTCCTTGGCGCGCGACTTCTCTTCGTCCCGACGCGCGCCGCCGAACGCCGCGTCGAAGCCGTACTTGTCCAGCGCCTGCTTCAGGGCCTGGGTCTTCATCACGTCGGTGTGCACGGCCGAGCCGTGCGTGAACGGGCCGATGCCGCGATCCAGGCCATCCTGATTGATGTGCACCAGCAGCTGCAGGCCGAGCTCCTGCGCCATCCGGTCGCGGAACGCGATCATGTCCCGGAATTTCCACGTGGTGTCGACGTGGAGTAGCGGAAAAGGAGGCTTGGCCGGATAGAAAGCCTTCATCGCCAGGTGCAGCATCACCGCGCTGTCCTTGCCAATGGAGTACAGCATCACCGGTCGCTCGCACTCGGCCACCACCTCACGCAGGATGTGGATGGACTCGGCCTCGAGCCTTTGCAAATGGGTCAGTCTGGTCATCGAACGATTGTGCGTTAAGGGCCTGAGGACTGCATATCGCAACTGGTACGGCGCTGCTCACATCTGGTTATAAGCAGGTCACCGGTGCCGGGCAAACAGCAAAATCGCGGTGAATTTCAGATACATATGCTTACAATGTTTTAACACTACCGGGCCCGCCTCCGTGCTGAACTTCCAGCCTGGCGCGGCAACCAACAGCAGGCCAGCTCCTGGCCGGCCACTTGTGTCGAGGGCTGGCCATCACGATGAAGTCGTCCGCATGCCAAGAACGCTCCCACACCTGTTTTTGCCAGCGCCGTCGAAACCGGCACGCAGCGGCGCACCGATGCGCAGGGCCGGTCCGTTCCGGTCGATGGTGGCCGGCGCGGTAGCCCTGGCGCTGACCGGCTGCGCCGTGGGGCCGGACTATCGGCCGCCGAAGACAGTCACCCCCGACGAATGGCATCAGTTGCCGCAGACAGGCGTGCGCGTCGAGTCCGCGGATGCGCCTTCGCTGGCCGCCTGGTGGACCACGCTCAATGACCCGCAACTGAACGAATTCATCGAGCATGCGCTGGCCCACAACAAGGACGTCAAGCAAGCCTACGCCCGCGTCGTTCAGGCCCGGGCACAACGCGCCATCGCCGGCTCGGGTTTCTGGCCGAATATCAGTGCCTCGACCAGCGCCAGCCGCACTGAATCCGAATCGAATTTCAACGAGCGCGGCGAAGCCGTCAGCGTGGTGGGCGAAAACTACAGCAGCGGTCTGTCCGCCAGCTGGGAGTTGGATCTTTTCGGCGGCCGGCGCCGCTCGTACGAGGCAGCGGCTGCACAACTCGCAGCGACCGAGGCGCAGTTCCGTGACGTGCTGGTGGTTCTGCTCGGCGACGTGGCCTTGAGTTACGTTGGGGTGCGAACCGCACAGTCGCGGCTCGATTTCGCCGAGCGCAATCTCGAATCGCAGCGCGAGGCGCTCGACATCACCCGCTGGCGCGCCGAAGCCGGTTTGACCACGGTGCTGGATGTCGAGTCCGCCAATACCAGCTACCAGCAGACGCTCGCGCAGATTCCGGTGCTGCAGTCGAGCCTGGTCCAGAACATGAATCGGCTGGCCGTGCTCACCGGCCAGACCCCTGGCGCGCTCGAGGGCGCGCTTCAGCAACGCAAACCCATTCCGATCGCGCCAGTGGATGTCGTCGCGGGTGTGCCGGCCGATGTACTGCGCCGGCGGCCGGACATTCGCAGTGCTGAACGCCAGCTGGCGGCGCAAACGGCGCAAGTCGGCGTCGCGACCGCGGCGCTGTATCCGAGCCTGTCGCTGAATGGCTCCATCTCCTGGCAGGCGCTGAAGGCCAGCGATCTGCTCGATGGCCACCGCGTCGAGCGCAATGGCTTGACGCTCAGCCTGCCGATCTTCAGAGGTGGCGCGCTTCGTCAGAACATCAACGTGCAGAATGCGCTGCTCGACCAGGCGCTGGCTTCGTACGAGGCGGTGGTGCTCGCCGCCTATGAAGAAGTCGAGAACGCGCTGGATTCGTGGACCAGCGAGCAACGGCGCCATGAAGCGCTGGTCGAGGCGGTCGGCAGTGCGCGCCGCGCGGCCGAGCTGGCACTGGTCCAATACAATTCCGGGCTGGTCGATTTTCAAACCGTGCTCACGGCGGATCGACAGCTGCTCTCCCTCGAAGATTCGCTCGCCGTCAGCGACGGTGAAATGACTTCCAATCTGATACGTCTGTACAAGGCGCTCGGCGGTGGCTGGTCGGTGTTCCCGGCCGCGACCACCGGCGGTTGAAGCCCCGGCCCCAATACAGCGCCCAGCACAGTTGCAAGGTCCGCATGGATACTGAAACCACGAACTCGACCGATCTCTCGCGCACTTTGCGAGCCGGGCTCGCGGAGCCGCCAGCGTGGCAGCGCTACGTCAAATGGGCGGCGATCGCGCTCGTGATCATCGCGGCCGCGTACTACCTGTTCGGTCGCGGCGACAGCAAGGCGGTCACCTATACGACCCAGGAGGTCGTCAAAGGGGACCTGACGGTTACGGTCACCGCCACTGGCAATCTCGAGCCGAGAAACCAGGTCGAGATCGGCAGCGAGCTGTCCGGCACGGTCGCGAAAGTGAATGTGGATGTGAACGACGAGGTCAAAGCGGGCCAGGTGCTCGCGGTGCTCGACACCACTCGCTTGAAAGCGCAGGTGTTGCAACAGGAAAGCTTGCTGGCCTCGGCCGAAGCGCGTGTGTTGCAGGCCGATGCGAGCGCCAAGGAAGCTCGAGCGAACCTGGCGCGCTTGCAGAAGGTGCGCGAGTTGAGCGGCAACAAGCTGCCTTCGCAGCAGGACCTCGACGTTGCCGAGGCCGCGGTCGCTCGCGCGGATGGTGAATTGGCCGCTGCGAAGGCCGCTGTTGCGCAATCGCGCGCAAGCCTGGAAACGGTGCGCACCGATCTGGGCAAGACCGAGATTCGCTCTCCCATCAACGGCGTGATCCTGGTCCGCTCGGTCGAGCCCGGTCAGACCGTCGCGGCCTCGTTGCAGGCGCCGGTGCTGTTCATCATGGCGGAAGACCTCAAGAAAATGGAGCTGCACGTGTCGGTCGACGAGGCGGACGTGGGCGCGGTTGCGGTCGGCCAGGAAGCGTCGTTCACTGTCGATGCGTATCCGAACCGTCGTTTCCAGGCACACATCACCCAGGTCCACTTCGCCTCGAGCAACACCAAGGCGAGCTCGTCTTCTTCGAGCAGCTCCGGCCAGGCGAGCGCGACGTCCACGGGCGTCGTCACTTACGAGACCGTGCTCGAAGTGGACAATCCCGAGTTGCTGCTGCGTCCGGGCATGACCGCGACTGCCGAGATCGTCACCACGAACATCGAGGATGCGGTGCTGGTGCCGAACGCAGCGTTGCGCTTCAGCCCGGAACCGGTGAACGCCGCGCCCCAGGGCGGCGGTCCCTTGTCGGCGATCATGCCCAGAATGCGCTTCGGTCCTCGCCAACAGCAGAAGGGCACCGGCCGCCGCATGGGCCGTGCTTACATTCTCGAGCAGGGCAAGCCGGCGATGGTGATGTTCCGTGCCGGCGCGACCGATGGCCGCATGACCCAAGTGCTGCCGTTCGAGCGTCCGCCCAATGCCGAAGGCAATCGTCCCGCCGGCGGCAATGGCAACGTGCCCCCGGGCGTCGATCCGGAAGAAATGCGCAAGGCGTTCGAACGCAAGCTCGAACCGGGCACCAGGGTGATCACCGACGCTTCCGGGATGCCGGCGTCGTGACCGGCATGCCTTCGGGGCCGACGCCCGTCATCGATCTGTCGCAGGTCACCAAGATCTATGGTCATGGAGAAGGTGAGGTGCGCGCGCTGCGTGGCATCGACCTGCGCATCAATGCGGGTGAGTTCGTCGCCGTCATGGGTCCGAGCGGCTCGGGCAAGTCGACGTGCATGAACATCCTCGGCTGCCTCGATACGCCCAGCGGGGGCAGCTATAAATTCCTCGGCGTGCCCGTCGGCAACATGAGTCCCGATCAACGTGCGCTGTTGCGCCGGAATCATCTCGGCTTCGTGTTCCAGGGCTTCAATCTGTTGAGCCGCACGACGGCGTTGGAGAACGTCGAGCTGCCGCTGGTCTATCGGCACGTTCCCAAGGAACAGCGTCGGGCGCTGGCGCGCAAGGCATTGCAGGAAGTGGGCCTGGCCGGACGCGAGAGTCACGTGCCGAGTCAGCTGTCCGGCGGTCAGCAGCAGCGGGTCGCGATTGCGCGCGCCATCGTGACGCAGCCGCAAGTGCTGTTCGCCGACGAGCCGACCGGCAACCTGGACACGGCCACCAGCATTGAAATCATGAAGCTGTTGACCAGCTTGAACGAACAGCGCGGCATCACCATCGCGATGGTCACGCATGAGCCCGATATCGCCGCCTGGACCCGACGCATCGTGCGCTTCCGCGACGGTCACATCGAAAGCGATCAGGTCAACGAGCCGGTGCGGGAACTGTAATGTTCGGTAACGCCATCATCCTCGCGCTCCGCGAGATCCGCCGCAACGTGCTGCGTTCGACGCTGACCATCCTGGGCATCGTGATCGGCGTCGGCGCCGTCATCACCATGGTCACCATCGGTGAAGGCGCGACCGCGCAGGTGCAGGCGGACATCCAAAAGCTCGGCTCGAACCTGCTCCAGGTGTTTCGCGGGCAAGGTTTCGGCGGTGGCGGCGGCGCGCGGCAATCGGCTCCGCCGTTCTCGATGGACGATGTCGAGGCCATCAAGAACGAAATCTCCGGCGTGCGCACGGTGGCGCCGACCATCGGCACCGGCGCGCAGGCGATCTACGGCAATTCGAACTGGTCGACGCAGGTGCAGGGCACCGACGATCAATACATCTCGGTGCGCGACTGGCCGCTCGCCAGCGGTCGCAACTTTTCCGAGTCCGAGCTGCGAGCCGGCGCCGCGGTCTGCATTCTTGGCGCGACGGTGCAGCGCGAATTGTTCGGTGGGGAAGATCCGCTGGGGGCGAACATTCGGCTGGGCAAGCTGTCCTGCCAGGTCATCGGGACGCTGTCCTCGAAAGGTCAGTCGGGCTTCGGTCAGGACCAGGACGATCTGGTGGTGGTGCCGCTGCGAACCATGCAGCGGCGCATGGTCGGCAATGCCGACGTGAATTCCATCATGGTGTCGGCGCGCGACGGCGTGTCGACCGAGAAAGTACAGGCCGACATCGAATCCCTGATGCGCGAACGGCGCAAGATCCGCCCGGGCGCCGATCCCGACTTCAACGTACGCGACCTGAAGGAAATCAGCAGTGCGATGACCCAGACCACCCGCGTGCTGACGAGCTTGCTCGCTGCGGTTGCGGCGGTGAGTCTGCTGGTCGGCGGCGTCGGCATCATGAACATCATGCTCGTGTCCGTCACCGAGCGAACGCGTGAAATCGGTACACGGCTCGCGGTCGGTGCCATGGCGCGCGATGTACTGCTGCAATTTCTCATCGAAGCGGTCACGCTCGCGGCGTTTGGCGGCATCATTGGCATCGCGTTGGGATTGACGGCCGGCGCACTCGCCACTCACGCGTTCAATGTGCCGTTCGTGTTAAATCCCGGCATCGTGATGTTGTCCTTCGCCTTCTCGGCGGCGGTCGGCATCATTTTCGGCTACTTCCCTGCACGGCGTGCCGCGCAGCTCGACCCTATCGAGGCGTTGCGGCACGAGTAGTGGGGATCCAGATGGGTGACCCTCATGTCGTCACGATCTGCGATCGTCTTGTGCGTGCTGCTGCTGTCCGGATGTGCCAGCTTGCCGGATGGCAACGGCTGGGGTGAACGGGCCACCATCGCGCCCGGATGGAAGCAGGTCCGGGAATCCGCTGTGAACGCCGCCAAGGATCCCTGGACCTGGGGGCCGCTGCTCGGGGCAGCGGCATTTCAGATCGATGACTTCGATCGGCGCACATCCGATTGGGCTCGCGATCACACCCCGGTGTTCGGCTCGGAGCACAGCGCCGAACAGTGGAGCGACGATCTGCGCTCCGCGTCCAGCATCGCTCACTACGTGACCATTCTGGCGACGCCCAGCGGGCCCGAGCCTGGCGAATGGATCCTCAACAAGTTGAAAGGAACATTGGTGAGCGTGGCCGCGGTGAGCGCCACTGGCAAGATCACCAACCTGACGAAGGATGCGGTCGATCGCGAGCGGCCGAACGGTCACGACAGTGCGAGCTTTCCTTCCGGCCACACGTCCTCGTCCGCGGTCCACACACGACTCGCGTCTCGCAACCTGCAGCCGATAGAAATGTCGGACGGTGCGCGCACCGCACTCGATGTCGGATTGCATGCACTTACGATCGGCACCTCATGGGCCCGCATCGAAGCGGGCTGGCACTATCCGTCCGACACGCTGGTCAGCATGGCGCTCGGCAATTTCATCGCCTCGTTCGTCAACGACGCTTTCATGGGGCTGTCAGCGTCGCAACCGGCGCTAGCTGTGCAGGTCGTGGACGACGGCGCCGTGCTCGAGCTGCACCTGCGCTTCTAAGCGGGTGGCGCGACCCCGCCCGAAGGAGGACAATCCCATTCCCTTCCATCACCGACACCAGCATCGCCCGACATGAAAACTCGCGCCGCCGTCGCCTTTGCCGCTGGCAAGCCTCTCGAAGTCATGACCCTGGACCTGGACGGCCCGCGCGAGGGCGAAGTGCTGGTGGAGATCAAGGCCTCGGGCGTGTGTCATACCGACGAATTCACCCGCTCGGGCGCCGATCCGGAAGGCTTGTTCCCGGCCATCTTCGGTCACGAAGGCGCCGGCGTGGTGGTCGATGTCGGCCGCGGCGTGACTTCGCTGAAGAAGGGCGATCATGTCATTCCGCTGTACACGCCCGAGTGTCGGCAATGTAAGTCCTGCCTGTCGCAAAAGACGAACTTGTGTACGGCGATTCGCGCCACCCAGGGCAAGGGGCTGATGCCGGACGGCACCAGCCGCTTTTCCATCGGCAAGGACATGGTGCATCACTACATGGGTTGCTCCACGTTCTCCAACTTCACGGTGATGCCCGAGATCGCGCTCGCCAAGATCCGCGAGGACGCGCCGTTCGACAAGGTTTGCTACATCGGTTGCGGTGTCACCACGGGCATCGGTGCCGTCATCAACACTGCCAAGGTCGAGCCGGGCGCCAACGTCGTCGTGTTCGGCCTGGGCGGCATCGGCTTGAATGTGATTCAAGGCGCGCGTCTGGCCGGCGCCAACAAGATCGTCGGCGTGGATATCAACCCGGCGCGCAAGGCGCTGGCCGAGCAGTTCGGCATGACGCACTTCGTCAACCCGAAAGAAGTGGAGGGCGATCTGGTGCCTTATCTCGTGTCGCTCACCGATGGCGGCGCGGATTACAGCTTCGAGTGCGTGGGCAATGTCGATCTGATGCGCCAGGCCCTGGAGTGCTGTCATCGCGGCTGGGGCGAGTCGATCATCATCGGCGTCGCCGGCGCCGGTCAGGAAATCAAGACCCGTCCGTTCCAGCTGGTCACCGGGCGCGTGTGGAAGGGCACGGCGTTCGGTGGCGCGCGTGGCCGCACCGACGTGCCCAAGATCGTCGACTGGTACATGGACGGCAAGATCAAGATCGATGAGTTGATCACTCACCAGATGCCGCTCGATGACATCAACAAGGCGTTCGATCTGATGCACTCGGGCGAGTCGATCCGTTCGGTGGTGGTCTATTGATCCAACCTTCAGTCAAGCGGAGGCGCTCGTCATGACACTCAATCTGATTTCGGAGCATGCCTGTTTCGGCGGCTGGGTGCGCTTCTATTCGCACGAGTCGCGCGAGTGTCGCACCGAGATGCGTTTTTCAGTGTTCGTGCCGCCGCAGGCGGAGCAGGAGAAGGTGCCGGTCCTCTACTACCTGGCCGGCCTGACCTGCACCGAAGAAACATTCATCGTCAAAGCGGGCGCGCAGCGGGTGGCGGCCGAGCTGGGATTGATGCTGGTCGCGCCGGATACCAGCCCGCGCAAGACGCGCTTTCCGGGCGACGATGCCAATTGGGACTTCGGATTGGGCGCGGGCTTCTATGTCGATGCCACGCAAGAGCCGTGGTCGCAGAACTATCGCATGTACAGCTATGTCACGCGCGAGTTGCCGGAGATCGTCGCGTCGCTGGGCTCGGGTCGCGCGGACCGACAGGGCATCTTCGGTCACTCGATGGGCGGCCATGGCGCGCTCGTGTGCGCCCTGCGCAACCGGCAGCAGTATCTGTCGGTCTCGGCGTTCGCCCCGATTTCGGCACCGATGCAGGCACCGTGGGGGCTCAAAGCGTTCGCCGGCTATCTGGGCGAAGACCGCGGCCAATGGAGCCAATACGACGCCAGCGAGCTGATCCGCTCGCAGCGGTATGACCGACCTATCCTCATCGATCAGGGCGCGCGCGACAAATTCCTCACCGAACAGCTGAAGCCGGATCTGTTCGCGGACGCCGTGCGGGAATCGGGCAGCGAGCTGCAGTTCCGCATGCATCCGGGCTATGACCACGGTTATTACTTCATCGCCACCTTCATGGAAGATCATCTGCGCCATCACGCGAGGCAACTGAGCTCCGCGTGACCCGATCGCCACGTCGCTTACCCGGCTGGCTGATACTCGTCGCTGCGATGACCGCCATCGGGCCGGTCTCGATCGACATGTATCTGCCCGGCTTTCCCGCCATCGAACGTGACTTCGCCACCCGCGGGGTGGAGGTCACGATGGCGGCTTTCATCGTCGGCATCGCCGTCGGCCAGCTGTTCTATGGGCCGATCAGCGATCGCTTCGGTCGCAAGCCGCCGTTGTATGTCGGCTTTGCCGTCTACATGATCGGCGCGCTCGGCTGCGCGTTGGCCGTCAACATGACCATGCTGACGGTGATGCGGGTGGTGCAGGCGCTGGGCGGTTGTGCGGGTTTGGTGATCGGTCGCGCGATCGTGCGCGATCGCTGTGAGCCTCACGAAGCGGCTCGCGCCTTCACGACGCTCACCATGATCGTCGCGCTCGGTCCGGTGCTCGCGCCTGCGGTCGGCGGCGTGATCGTCACACACTTCGGTTGGCGCGCCACGTTCGTGGTGCAGGTTGCGATTGCGCTGACGTTGATGCTGACCATGCATCGCGTGCTCACGGAATCCCATGTGACGCCCGATAACTCGGTGAGCTTCGCCGACATTCTGCGCAACTACGCGCGGTTGAGTCGCGATCGTCACTTCATGGCGCTTTCGCTGCTGCTCGGGTTCTCGATGGCGTCGATGTTCTGTTACGTCACCGGCGCGCCCACGGTGATCACGCAGAACTACGGGCTGTCGGCCCAGCAGTTCGGCGCGCTGATTGGATTGAACGGGCTGGCATTCATGTCGGCCAGCATGTTGAACATGCGCGCGCTGCAGACGATGACGCCTCGGCAGGTGCTGGCCAGATATGTTTGGGCGTCGCCGCTGCTCGGCCTGGCTTTGCTGATATTGAGCTGGATGTTTGCTTTGCCGTTATGGGCGGTCGTGTCGCTGCAGCTTCTGTTCTTCGTCACTGTCGGCCGCGTCGGCCCCAACGTTTCTGCCCTCGCTCTCGCTCCACACGGTCGTGCTGCAGGTACTGCATCGGCGTTGATGGGTGCGACGCAGTCGGCGCTGACAACCTGCGCCGGCATTGCCGTCGCCATCTTCAATGACGGCACGGTTCATACACTCGCCGCGATCATGACCGCGGGCGCGGCGCTTGCCTTGATTTGTTATCTGTGGATTCGACGCACAATATCCTAGTGTGTATTCGACGCCGATAATTCGTTTCTTAGCCGCAAAATTCAGGTCACGCCCTGCATGAGCCTCCCTATAGGCTTCGTGCATGCCATCACAACAACACGAAACCCTGCTCCAGCTGTTTCGCAATCGCCCGCAACTTGCGCCCAACCTCATGCGCGATGTGTTGGACGTCCCGTTGCCGGAGTACAGCGACGTGAAGGTCGACTGCGCAGATCTTACCGAGGTGCAGCCCACGGAATATCGCGCGGATCTGGTGCTGTCGCTTTCCGACGGCGCCTCGACCCTCGGCATCATCGTGGAGGTACAGCTGTCGCGGGACGATAGGAAGCGCTTTGTTTGGCCCGCGTACGTTGCCAACCTGCGTGCGCGCTGGCGCTGTCCGGTGTGCCTGCTCGTCGTGTGCACGGATCCTGCCGTCGCGCGCTGGGCCGCGAAGCCCGTGCAGCTGGGGTGCAAGAATATGTTTGCTCCGCGGATCCTCAGCCCGGACCTGGTTCCTGAGGTGCTTGATGCAGTTGACGCCGCGCTGGATCCGGAGCTGACGGTGCTGTCGGCGATGGCGCATGGCCACGATCCCGACGTGACCAAAGCGGCGCGTATTGCGGCCCTTGCGCAGGGGGTCAGCGCCGAACTCGACGCCGACCGTTCCAGGTTATATCTTGATTTGGTTATAAACTCAGTCAGCGAGGCGGTCCGTAAGGTACTGTCACAGACCATGCTTCCATTCAAATATGAGTATCAGAGTGACTTCGCGAAGCACTACGTAGCGGAAGGGCGTGCCCAGGGGCGCACGGCCGTTGTCGTGCGCCTACTCACGGCCCGGTTCGGTTCGCTAAGCGAGGAGGTGAAGCAACAAATCGCCTCCAAGTCCAGCGAGGAGCTGGACGCGATCGCCGATCGCCTGCTGACCGCGGCAAGCCTGGAAGAGGCGTTAACTCCGAAGAGCTAACGCCGCTTCATCAAGTCCAGCCTTCGAGCTTCGCCTCCATCGTAATCTCCGCCTTCAGCAGGCGAGAGATCGGGCAGCCTGCCTTGGCAGCTTCGGCGGCCTTCAGGAAGTCCGGAGGTGTAATGCCGGGAACCTTGGCGCGCACTTTCAAATGCACGGCGGTCACGGTGAAGCCGGCGTCGGTTTTCAGCAGGGTTACCGCGGCCTCCGTTTCAATTTTCTCGGCCGTCTTGTTCTCCGTGCCGAGCTGCGCCGACAGCGCCATGCTGAAACAGGCGGCATGAGCCGCGCCGATCAGCTCCTCCGGGTTGGTGCCCTTGGCTTCTTCGAAGCGAGTCGCAAACGAATACTGTGCGTCCCTGAGCACGCCGCTTTCGGTGGAGATCGAACCCTTGCCATCTTTCAGGCCGCCATTCCAGACGGCGGATGCAGTGCGTTTCATGCCGTTGCTCCAGTGGAAGTGGGTTGAGACTCGACGAGAGTGATGGTGTGCGTGAGCTCGGCGGTCTTCGCCATGATGGCGCTGGCCGAGCAGTATTTCTCGGCCGACAGCGCCACGGCGCGCTCGACCTTCTTGCGGTCGAGTGACTGGCCGGTCACGGTGTAATGCATCTGAATCCTGGTGAATACCTTCGGATCCGTGGTGGCGCGCTCGGCGTCGATTTCGACGACGCAATCGGTCACCGACTCCCGACCGCGCTTCAGGATCAGCATGACATCGAAGGCCGAGCAGCCGCCCAATCCCAGCAGCAGCATTTCCATCGGCCGGAATCCCATGTTCCGGCCGCCGGCGTCGGGCGCGCCGTCCATCACGACGGAATGCCCGGAGCCGGATTCGCCGACGAACATGACGTCCTGAACCCATTTGACGCGAGCTTTCATCAGCTGACCCCGCCGATGCACAGGTACTTGATCTCGAGGTAGTCCTCGATGCCGTACTTGGAGCCTTCGCGGCCGATGCCGCTTTCCTTGACGCCGCCGAACGGCGCGACTTCGGTGGAGATGATGCCTTCGTTGATGCCGACGATGCCGCTCTCCAATGCCTCGGCGACCCGCCACGCGCGCGCCAGGTCGCGAGTGTAGAAATAAGAAGCCAGGCCGAACTCGGTGGAGTTCGCCAGCCGGATGACTTCTTCCTCGGTCTCGAACTTCATCAGCGGCGCGACCGGGCCGAATGTTTCTTCGCGCATGGCCAGCATGTCGGCCTTCACGTCGGTGAGAACCGTGGGCACATAGAAGTGGCCACCGCCCTCGGCGCGTTTGCCGCCGACCACGATCTTCGCGCCTTTGCTCACGGCATCGCGCACGTGCTCTTCGACTTTGGCGACCGCCTTCTCTTCGATCAGCGGCCCGATGATCGTGCCCTGATCCAAGCCGTTGCCCACCTTCATCGCGGCCACCTTCTCCGCGAGCCGGGCGGCGAAGCGGTCATAGATGCCGCTCTGCACGTAGATTCGATTGGCGCAGACGCAGGTCTGGCCGGCATTGCGATATTTCGATGCGATGGCGCCATTGATGGCGGGCTCGAGGTCCGCGTCATCGAACACGATGAAGGGCGCGTTGCCGCCCAGCTCCAGCGAAATTTTCTTCACCGTGCCGGCGCATTGGGACATCAGCAGCTTGCCGACGCCGGTCGAGCCCGTGAACGTCAGCTTGCGCACCAGCGGATTGCTCGTGAACTCCGCGCCGATCGGTTTTGCGTCGCCCGTGACGACCGAGATGACGCCAGGAGGCAAGCCCGCCTTTTCGGCGAGCACGCACAGCGCGAGCGCCGAGTACGGCGTCAACTCGGCTGGCTTGATGACCATGGTGCAGCCGGCCGCGAGTGCCGGGCCGACCTTGCGAGTGATCATCGCGGTCGGGAAGTTCCAGGGCGTGATCGCGGCACAGACACCGATGGGCTGCTTCAGCACGACGATGCGCTTGTCCGGGCCGTGCGACGGAATCACATCGCCATAGACGCGCTTGCCTTCCTCTGCGAACCACTCGATGAACGAAGCCGCATACGCGATCTCGCCCCGGCTTTCGGCCAGAGGCTTGCCTTGTTCGACGGTCATGAGCACGGCGAGGTCTTCCTGATTCGCCATGATCAGGTCGAACCATTTACGTAACAGTTGCGCGCGAGCTTTCGCGGTACGCGAGCGCCAGTCCGGCAGTGCCTTATCGGCGGCCTCGATGGCTTCGCGCGCTTCCCTGGCGCCGCAATTCGGCACGGTGCCGATGAGTTGTCCGTTGGCGGGATTGAGGACTTGTTTTACCTCGCCCCCGGCTGCATCCACCCAGCGCCCGCCGACGAAGGCCTGCTGGCGAAACAAACTCGGATCGCGAAGGGAAAGCGTGCTCTGTGGGGCGGCGGCCATGAAATGCTCCGGCTGGAAAGGGCAGTCAGCGCTGGCTCAGTCATCGACCAGCGGCTGACCGGGGAACAAAGCTTCGTTGAAACCAAAATTGCGCAGATCGCGGATGCGCATGGGATACAGAATGCCGTGCAGGTGATCGACTTCGTGTTGCACGACGCGTGCGTGAAAACCATCCACGGTGCGGTCGATGGGCTGGCCGGTGGGGTCGAAGCCGCGATACCGCAGCTTGCTGTAGCGGGGCACCAGGCCGCGCATGCCCGGCACGGACAGGCAACCTTCCCAGCCGTCCTCCATCGCGTCGGTCAGTGGCTCCAGCACCGGATTGATCAATTCCGTATACGGAACCTCTTCGGCTTGCGGATAGCGCGGATTCCTGCCGACACCGAAGATCACGACCTGCAGCGACACCCCGATCTGCGGAGCCGCGATGCCGGCGCCGTTCAGCGCGGCCATCGTGTCTTTCATATCCTGCAGCAGGGCGTGCAGCTCGGGCGTGTCGAAGCTTTCCACGGGCTTCGCTACCTGCAGCAGCACGGGATCGCCCATTCTCAAGACCGGTCGGACCGACATAGCTCGTCGCGGGGGAGTGGAGTGAGATAACAGTATAGTATCGCCGAACCGCCCCGGAGCTTGACCCAAAACGTCTGTCATCCAACCGTCACTCATGTCCGCCCCCCCTCATGTCCTGGTGCTGGCCGCTGGCGCGTCCCGGCGCCTGGGTCAACCCAAGCAACTCGTGAAACTCGCCGGCCGGCCCGCGTTGCATATCGTCGTCGCGAACGCGGTGGCCGTTGCCGGTCACGCCGTAACGGTCGTGGTGGGCGCGCATGCGCGAGAGATGACCCACCTGCTGGCGCATTCGCCGGCGTCGGTCATCGTCAATCGCCATTGGGAAGAGGGCATGGCTTCGTCGCTGCGCTTCGGCGTCGCATCGTTGCCACCGGCCTGTCATGCGGCGATGGTGCTGCTCGGCGATCAGGTGGCGGTGACCGCCGACGATCTGAAGCGCCTGGTGAGCGCCTGGAAAGGTGAGGAAAGCATGATCGCGGCCAGCGTCTACGAGCAACGCGTCGGTGTGCCTGCAATCTTTCCGCGCTTGTGTTTCACCGAGCTCGCCGAGCTACGCGGCGATCAGGGTGCGCGCATGGTGCTCGAACGTAACAATTACCGTCTGGTCCGCGTGCCCATGGCGAATGCGGCCATCGATCTGGATACGCCCGAAGATCTGGCCGCGCTGAACGAGCGCTTTCAGCGGGCCGAAACGACTCACAGCGTGGAGAACTAAAAGATTGCGCGTCGTCATCATTCTGCTGCTCATCGTCGTCGTGATCGCCGTGATCTGGCTGCGGGCCAGGCGCAAGCGCTGAGCAAGGCCTGCGGCGGGGAAACATCGCCACTCGCTCAGCCGTTACCTCTGACAGAAGGTTGCAGGGGTATGCGTCATGCAGGAATTTTTCCAACAGCATTTTGCCGCCGTCGTGGTACTGATTGCGCTGGCGCTCGCGCTGACCATCTTCGTGTTCCGCAAACGGAAGTTCGAGCGCGGTTATCGCAAGGGCGAGGCCAAGGATCCGCAGCGTGTGAAGGAGGAGAACCGGCCCGATGAATGGAGCCGGAGTCACTGACGCGTGCGGTCAGTCCTGAGGTGAGGGGGCCGCCACACCCAGGGACGCGAGCGAGTTGATGAGCATGGATGCGGTGTACGGCTTCACCAGCACGCCGATGCGCTGGTCCGCCGCGAATTTATCCTTCAGCTCGCGCTCGCTTCGGCCACTGGCAATGAGGATCGGCAGATTCTGCAGCTTGGCGCGCATCTCCGCCGCGAACTGGTCGCCGGGTCGATCCGGCAATCCCATGTCGACGATCACCGCCGATACCTCCGGTGCATCGGCCAGAGCGGCGGTGGCTTCGCCGGCATCGCCCGCCTGCAGCACTTGGAAGCCCACGTCTTCCAGGGCATCCACTGCAAACATGCGCACCAGCATTTCGTCTTCGACGATGAGTACGCGCGCGGGTCCCGAGTGCTGAAGTGTCATGGGTCTTTGGCTTGTTGCTGGGCTGCCGTCATGGCCACCGTTAGCGCAGAGCGGCGCAGTGTACTGCACGCCGCGGCCGAAGCGTATAACGTACGGTAAAACTTGGGAAAAGTACGTCATAACGTACCACTTGTGGAGCGTTTGGGTACAGCCCCGCCGCGGCGGGGTGGCGGTGCGGAACTTTCTACACGAGTCGCGCATTGGGTGGTCTGCGCCGCGGCCTGACTCGAAACAACGACATATTCTCAAGGTGCCGAGTTCGGGTGCACAAGGGCGTGGCCTGAAGGCCGGGACGGTCGGTTGAATGGCGCCGTTTTGGCACAACACATTCCGGGAGTAGCGGCGCGGTGGACGTGCTCATCGCATGCAAATGAATTCCGATCCTTCCGCAACGGCCGCCGCCACGCGAGTACTGCGCGTGCTGATAGTCGAGGACGAATCGCTGGTGAGCCTGTTCCTGCAAGGCGTGTTGCGGGACCTCGGGCATGAAGTCAGTGGCATCGCTCCCTCATTGAGAACTGCCCTGGCTTTCGCCGCGGGCACGCCAACGGACCTGGCCATCGTGGACGTCGGCCTGGCCGGCGACGGCGGTGACGGCATCGATGCAGCCGTTGCCCTGCGCGCCCGGCATGGCATTCCCGCCCTGCTGATGACCGGAGCACCGCTGGCTTCCCTGGGTGAGCGGGTCAAGGACGCCCAACCTCTCGGCTTCCTCGCGAAGCCATATACCGAAGCGGATGTGGAGCGAGCATTGCACGCGGCGGTGGCACAACTGCCGCGCCAGGACTGACCGAAGGCTGCGACCGCAAGAAGCGCAGCCGAGGAAATTCCGCTGCAAACGGCTCCGCCCGCACCTGGACGTCGACGGGTGAGTAATGGCCCAAGCTGTAATTGAAACGACATCGTCACTGGAACGCGGCGACATACTGAAAGCCCTGCGCCTGTTGAAGCGCGGCGATTTCTCGGTGCGATTGCCGATGGACGTGGGCGGCATCGACGGCGAGATCGCCACCACGTTCAACGACGTGGTCGAGCTCAACGATTCCATGACCCGCGAGTTTGCCCGGCTGCGCGAAATGATCGGGCGCGAGGGTCGGATCTCCGAGCGCGCTCGTCTCAACATGGCCAGCGGCAGCTGGTCGCAATGCATCGACTCGGTCAACGGCCTGGTCGGCGAAATGGCCTATCCCGTATCCGAAGTGGCGCGCGTGATCGGTGCCGTCGCGAACGGCAATCTGTCGCAGACCATGAATCTCGAAGTCGATGGCCGGCCGATGCGAGGCGAGTACCTGCGCATCAGCACCGTCGTGAACACCATGGTGGATCAGCTCGCCTCCTTCGCCTCCGAAGTGACGCGCGTGGCGCGTGAAGTGGGCACTGAAGGCAAGCTCGGTGGTCAGGCGCACGTGAAAGGGGTCGCCGGCACCTGGAAGGATCTGACCGATTCCGTGAATCACATGGCCGCGAATCTCACCGGCCAGGTGCGCAACATCGCCGAGGTCACCACGGCGGTGGCGAGCGGCAATCTTTCGAAGAAAATCACGGTCGACGTCAAGGGTGAAATGCTGGAGCTGAAGAACACCGTCAACACGATGGTGGACCAGCTCAATTCGTTCGCCTCCGAAGTGACGCGCGTGGCGCGTGAAGTGGGTACCGAAGGCAAGCTCGGCGGTCAGGCGAAAGTGGAAGGCGTCGCCGGCACCTGGAAGGACCTCACCGACAACGTCAATCACATGGCCGCGAACCTCACCGGCCAGGTACGAAACATCGCCGAAGTCACCACGGCGGTGGCGAGCGGCAATCTTTCCAAGAAAATCACGGTCGATGCGCGCGGCGAAATTCTGGAGCTGAAAAGCACCGTCAATACGATGGTGGACCAGCTCAACTCGTTTGCCTCCGAAGTGACGCGCGTGGCGCGCGAAGTGGGTACCGAAGGCAAGCTTGGCGGTCAGGCCAAAGTGGAAGGTGTCGCCGGTACTTGGAAAGACCTCACCGACAACGTGAACCACATGGCCGCGAACCTGACCGGTCAGGTGCGAAACATCGCCGAGGTCGTCACCTCGGTGGCCGACGGCGATCTCAAACGCAAGCTGGTCGTGGAAGCAAAAGGCGAGATCGCCGCGCTCGCGAACACCATCAACGGCATGATCGACACGCTCGCGACCTTCGCCGACCAGGTGACGAACGTGGCGCGCGAGGTGGGCACCGAAGGCAAGCTCGGCGGTCAGGCGAGCGTGCCGGGCGCCGCCGGCTTGTGGCGCGATCTCACCGACAACGTGAACCAGCTCGCCGCGAATCTGACCACGCAGGTGCGCGCCATCGCCGAGGTGGCGACCGCGGTGACCAAGGGCGATCTCACACGATTCATCACGGTGGAAGCCTCGGGCGAAGTGGCCTCGCTCAAGGACAACATCAACGAGATGATTCGCAACCTCAAGGACACGACCCAGAAGAACAACGAGCAGGACTGGCTGAAGACCAACATCGCGCGCTTCAATCGGCTGCTGCAGGGCCAGCGCGATATCCGTCACGTCTCGAACCTGATCCTGTCGCAGCTGGTGCCGCTGGTGAATGCGCATCAGGCGCTGTTCTATCTGACCAAGCAGGAAGGCACAGAAACCGTGCTGGAGCTGGTCGCCAGTTACGCCGCACCGAATCGCCGGCGCCCGCCGCAGAAGATGAAACTGGGCGACGGTCTGATCGGCCAGTGCGCGGTCGAGAAACGCTCGATGCTGTTGAGCGACGCGCCGCACGACTACATGCGCATCACCTCCGGCCTCGGCGAAGCGAAGCCCTCGACCGTCATCGTGCTGCCGGCGTTGTTCGAAGGCGAAGTGAAAGCGGTCCTGGAGCTGGGCTCGTTCGAGCGCTTCAGCACCATTCACACGTTGTTCCTCGATCAGCTGATGGAAAGTATCGGCATCGTGCTCAACACGCTGGCCGCGAACATGCAGACCGAAGCGCTGCTCGCGCAGTCGCAGCTGCTCACCGCCGAGCTGCAGAGTCAGCAGGAAGAGCTGAAGAAGACCAACGATCGTCTGGAGCAGCAGGCCGCAACGCTGCAACGTTCCGAAGACCTGCTGCGCTCTCAACAGGAAGAGCTGCGCGGCAAGAACGAGGAGCTGGTGGAAAAGGCCAACCTGCTGTCCTGGCAGAACAAGCAGGTGGAAGCGAAGAACCAGGAAGTGGAGCGCGCCAAGGAGATGCTCGAGGAAAAAGCCGAGCAGCTGGCGCTCACCTCGAAGTACAAATCCGAGTTCCTCGCCAACATGTCGCACGAGCTGCGCACGCCGCTCAACAGTCTGCTGATCCTTTCCAAGCTGCTCGCCGACAACGCCGACGCCAATCTCACCGGCAAGCAGATCGAGTTCGCGCAGACCATCAACCGCGCGGGCACCGAGCTGCTGGCGTTGATCAACGACATCCTGGATCTGTCCAAGATCGAATCGGGCACGGTGACGCTCGATGTGAGCACGGTGCACTTCGCCGAAATCGTCGACAACCTGCAGCGCAGCTTCGAGCAGGTGGCCAGCGATCGCAAGCTGCAGCTGAAGATCGAGCTGGATCCGTCGCTGCCGCGAACCATGATCACCGACGAGAAACGCCTGCAGCAGATCCTGAAGAACCTGCTGTCGAACGCGTTCAAGTTCACGCACGAGGGCGGCGTCGAGCTGTCCATCTACCGCGCGAGCAACGGCTGGAATCCAGCCAATCAGTCGCTCAATTCGGCATCGTCGGTGGTCGCATACTCGGTGCATGACACGGGCATCGGCATTGCCGCCGACAAGCTGCGTGTGATCTTCGAAGCGTTCCAGCAGGCCGATGGCACGACCAGTCGCAAGTACGGCGGCACCGGCCTGGGCCTGTCCATCAGTCGAGAAATCTGTCGCCTGCTGGGCGGCGAAATCACGGTGGAGAGCAAGCCCGGCGTCGGCAGCACCTTCACGTTGTACGTGCCGATGACGCACGATTTCTCGAAGGCGGCGGTGGCGACTCACACGCCGGTGTCCGCGCCGAGCACGCATGCCTTCAGCCCTCCGCCATCGCAGATCGTGGTGAGCCGCGAGTCGACGCCGCTGCTGGTGGCCTCCGAGCTCACCGACGATCGACAGAACATTCAGCCGGGCGACCGGGTGCTGCTGATCATCGAAGACGATGTGAAGTTCGGACGCATTCTGCTCGACCTCGCTCACGATCGCGGCTTCAAGGCGGTGGTCTCGGCCACGGGCAGCGGCGCATTGCCATTGGTGCGACGGTTCAATCCGTCCGTCATCACGCTCGATATCAATCTGCCCGACATGGACGGCTGGCGCCTGCTGGACATTCTCAAGCGCAGCGCCGAGACGCGTCACATCCCCATTCACATCATCTCGGTGGATGATCCGCGCGAGCGGGGCTTGCAGATGGGGGCGTTTTCCGTGCTCGAGAAACCGGTGGATCATGCGACCTTGCAACAGGCATTGACGCGCACCGAAGAGTTTCTCGCTCGCAAAGTGAAGCAGCTGCTGCTGGTCGAGGACGATGATCTGCAGAGCAGCGAGATCCGCAAGCTCATTGGCAATGGCGATGTGCATGTCACCCGCGTGATCAACGGTCGCGAAGCGCTGCACGCCTTGGAGAGCAAGGAATTCGACTGCGTGGTGCTGGATCTGGTGCTGCCGGACATGGACGGCGTGCAGCTGATCGAAACCATTCGCCGCGACGCTACCCGCCGCCTGCCGGTGATCATTCATACCGCGAAGGATCTCAACCCGGCCGATGAAGCGAAGCTGCGCAACCTGGTCGAGTCCTTCATTCTCAAAGGCCCCGACTCGCATGAGCAGTTGTTCGACGAGACCGCGCTGTTCCTGCACCGGTTCGTCGAGCACATGCCCGAGGAGCAGCGCCGGATCATCGACAAGGCTCGGCGCCGCGAGCCGGGACTGGCCGGGCGCAAGGTGCTGATCGTCGATGACGACATCCGCAATATCTTCTCGCTGACCGGCGTGCTCGAACAGCACGACATCGAAGTGCTGCATGCCGAGAGCGGTCGCGAAGGCATTGCCATGTTGCATCGGACGCCCAGCATCGACATGGTGCTGATGGACGTGATGATGCCGGACATGGATGGTTACGAGACCATGCGACAGATTCGCAGTAATGAACGGTTCCGCAAGCTGCCGATCATCGCGATCACCGCCAAGGCGATGAAGGGTGACCGCGAGAAATGCATCGAAGCGGGCGCGTCGGAATACATTTCCAAGCCGGTTGATGTCGATCAGCTGGTTTCGATGATGCGCGTGTGGCTGCGACGGGTTTGAACAAAGGCATGCAGGCCCTCGGCCCGCAGATCGCTGACCCCGACGAGGTGCCGGCGGTGGATGCGACTGGCACTTTGCCGGCGTTGCCGATGCGCGCCACCATCCTCATCGTCGACGACGAGGCCAACAATCGCTTCGCGCTGGCGCAGGTGCTGGCGGAGCTGGAGGAAACGGTCGTCGAGGCGGCTTCCGGCGAGGACGCGCTGCGCTTCCTGCTTCGGGAGGAATGTGCGGTGATCCTGCTCGATGCCAACATGCCCGGGCTGGACGGCTACACCACTGCCGAGCTGATCCGCCGACGCGAACGGTCGCGCCGCATTCCCATCATCTTCGTCAGCGCCATCGATCGCGATGACGAGCACATTGCGCGCGCCTATTCGATGGGCGCCGTCGACTACGTGTTCAAGCCAGTCGATCCAGTGATCCTGCGCTCCAAGGTCGCGGTGCTGGTCGACCTGTATCGCAAGAGCGCCGAAGTGGAGCACAAGGCCGCGCTCGAACGTTTCCTGCAGGAAGAGAACCTGCGCATCCGCCAGGAGAAGCTCGAAGCCGAACGGCAGCTGCGCCAGGTCGAAGAGCGGCAGGCCGCCATCGTGCGCTCGCTGCCGATCGCCCTGTACAGCGCGGAGATAGACTCGGGATTCGCCGGTCCGCGCTTCGTCAGCGACGTGATCGCCGATTCGGTCGGTTTCCCGGCGCATCTGTTTCTGGAAGATCCGCAGCTGTGGGTCGATAACATCCATCCCGACGATCGCGAGCGGGTGCTGGCCGAAGTCGCGATGATTCCGACGCTCGGCGGCATGTCGACCGAGTATCGCTGGGTCTGCGCCGACGGCTCGCATCGCTGGTTCCTCGATCGCGCGGTGCTGATCCGTCACGACGGCAGGCCGTCCGAGATCTTCGGCAGCTGTCTGGACATCACTGCCCGGCGCCGCGTCGAGCAGCAGCTCATCCAGTCGCAGAAGATGGAAGCCGTCGGGCAGCTGACCGGTGGCATCGCACACGACTTCAACAACATGCTGACCGTCGTGATCGGCAATCTGGATTCGCTGGCGCGCGCCTTGAAAGGAACGGGTCGAAACTTCGACCGCGCGCAGATGGCGCTCACCGGTGCGTTGAGCTGTGCCGAACTGACGCGTCGGATGCTGGCGTTCGCCCGGCGTCAGCCGCTGCAGCCGAGCGCCGTGAATCTGGGCGAAGTCAGTCGGAATATCACCAAGCTGCTGGGTCGCACCCTGGGCGAGCGCATCCAGATAGAGGTCCAGGTGCAGGACGAGTTGTGGAACGTGCTCGCGGATCCGGCGCAGGTCGAGTCGTCACTCATCAACCTCGCGGTAAATGCGCGTGACGCGATGCCCGAAGGCGGCACGCTGACGATCGAAGCTCGTAACGTGGGTCGAAACGAGCGCGATGCGGACCTTCCGGAGGGTGAGTTCGTGCTGCTGTGTGTGACCGATACTGGCGCCGGCATGCCGCCCGATGTGCTGGAGCGAGCCCTCGAACCGTTCTTCACCACCAAGCGCATGGGCCACGGCACCGGTCTTGGGTTGAGCATGGTGTATGGCTTCGTCAAACAATCCGGCGGCCACGTGAAGATCATCAGCACGCCGGGCCGCGGGACGAGCGTGAGAATTTATCTTCCCCGCACCGATGCGAGCCCGAGCATCACCGCCGTGCCAGGGGAAGACCTGTCGCTGTCGGGTCAGGATCGAACCATCCTGCTCGTGGAAGACGACGCCGGCGTTCGTGCCGTGACGGCGGCGATGCTGAAAGAACTGCAATTCAACGTCATCGAAGCGGACAACGGCGCCCGCGCGCTGGACATCGTCGATCGGGAATCGGATATCGATCTGCTGTTCACCGATATCGTCATGCCCGGCGGCATGAACGGTTTCGAGCTCGGGCGCCTGGCCCGAGAGCGTCGTCCGCAATTGCCCGTGCTGTACGCGACCGGCTACTCGGCCTCGTACGCGGCGCTGGAGAAGGGGGCGGACATGCTGGCGAAGCCCTATCGAGAGGCTGACTTGCGCAGCAAGCTTCGTGGGCTGCTTCCAGCCCGCGCGCGGGTGTGAGCCAATCGTCATTACGCCTCCCTTGAGCTCCTGCGAGTTGGCCTCATGACGCGACCAGGTCGTCACTTCCGCCGAATTGCGCTCGTCAAATCGGGTCAATCCAGGTACAGTGCGCCCCATCTCAGCCGCCATCCGGTCGGCTTCACCCCTCGGGTTCGTCGGCCCCGCATGCGTTGAGCATGGGCCCGCCTCGATTTGTCTCCCGCCTCACTGGATCCGAAACGCAAGTTTCTGCAGGCTGGTTGAGGATATGTTTCCATGCCTTTTGCTGCCCTCGGGCTCATCCCCGAACTGACACGCGCGCTCGCCGATCGTGGCTACACCGTGCCCACTCCCGTGCAAGCGCGGGTGATTCCTGAAATTCTCGCCGGCCGCGACGTTCTGGCGGGTGCCCAGACCGGCACCGGCAAGACGGCCGGTTTCACGCTGCCGCTGTTGCAACGTTTGCAGGGGGGTGCCCCGTCGAGGGCGCCTCGTGTGTTGATTCTGGTGCCGACGCGCGAGCTCGCGGCGCAGGTGAACGAAAGCATCCAAAGCTACGGTAAATACCTGCGCCAGCGCAGTCTGGTGATCTTCGGTGGCGTGAGCATCAATCCGCAGATCGAGAATCTGCGGCGCGGCGCCGACATTCTGGTGGCGACGCCGGGCCGGCTGCTGGATCACGCTCAGCAGCGTACCGTCGATCTGTCGCGCGTCGAGATCTTCGTGCTCGACGAAGCGGATCGCATGCTCGACATGGGCTTCATCGCCGACATTCGGCGCGTCATCAAGCTGCTGCCGAAGCAGCGGCAGAATCTGCTGTTCTCGGCGACCTATTCGGATGATATCCGCAAGCTGGCGCAAGGCTTGTTGCAAAACCCGGCGGAGATCGAGGTCGCCAAGCGTAACGCGGCGGTCGATACGGTCGAGCAGCGGGCTTATTTCGTTGCCAAGGAGCAGAAGCGCGCGTTGCTGTCGCATCTGATCCAGGACGGCGACTGGCAGCAGGTGCTGGTGTTCACGCGCACCAAGCACGGTGCGAACAGGTTGAGCAAACAACTGGAACAGGATGGCATCGAAGCTGCGGCGATTCACGGCAACAAGAGCCAGAACGCACGCACCGCCGCGCTCTCCGACTTCAAGAATTTCCGCATCCGCGCGCTGGTCGCGACGGAAGTGGCGTCACGCGGGCTCGATATCAAAGAGCTGCCGCACGTGGTGAACTACGAGCTGCCGAATGTGCCCGAAGACTACGTGCATCGAATCGGTCGCACGGGGCGCGCCGGCGCGACGGGATTGGCTGTGTCGCTGGTTTCTTCGGACGAATCGGGGCTGTTGAAAGACATCGAGAGGCTGCTGCGCAAGCCGGTGCCGAAGGCCGAGCTGCCGCACTTCAAGCCCGCGCCGCCGCCGATTCGCGGTGGTGATGTTCGAGAAGAATCGCGCGATCGCGAGATGTCCCCGCATCGACAGTCGCAGCCTCGCTCGCATCAAAGCCGGCCGAATCCGCAGCAGCATAGCGATGCTTCGCGTCCTGCGGGCGAAGGCCGTCGTCGTCGCAAACGTCGTGGCGGTGGTGGCGGACAGCAGGCTCAGCAGCCGCATCAGAATCAACCTCAGGCGCGTCATTCGCACGGTCAACGTTCGTCGCGGCCGCACGCACCAGGCCAGGGCGGTCACGGGCAAGGCCGCCCGAATCAGCAGCGCAACTCATCGCGGCATCGCGGTCTGGATCGGAACCGGACGATTTAGCGAGCAACCGGGACCGCGTCGCTGCCGCCTGGCGGCGACGCGCTTTCGCGGCAACCTCTGGACACAGTGGCCTCGCTGCGCGGGCCGCTTGCCTAACCGAGAATCGCCTCGCGCTGGTACAGCTTGATCGCCGCTCCAACCAGCAGCGCTCCAAGCGCCAGCGTCGTCCCGGCGCAAATCAGAATGTGCAGCGCCGGGATCGAATCTCCTCGCATCAGGCTGGTCGCGATCAGGTGCTGACTCAGGCTCGGCACCGCCATCAAGCCTGCACTCGGCTTGGTGCCAGTCACGACCGCGAACATGATGGGCGCGATCGGGAACATCATCACCACTGACAGCCACGACTGCGCCTCACGATTGCTGCGCGTGAACGAAGCAACCACGGTCATCAGGCCGGCGCCCATCGGCACGAACGTCACCATGATCGCGAAGATCGCCAGGATCACGCGCGGGCCGAAGTTCGCCGACATGCCGAGCGCTTCCAGTGGAATGAACGTGAGCACGACGCCGAATGTCGCGAGCGTCAGCAGCAGCGAGACCGACATGAACGCCGACGTCGCCAGCATCTTGCCGATGATCAGCTGCGAACGGCTCACCGGCAGCGTCAGCAGCGGCTCCAGCGAGCCGCGCTCCCGCTCGCCCGCGGTGGTGTCGATCGCCAGATAGAACCCGCCCACCAGCATCGACATGAAACAGAAGTAAGTCATCATGCCGAGGATCAGCAGCGATCGCCCCGCCGGCGTAGCCACGTCCAAAGTCTGCACGCCCACAGGCTCGATCACGGTTGGACTGATGCCTCGAACCATCAATCTCAACATCGCCAATTGATGCCCGTACGCGCTGAGCAGCTGCCGCGCTCGATCGGCGCTGGGCGCCGTATTGCTGTTGGACGTATCGACGACCAGCGACAACGGCGCCGATTCGCCCGCCTGCAGCGCCTTGCCGTAGTCCTCACCGATGATCAGCACCAGATCCTGCCGACCCGAGCGGACCGCGCTCATCGCCTGATCGCTCGTGAGCTCCACATCCTCCACCTTCACGCCGTTCTCACGCAGGAACTGCACGAGATTCGGCGCGTTGCTGGCGCCGGCGATGGGCAGGTTCAGCGGCTTGTCCTGATTCGCGACGGCGCGTTTCGACACCATGGTCGTGGTCAGGCCGAAAATCACCGGCGCCAGCAGCACGCCGAAAAAGAACGCCGACACGATGACGCGGCGGTCGCGCAGATTCTCCAGCACTTCCTTGCGAAACACGGTCCACAGCGCGCCCATCAGGTTCCCTCGCCTTGCTCGGCAGCGCGCACGAACGCTTCTTCCAGATCCGGAGCGCCGGTCGCCTTGAGGATCTCGGCGGGCGTGCCCCGCACGACCACGCGACCGTGGGAGATGATGACGATGTCGTCGCACAAGGCCGCGACTTCCTGCATGACGTGACTGGAGAAGAGCACGCATCGGCCCGAGTCGCGCAATTCCCGAATCAGCTCGCGCAACATGCGCACGGCGTTCACGTCGAGGCCGTTGGTGGGCTCGTCGAGAATGATGGTCTGCGGTCGATGAATGAGCGCGCGTGCCAGTCCGACTTTGAGTCGCTCGCCCTGCGAGTAACCCTTCGCGCGCCGCTCGGCAACCCCACCCAACGACAGCCGATCGATCAATTGATCGATGGAACGGTTCAGCTCAGCGCCACGCAGTCCGTGCAACTCGCCGTAGTAGCGGATGTTCTCCCGGCCGCTCAGATGCGCATAGAGCCCACTGGCATGTGGCAGCACGCCCAACGAGCGACGTACCTGCAAGGGCTCGGTCGCGCAATCGTGACCGTCGATCAGCGCACGACCTTCGTTCGCACGGATGACGGTGCTCAGGATGCGTAAGGTCGTGGACTTGCCGGCGCCGTTGTGGCCGAGCAGGCCCGTGATCTTGCCATCGTCGGCCGCAAACGAAACATCGTGCAACGCTTGCACCGCGCCGAAGCGCTTTTTCAATCCGTCGACTCGAATCATGGCGCGGGCGCCGAGCGTGACAGCAGGAACGGAGCGGGGGCGACGGTCTTCAGGCACTCGTCATCGAGCGATCTCACATTGCCGGCTGCGATGAAATCAGCCACGACGCGTGGCATGCAGCCAACCGCGATCTGTCCGTGTCCCTGGCCGTCGAGCACCAGATGCCTGGAATGCTTCAAGCCCGGCAGAATCTGCTCGCCGTAGCGCGCGGGAGTCACAGGATCGTTGCCGCCGGAAAGCACCAGCGTGGGAATCTCGCTCTCCAGCGGTGTGCCGAAGCCCTCATCGACCGGGCCGCGCGGCCATTGTTCGCAAATGGTCCGCATGGCCTGCATGAATGTGTCGCCGAGATAGGTTTTCGCGAGCTCGGAATCCGCAACCGGGCGTTCGTGCCAGCGCGGCGCGTCTTCGCTGCAGACCACCGCGAAATGCATGCCATTGGCGATCTGAGTATTTAGGCTTCGTTTGATCATCAGGTACTGTGCAGCCAACCCCTCGGGTTGGCCGGCTTCGGCCTCCTGGATCAGCAGCGGCAATGTCGACAGCGTCTCATCGGAATAGCTGAGCAATCGAACCGCCGCACCGAGCTCGGCGGCGCCGAGCTGGGTCTGGGTCGGCTCGGCGTTGAGCGGGTCCGGGATCGAGAGCGGAACCGGCCGTTCGAGCACACGTGCGCGCAGCGTGGCGAACGTGCCTGCGATGTTCGGGAACACGCGCTTGCAGTCCGCGTTGGAATCGCAGCGAGCGAAAGCGCTGTCGATGGCAGCCTGCGCATCCAGCGCCACATCCGGGCCCAACGGCAACTGCGGGGGCACGACGCCATCGAGAATCGCGACGCGCACCCGCTGCGGATAACGCCGCATGTAGTGCTGCGCGACGCGGGTTCCATACGACACGCCATACAAATCCAGCCGTTGATAGCCGAGCGCGGCGCGCACATCGTCGAGATCGCGCACCGCTACGCTGGTCGTGTAGTAGCGCGGATCGCCAGGCAACTTCGCGAGACACGAACGCGTCAGCTCGCGCAACTGCCGGGGATCGGTGAACGTAATGTCGCTCTCGTCCGGAAACGAGCAGTCGAGCCGATTCGAGCGTCCGGTGCCGCGTTGATCCACGACCACGATGTCACGGTCGCGTCGGACGCGCGCGAGTGCCGGCGCAATGGAGATGTAGAAGTCGCTCGCGGCTTGACCCGGGCCGCCACTGAGCACGAACAGCGGATCGCCGGCCGGTTCGAGCCGCAGCGACGGAATCACCGCAACGTGCAGCCTTACCTGTTTGCCCGAGGGCTGCTCGCGATTCTCCGGTACCGACAGCCAGCCACAGCGGGCCGCCACGCCGCCGGCCGCGATCTCGCTTTGAAGCCGGCAAGCTTCGAGCGGCAATGAGGCGGCCTGCGCCTGGAATGCGCTGCAAAAGGTCCATGGCAGGCTCAATGCGGCCAGGGCGAGCCATCGCTGATGAATCACCGACATCGATTTCCCGGTGCGAACGGTCACGGGCGGCAATGGTAGACGAGGCCGGTCCCATGCGTCCCTGCGCGCTGGCACATCCTGCCCGGCAACCTTGCCGGGGCGGGAACCTGTGTGCACGCCTGGCGGTCTGTTACATTCGCAAGCTCAACAACTATCCCAACGAGCCCCTGGAGTTACGCATGCGTTCATCGTCGTTACTCGCCACCGTCGCCGCTGTTGCCTGCGCACTGCCGCTGACGGGTGCATTTGCCAAGGACGAGGCCCTGGCCAAGGCCGTTGCCTCCGAGCATCGGTCGCCGAATTTCGTCGCGCGAGACCAGTACCGCAAGCCGCAGCAGGTGCTCGAGTTCATCGGCGTAAAGCCCACCATGACCGTGGTCGAGATCGCGCCGGGCGGTGGTTATTGGACCGAGATCCTGGCGCCGTACCTGCATGACAAGGGCACTTATTACACGGCGATTGCGCCGCGCGCCTCCAGCGAGCGGGCTGCCGCTGCCGCGGATACGTGGCAGAAGAAGCTCGACAGCGACAAAGCGCGTTATGGCAAGGTGAAGATCAGCGATTTCGGTGCCGGCAAATTCGAGCCCGCGCCGGCCGGTTCCGCCGATGTGGTCTTGACTGCGCGCAACGTGCACAACTGGATGAGCCAGGGCACGGCCGAACAGGCGTTCGCATCGTTCTACAAGGCGCTCAAGCCGGGCGGCATCCTGGCCGTCGAGGAACATCGCGCGCCGGCCGACAAGCCGCAGGATCCGAAGGCCGCCAACGGCTATGTGCGCGAGGACTACACCATCGGGCTGGCGGAAAAGGCCGGCTTCAAGCTGGTGAGCCGCTCCGACCTGCTGAACAATCCCAAGGACACCAAGGATCATCCGAAGGGCGTCTGGACGCTGCCGCCGACGCTGGCGCTGGGCGATCAGGATCGCGCCAAGTACCAGGCCATCGGCGAAGCCGACAACTTTCTGCTGAAGTTTCAGAAGCCGCAATGAGCCGGTCGGCGAACTGACTGAGCGGACCTGGCGGCGAGGAGCCACTCGTGGAAGACGACACAAAGAAATGGCTGTACTGGGCGATTCCCGTCGTGGTCGCGGTGGCAATCGGCGCGGCACTCTACTACGGGCGTTCGCATCGCCAGGCCGAACAGGCCAGCCAGACGCCCGCGGTCAGCGTGCCCGAGACTCCGGCACCGGCGGCGG
>Ga0065721_10049188_pt1 | contig 42518 bp, 40 predicted proteins | sample Mesricmetagenome_FD_59108 | JGI IMG/M metagenome (GOLD analysis project Ga0065721, IMG submission 59108) | Mesophilic microbial community from rice straw/compost enrichment Sample: eDNA_1 v2 (version 2) | ecosystem: Engineered > Solid waste > Grass > Composting > Bioreactor | place: USA: Davis... | reverse complement strand
TTCAAAATCGTAATCGCTAACGTTCATCTACTTTGCACCTTTTTCGATCGTCACGTTCTTGTAATAGTATAGCAGGATATATTGGTAGTCATACCCTTGTTCCGCGAAGCCTCTGGCTCCCCATTGGGACATGCCGATCCCGTGGCCCCAGCCGTATCCGCTGATGATAAACTTCGGCGCTACGGTTGCGGCTCTCACCTGCGCGTTGGCGTCCATAATGAACAGATTGCCGTCGCTTATCGTCTGCGTCTGACCGTTACCGCCGACGATGCTGAGAGAACCGGATTGCTTCGGCAGCTCCCGAGTTCTTCCTTGACCGTCCATCACCGTCATTCTGCCGGTCTCTTCGATCTCGAACAGCGTGCTGTTAACATTGCCTAGAGCGCTGCGGAAGCTGTCGGGAGAATTGATCGCTACGCGGACTCCGTTCGCCTTCAGCTCGGTTGCCCGGCCCGATGGCCCTCTCGCCGAAACCTCAAGCGTATAGACCGGACTGGTGATGCTTGTATCCCTTTTGGACAAGGTCGCCTGCAGCTGCTCCGGAGTGAACGGGCCGGCTACCCAGCTGTAAGCTTTCGTCATCTCTAGTACTTTGGACAGCGGAACAACGCGTTCTCCAATCGTTAACCGTCCGAGCTCGTCTCCGTCGGCCGCCGGCTTCGAGCGTACGTTCGTGCCTTCGCCCGTCACCTGTAGCTGGGAGAGTCCCGCCGCGTTCTTCTGACCTGCATCCGCAAGCAAATCCTCGCGGACGTAACCGACCAATCCCGTACTGGTCGCGATTCTATACCACATCTTCTTGCCAGCGTTCGGCCCGTCATCCGGGCTGAGCGCGGCGCTTGCGTAAGTCGGATCAACGTTGCCCCAAGCTTCCGTCGAATCGGCGGTTATGCCGCCGGAATTCGAGGAGAATAACGCGCTGATGATCTTGCCGCTGGCATTCACGAGCACCTCGCCCTGCGTCGCGTCTACGCCTGCCGTCGAATTCGGATTCTCGGCACCCGTGCCGTAATAGGCCTGGCTTACCGTCGTATCGACGACGTGGGCGATCTTGAATGCCATTCCGCCGGCGAGCGCGTACGACCTCGCAGCCACCGCTTGCGCCTTCTGCGCCTCGAGCGGCCAGCCGGAGCCGACCTCGGTGCCCACGACGGAGTACAGATATTGCTCCAGGTTCACTTCGTTAATGACAGCAAGCGAGTTATTGAACGCGCTGATTTCCATGCTGCCCCGATAGGTCCGCTTGGACCGTTCGGTCAGCTGAATCGGATTCGCACCTGCCGGGTCTGCGCGGAGCACGACGCCGGACGCAGCCGGTATCGAGTACAACGGGATTGGCACGGCCGTCGTTCCGTTCAACGTCATATCTTTGCGGAGGACCGCGTATGGTTCGCCTGGCGCGGGAATGACGGCACCAGCGGCACCGGTCGCGGCGACGGCTTGCTGCATAGCGGCAAGCGTCGTCGCGTCCTTCTCTTGACCGACTCGAACCGTATAAGTCAATACGCCGTTCACCGGCTTAAGGGCAACGAAGGCATCAAGCCCGCTGTTGCCGATAACCTCCGCCGCGGCCGCCGCTTCCGCCTCGCTCGCATAGGCACCGGTTTCGACCGCCCATGGACCCGCTACCCGCGGACTAAGCAGCGTCTGTATCCCTAGAGAGGAAGCTGCGTTCGTCCATTTGGCCAAGGATGAGGCGGCTTGAGCCGCGGTGGCGTACGAGCCTTCGGACACTTGATAGACCATCTTGCCGGATTTGAACAGTTGGGTCATGAACACTGCCGACGACTGCGACTGGATCGTCTTGAGCACCGCGGTCGCAGCGGTTAAATCCGCCGTCTCGAGCACGAGCGCCCGATACCCGTCCATGCCGAAGCGGATGAGTTGGTTCGGCAACGCCTGTCCGATCACCAAGCTGAACTGAGGATCTCTCCATACGAGATTCATGCCGCCGGCAGACTGCAGCGTGGCGACGGATGTCAATGAAGTGGACACGCTTGCGCCTGTGTTGATGAACAGCGCGGCGCGAATCGTGCTCGGAACCGCGACGTCCGCATGCGCGACGATTCGTGAAGACGCCGACAATAACGCTGCGATGAGGATGACGAGTAATGCCAAACGAGAGCGTGAACGGGGTTGTCGGATAGTTGGCGTCATCGTTTAGGCCTCTCTTTCCGGAAGTGGAAGTCCTAGATGCTTATAACCTGCCGTGGTGACGATTCTTCCCCGGGGCGTGCGCTGCAGGAAGCCGATCTGCATCAGATACGGCTCGTACACGTCTTCGATCGTCTGGCTTTCTTCCCCGATCGACGCTGCGATCGTATCAAGTCCTACCGGACGGCCGCCGTAATTGACGATCATCGCTCTAAGCATCTTATGGTCGATGCTGTCGAGTCCCATCGGATCGACCTGGATTCTCTCGAGCGCGTCATGAGCGACAGCTTCCGTAATCACCCCGTCGCCTCTGACCTGCGCGTGATCTCGCACCCGCTTCAGGAGCCGGTTCGCGATACGCGGCGTCCCGCGCGATCTGCGCGCGATCTCTCTAGACGCTTCTCCGATAATGCCTACGCCGAAGATTTCCGACGTACGGGTGACGATATAAGAGAGCTCGTCCTCCGTATAGAATTCGAGCCGGCTGACGACGCCGAACCGGTCTCTGAGCGGCGCGGACAGCAGCCCTGCGCGCGTCGTCGCTCCGATTAGAGTAAATTTCGGAAGATCAAGCCTTACCGACCTTGCGCTTGGGCCTTTGCCGATAATGAAATCGAGCGCGAAGTCTTCCATCGCCGGATATAGCACCTCTTCGACCGTGCGGTGAAGGCGGTGAATCTCGTCGATGAATAACACGTCGTTCTCTTGCAGATTCGTTAGAATCGCCGCCAAATCTCCCGGTCTCTCGATCGCAGGCCCGCTGGTCGTGCGGATATTCACGCCGAGCTCGTTGGCGATAATATTGGACAGCGTTGTTTTCCCAAGTCCCGGAGGTCCATATAGCAGCACGTGATCGAGCGGCTCGCGGCGCATCTTGGCAGCTTCTATATAAATCTTCAAGTTCTCTTTCACTTGCGCTTGTCCGATATATTCGTTCAAGTAACGCGGACGCAGGCTGTATTCCACCGCCTGGTCTTCCATCATCAAATGCGCGGTGACGATGCGGTCTTCCATCCTAGCTGCCTCCTCTCCCGCTTACGCGCGTTTATCCTTGAAAAAGCTGCTGGAGCGCCAGCTTCATGAGTGCATCCGGCGATTCGCTGCCGGTAACCTTATCCTTGATATCGTGCCATGCTCGGTCAAGCTCCGCGTCCCGATAGCCGAGACCGCCGAGAGCCTCGCGAGCGGCTGCCCATGAAGCGCCGCCGCCCATGACGGCAGGCGAGCTTACCTCTTCGATCGCCGTCGCCGTCCATAGACCGTCCGTTCCGCCGAGCTTTTCCTTCAGATCGAGAATCATGCGCTGCGCCGTTTTCTTCCCGATGCCGGGCAGCTTCGTCAGGAACGTAATATTCTCTTGCTGGATCGCCGCCGCGATCGTCTCCGGCTTGCCGCCCGCCATGATACCGAGCGCAACTTTAGGTCCGATGCCGGACACTTCCAGCAATCTGCGGAATAACCACTGCTCGTCGCGGGTCATGAACCCGAACAACTGAATCGCGTCCTCGCGAACGTGGTGATGGATGAATAGCTGAACCGGTTCTTCCTTAGCAGCGAGCGCGTACGGGTTCGGCGTGAATACCCGATATCCGACGTCCCGTACGTCCATGACGACGTATTCCAGTTCCGTATGTACGACCATGCCGCGCAAAAAATCGATCATTTCAGCGTCGCTCCATTCATTCTATCGTTCATGACCGCAGAGTGCGCATGGCAAATCGCCACGGCAAGCGCATCGGCGACGTCGTCCGGCTTCGGCACGGCTTGCAGCTTCAGCAGCATGCGCACCATCTCCTGGACTTGCTTCTTCTCGGCCGCGCCGTAACCGACGACCGCTTGTTTAACCTGCATCGGCGTATATTCGGAGATCGGCAGTCCCCGCTGCGCCGCCGCGAGCATGAACACTCCGCGCGCTTGTCCGACGCTGAACGCGTTAGTGACATTCTTATTGAAAAACAGCTTTTCCACCGCAACCGTATCCGGCTTATATTGATCCAACAGGCTGCAAGATGCTTCATAGATTTGCTTCAGTCTGATTTCCGCGGGCGTGCCCGCTTCCGTCTCGATGCATCCATATTGCACAGGCGTCAACTTATGCCCCGCCTTATCGATAAAGCCGAAGCCCATGATCGCGATACCGGGGTCTATTCCTAGTACTCTCATATATACGCTCCCCGCTCTCATAAGTCGCTCCTGAACTCTATGATTATAGCAAATGTTCGCCTCTATGAGAACAGAAGGAGAACACGCGGGGAAATTAATGTTTGGGCTTAATGAATTAGACATGCAGGATGACGAAAAAGTTTCAGCAGCGCGGGGGATTGTTGGAGCGAAAGTATGTTGAGTTTAGGAGCTGCAACGGCGCGGGAGATCGTTAGAGCGAACGATTACCGAGTTCTTGAGCTGCAACGGCGCGGGAGAACGTTAGAGCGAACGTTTACCGGGTTCTGGAGCTGCAACGGCGCGGTAGACCGTTAGATCGAACGTTTACCGGGTTCTGTAGCTGCAACGGTGCGGTAGACCGTTAGATCGAACGTTTACCGGGTTCTGGAGCTGCAACGGCGCGGGAGATCGTTAGAGCGTACGTTTACCGGGTTCTGGAGCTGCAACGGCGCGGGAGATCGTTAGAGCGAACGTTTACCAGGTTCTTGAGCTACAACGGCGCGGGAGATCGTTAGAGCGAACGTTTACCGAGTTCTTGAGCTGCAACGGCGCGGGAGATTGTTAGAGCGAACGTTTACCGGGTTCTGGAACTGTAACGGCATGGGAGAGCGTTGCAGCGAACGTTTACCAGGTTCCGGAGCTGTAACGGCGCGGGAGATCGGTGCACGAAGAAAGACACCCCCCTAAATCAAGGTGCCTTCCTCTCGTCTATACCTATTCCGCCGGACTGATCACGCCTTGCGACTTCATCTTGGCGTAATCGCTGAACGTGGAGATGACGCTATTGTATTCGTCCTTGTCCGATACGCGAATGCCGTGCAGCAGCTCCTCCAGCTTCTGCTGGGTCAAGCTCGTCTGCAGTGTTCTAACATCCAGTTGGAAAAAGGTTCTCACGACTTTATCCTTCTCGGGCGGCCCGTTGAACAACGACAGGTTACCTTCCTGATCCATGCCGATATACGCGTTCTTGCGGCATTGGGGCGATAAGTCGTCGACGGACTCTTCCAGCGTCAGCTTGCCGCCGGCCGTAAGCGATGCGTCCCATTCTCTGTGCGCGAGAATGAGCTCGTAGGCTTCCTCCGCGGTATGCGTGCCCAGCTTACGCGTCTCTTCTCCGCATAAGTAGCTCCGATGTAGCACGAGCTCGACGTCGCCCTTTCGCTGGCGCAAAGCAGCGATCGTCTTATCCCGACTCGACTCGCCGTATCCCGGACCGTAGCCGAGCTTGTCCGATGACGAGAATACCGCAACGGCATCGTCCGGCAGCTCGCTCGACCAATTCTTCACGATGGCGTACGCCCCCATCGATCCGGCGAGCGTGGCAAGAGTGAATATGGCCGCGCCAATGCCGAGCGACCATACGTGGCGACGTTTTCTCTTCAACTTTTTCTTAAGCTCTTTAAGCACGCGAAAGCGCAGCACCGGAATCCCCTTCTCTGCTTTTTTCTATATTGTTGCCTGGGAATTCCGGTGCTATGCGCTTAGTTTACCAATTTATCCATGGCATGCTTTCTTTGCGTATCGGTTTGCTCTTGCGCACGACGTTCGCCTTCTTCTTCGCTTTCGCCGCTGGACGGCTTTTCACCGGCGCGGTCTCTTGCGTATCTTCGCTCAGCTCATTGGCAGAACGCTCGTCGTACCCGCCATCGTAAGAACCGATCTGGGCGAGAGGCTGCGCGGAAGGGTATGACGGAATGGGCGGAAATCCGCCTCCATATCCGTATCCTTCAGGGCCCGAATACGAGTAACCGTGCCCGGTGTGACCCATATCCGCAGGCGATGCGACGCCGGCAACGTTCGCATATGTGCCGTATTGAGCGGGATAACCGCCATAAGGGCCTACGCCGGCTTGAACTCCACCGACATCCGGTCCTGCCGAATACGAGTAGCCTTCATAAGGCGATACTGCGGTCGGTTGAACCTGACCGGGATATTCCATGCCGGGGTACATATTCGTTGCGCTAGGCCAAGCCGATTGTCCGCCGCAGGATTGGCACCCCGACTGCGGTTTCAAGCCTGCCATCTCAGGCGACATCATTCCAGGCGACATCATTCCCGGCGATACCATTCCTGAAGGCATCATGCCTGGTGACATCATGCCTGGAGATTGCATGGCTGGAGATACGACTCCAGGGAACGCTCCTTGCTGCCCAGCTTGAGGCCCATAACCGCCGAGTCCGCCAAGTCCGCCCATATGGCCCAATCCTCCGATCTGGCCGCTAAACGGAGCGATACCGGAGTACGATCCGTAACCAGGAGCCGGCATCGTTGAAGCAGGCGACACGGTAGGTTGCCCATAACCGTAACCATCTTGCGCCGGCAGCACGGACGGTTGCCCATATCCGTGCCCGAATGCCGGCGACACGGCTTCGGGCGGACAATCCGGAGCCGTCGCTCCCGCTTGAACGGCAGGCGTCGGATATTGCAGGAACAAATCATGATGCTGCGGTACGCCGTAGACCGGCTTAATCTCTTGAACCGGCATGACCGGCTCCGGCGGCATGACCGGAGCAACCGGCATAGGTACAGGCTCCGGCAATGGCATAGGCACCGGCTCTGGCATCGGCGCCGGAACGACCTCCGTGCTTGGTTTGACGCCGGTAGGCGCTTTGCCTCCGATCGCCTGAGCCTGCATGCCTTGCGTCGGTTGATGAGCGCTTCCCGCCTTCGGAATATTCACGACTTCTCCCGTTAACAACGCATTCGGATTTTTGAGCTGAGGATTCGCTTTGATCATGTCGGCCAGATGAATTCCCCAAGCTTTAGACAGCTTCCACAAGCTGTCGCCTTGCTGGACAACGTGTTGATGCATCACCTCGAACGCCGACTTCGGCTGCGAATGTATTTTCACCTTCGTACCGATAGCGAGCTCGTCGGGATTGCTGATTTCCGGATTCGCCTTAATCAGTTCCTCCAGCGGCACGTTGTACTTTTTGGCGATCAAATACAGCGTATCCCCTTGCTTTACCATATGGATCTTCACGCCGTTCCCTCCTGATCGATTGACTTCTCTACGTGCGGGCGAACGCCCTCGCGCAATCCCTACATCCTATGCAAGCGATAGGCATTTGACATCCATCCGAACATAAAAATCCGACGCCCCATAGTCGGGACGCCGGATTATCAGTCTGTACGATTATCGTTGGTACGGGATACTAGGATAAGACCCAAGCAGGCGGACTTGGCAGCCGATCGCTTCGATTTCCGCAATAGCGGCCGGCAGCAGCACTGAATCCAATGACATTTCGATATCGATATAAAAATAGTAGTTGCCAAGCTTCTTCTTCGTCGGACGCGATTCGATCTTGGATAAGTTGATGCGGCGCCAGGCGAATGCGGACAACACCTGGTGCAGCGCGCCGGGGTAATCCTCCGGCAGCGTGATCAGAATGCTTGTCTTGCGGTGCGCAGCCGACGGCCGTTCGAAAGGCGTATGGCCGACGAGCAAGAACCGCGTGAAGTTGTTGTCGTGGTCGGTAACGCCTTCTTCGAGCACGTCCAGCTCGTAATCCTGCGCCGCCAGCTTCGTACCGATTGCCGCCCAGCCTGCGCCCGGGTTCTGCTTAACCATGCGAACCGCTTCGCTCGTGCTGCTAAGCGTCTCCAATTCGGCGTGCGGAAGATTGGCGCGCAGAAATTGCAAGCACTGGGCCATCGCGACGGGATGGCTCATCACCTTCGCGATCCTCGCTGGGTCCCAGCTGCTGTCATCACCCGCAAGCTCGCTCCGCCTGCCGATTAAATTCTGGATCGACGGGAATACCCACTCCGCTTGAATCGGCAAGTCTACCTCGTGAACGAGCCAGTCCATGTGCAAGCTCACCGAACCGTCGATCGTATTCTCGATCGGAATGGCGCTCCAATCGGTTTCACCTCTTGCCGTCGATTGGAACACGTCCGATATCATCTTGCAATAGACGAATTCGACATCCTCGCCTGCGAACAGATGCCGGATCGCTTCGTCCGACACTGTCCCCTTCGGCAGCACCGCTACGGATTTACGCTTCGTCATGCGCCAACCCCCGCTTCGGATGCGGCGATGATCCGGTTGGGATCGTCGCCATACTCGGGCTGATTCCTGCTCAGGAGCTTCACGATCGGACCGTGAAGGCAGGGCTCGAGCTTGTTGGTCACGACGTCTATCCCTTCGTCGCTCATCGTCCGCTTAACGAAGCCGACGAGCTGATCCGAATCGGTCTCATCCGCCTTCGTAAGCAAGAGCAGCGTCGGGCCCGCGCCGGATAACACCGCGGCAAGCGCGCCGTGGTCTCCTGCATCGCGCAGAATCGTCTCCATCCCCGGGATCAGAGCCGCGCGGTAAGGCTGGTGAAGCCGGTCCCGCATCGCGAATCGAAGCAAATCCAGACGTCCGCTGGCCAGCGCAGCCGTAAGCAAGGAGCTGTGCGTCACGTTAAAGACCGCATCCTTAAGCGGCAAGCTCTCCGGAAGGACGTTGCGGGCTTTCTTCGTCGACAATTCGAACTGAGGAATGGCAGCGAACACGGCCAACCCTGCCGGCGGATCGAATCTGACGTGCTCCGCTCTCGTTCCGTCCCACGCGGCGACGATGATGCCTCCGAACAAGGACGCGCCGACGTTGTCGGGATGCTTCTCCATCGCCGTCGCCATCTGGAACAGGTCGTCTTTGGACAACGGTTCTCCGATTAACGCATTGGCCGCGACGAGCGCGCCGATGATCGCCGAAGCGCTGCTGCCGAGTCCCCGCGTTAACGGAATGTCGGAGCGAATCGTAATATCCAGCTCGGGGATAGAGATCCCCGCTCGCTCGAATACGGCTTGAGCGACTTCATAGACCAGATTAGTCTTATCCAGCGGAACGCCGTCCAGATTGTCGCCGTATAGCGTAACCCGAGTCGTGTCGGCCGGCGCAAGACTAACCCATGCGAACAATGATAATGCCATACCTAACGAGTCGAAACCCGGTCCGAGGTTCGCCGTGCTTGCCGGAACCTTCACCACAACCCGATCGGCAACGATTTGTGCTTGCTTACTCATGCGGAATCCTTCACCCTTCGACACGGTAGACGCTTTTGATTTGTTGCACGGCAGGAAGTGCCTCGAACGCCGTCAACACCTTGTTCATCGCCGCTTGATTCGCGTTGTGCGTAATAATGATCAGCTCGGCTCCTGCCTTATCCGGAGCGGATGGCTGCATGACCGATTCGATGCTGACGTCGAGACTCGAGAACACTTGCGCGATTTGCGCGAGCACGCCCGATCGATCGTCTACGTGGAGCAGCAGGAAGTATTTCGAGCTAATTTGCTCGTCCGACTTCAGCTTCATCACTTTATAGCTCAGCTGCGCTTGACGGCCGTTCACGCCCAGCTTCATGTTCTTGACGACGGCGACCAAATCCGCCACGACCGACGTCGCCGTTGGCATCTCGCCTGCTCCCCGGCCATAGAACATCGTCTCGCCTACCGCTTCGCCATGCACGTATACGGCATTGAATACGCCGTTAACGGAAGCGATCGGGTGGCTTTGCTTCACCATCGTCGGCTGAACGCTGACGCTGATCGAATCGTCCTCGCGCTCTGCGATACCGAGCAGCTTCACCTCGTAGCCGAGACGCTTAGCGTACATGATATCCTCTTGGGTCACGTTGCTGATGCCCTTCGCGCTGACGTCCTCGAGCGCCACGTTCGCGCGGAAGCCGAGCGTCGCCAGAATCGTCATTTTGCGCGCTGCGTCCAAGCCCTCGACGTCGGAAGTAGGATCAGACTCCGCATATCCGAGCGCTTGCGCTTCCTTCAGCACATCCGCGTAAGCGGCCCCTTCTTGGCTCATCTTCGTCAGGATGTAGTTCGTCGTGCCGTTCACGATCCCCATGATCTTCGTGATCCGATCCGAGGAGAAGCCCTCGATCAGCGTACGAATGATCGGAATGCCACCGGCGACGCTCGCTTCGTACAGCACGTCGCAGCCTTTCTCGCGCGCTTTCGCCAGAATCTCCGGTCCGTGCAGAGCCATAAGGTCTTTGTTAGCCGTTACGACGTGTTTGCCGCGCTCGAGCGCCTCCAGGATGACGTCGCGGGAATGGGCGATGCCTCCCATAACCTCGACGATCACGTCGATGTCCGGATCACGGACGATTTCCCAAGGATCCTCCGTCAACTTGCTCGGCTCAACGGAGATGCTCCGGCTTTTCGCGCGATCCTTCACTAATATTTTGGAGATCTCGATCGGAGAACCGCTCTGACCCTGCAAATCCTCTTGATGGCCTTCGACGATGCGAACGACACCCGTACCAACGGTACCTAATCCTAGCAAACCAACTTTTACCGGCTTCATTGTAGCCCCTCCGCTTCTAACTATCATCCTATTGAGGCAGTTCCTATCGCTGCCATGCAATCCCGGCTACGAGCGCCCGACGACGTTCGCCCGCTTCACGCCGTCGATCTTCTTGAGCATCTCCAGCAACCCCGCCAGCTCCCCGCTCATCGACGAGGTGTCCAGCGATACGACGACGTTCGCCAGTCCTTGCAAAGGGATCGATTGCGAGATCGTCAGCACGTTGCCTTCGCTTGCGGCCAGCGTTCCAAGCACCTTGGACAGAACACCGGATCGATGCTCCAAATCCATCGACAAGGTGACGATTCGTTCCCGGGACGCCTGCTCCAGCGCGTATACGCCGTCTTTATATTTGTAGAACGCGCTGCGGCTAAGGCCGATGCGTTCCGCCGCCTCGTGCACGGTCGCGGCTTCTCCTCGGCGCAGCAGCTCTTTGACCTGTTCCGTCTTCAGTATCCCTTCGGGCAACAAATCTTCCCTGACGGCATAGTAACGCTCCGCCATCTTCCGTCCTCCTACAAAAGACGAATGTATGCTCATGGAGGACATTATATCGAAAATCCGAAGGAGTAGCAATAGGTTCGTTCCGTGCCGCAACAGAAGTTTTCCCCCAGCTAGTTTCCATGTATTCGAAGGTCGACGTAGGCCAATGCGCTTGCCCATGTCGATTCTGAATAAATGTGTGTATGAATTTTCATCCAAAGTCACAAGTGGCAAATCCGGGTTTTGAGGTTTGTGTGAAAAATCGTATAGCACAACGTATCCATGAAAACGAGTAGGAAAGGTTGTATGGAATTTCGTACAATGCGGCTAGTCTAGTTATCTAGAGTGAGGAGTATGTACGAATTATCGCTCAAAACTGTTTGTTAGCTCTCTAGAGCGTCTCCCCGAAATAAACACACGTCGTGTCACTAAATCCGCCCGAGTAACTCATCTCCCCGAAATAAGCACATGCCGTGTCACTAAATACGTCCGAGTAACTCATTCCCCCGATTCCACGAAATAAGCACATGCCGCAACACTACACATAGCCGCAAAAAACCCCTTGCCGCCTGAAAAGGCCTGACAAGGGGCTTGCTGCTATTAGGACTCCTCGAACAAGTATTCGTCGGAGCCGCCTTCGAAAAATTCGAACTCGAACTTGCCGATCCGGATCGTGCTGCCGTCCTTCGCCCCGCGCTTGCGGAGCTCGGCGTCGACGCCGATGCCGCGCAGGATGCGCCCGAACCGTACGACCGCTTCATGGGAATTGAACTGCGTCCGGCGCATGAGCTTCTCGATCGCTTCGCTCTGAATGACGAACACTTCGTTATCGCGGACAATCGTGAACGACGTGTCGTTCCCCGGCTCGAAGCGATAGACGACGCCCTCTTCCGGATCTTCTGCTTCCGCTTCTTCGGTAATGAGATGATGCGGCAGCGTGTCCAGCAGGTCGGCCACCTTATACAACAGCTCTTGGATGCCCTGACGCGTGAGCGAAGAGATCGGCATGATGAGCATGTCGGGATGAAGCTCTTCGACTTGCTTGCGGAACGACTCTAGGTTCGTCTCCGAATCCGGCATATCCATCTTATTGGCCGCGACGATCTGCGGGCGTTCGGCGAGCTTAGCGTTGTACAGCTTCAGCTCTTCGTTAATCTTCACCCAATCGTCGAACGGATCCCGGCCTTCCATGCCGGACATGTCTACGACGTGCACGATTACGCGCGTACGTTCGACGTGACGAAGAAACTCATGGCCAAGACCGACGCCCGTATGCGCGCCTTCGATAAGGCCGGGCAAATCCGCCATGACGAAGCTTCTCTCGTCGCCGAGATCGACTACGCCGAGGTTAGGAGTCAACGTCGTGAAGTGGTACGCGCCGATCTTCGGCTGCGCGCCGGAGACGACCGACAGCAACGTCGATTTGCCTACGCTCGGAAATCCGACGAGGCCGACATCCGCCATCACCTTCAGTTCGAGCCTTACCCAGCGCTCCTGCCCTTCTTCTCCGTTCTCCGCGATCGCGGGCGCGGTATTAGCCGGACTCTTGAACCGGGTGTTGCCCCGTCCGCCTCTTCCGCCCTTCGCTACGACGACCTGCTGGTCGTGACGGGTCAGATCGGCGATTAGCTCGTTCGTATCGTCGTCGACGACGATCGTGCCCGGCGGAACCCGAACGATCATATCTTCGGCGTTCGCGCCGTGTTGGGACTTATTGCGTCCCTTCTCGCCTCTCGGCGCCTTAAAGTGCTTCTGATAACGGAAATCGAGAAGCGTACGAAGGCCCTCGTCCACGCGGAAAATCACGTTGCCGCCCTTCCCCCCGTCTCCTCCGGCAGGTCCGCCTTCCGGTACGTACAGCTCCCTGCGGAACGCGACGAGCCCGTCGCCTCCGTCTCCGCCTTTCACGTAAATCTTCGCTTTGTCTACGAACATGATGATTTCACTCCAATTAGTTATGCCGGCAGCGGGATATGAACGCTCATCGTGCGGGCGTCGGCCTTGTCTTCAGACGGACGATCGGCAAGCTGTCCGATTCCGTCCAAGCATTGAGCCAATTCCGCGATTATGCTGCCCTCTGCAGCCAGCTCTCCGGTTACTTTAAGGTCGATCCGATAGCCGGACGCCGCTCGGGACAGACCGACCGTCAACACTTTATCGTCACCGGAAGCATGGGTCGCCCTCACTCGGATCACGTTGATCATTCCGATGACCGCGCGAGCGATCCGATCGGCTTCGTCAGGCGTTCGTCCAAGCTGAAGTCCTTCTTCCGTTACGACTTCCAGTCTCATCGAGTCGCACATCGTACGGAACGACAAGAAGTAGATCGACAGCTTCGGATTGCCGATATGGGACAGACGGCTGTCGTGCTCCATACGCACTCTTATTCTGTCCACAACGGCCACGGCTTTATCGGGCTTGTTCAGCCGCAAATAACCGTACAGGACCTGAAGCTCGTTCATCCAATCGTGCCGGTGATGGCTTAACGTCTGGATGGCCGAAGCATGCGCGTGATCTAGCATCCGGTCGAACCGTTCATCGTACCTGCGCGAAGCGGACATCGCCCAATAGACCAAGGCAGCTAGTCCCCACATTACGAACAGTACGGGCGGCCACCACGCGTCCGACCAGACGAATATCGCAGCAATTGGCAGCACAAGCGAGGATGCCGCAACGATATTCAAAGGCGTCCATGTCATCAACCTCATGCATCCCCGTCTCCTTCTCTATCCGTTCGCTACTTGCGCGCAACGCTATACGGTTCCAGTATAGCATGGCTATGTATCGTTTAACCATTCTTGCACGTAACGTCCCCATTACGCAAAAACCCCGGCCATGTTGCGATGGCCGGGTTGTTCTCGTGAGAAGTATTAAACTTCAAGCGCAGCAGCGACAGGCGCTTGCTCCAGCGGGTATACGCTAACTTTCTTGCGATCGCGTCCCAAACGCTCGAATTTGACGACGCCGGTCACGAGAGCGAACAGCGTGTCGTCTTTGCCGATGCCTACGTTCGTACCTGGGTGTACCTTCGTACCGCGTTGGCGGTACAAGATGCTGCCTGCAGATACGTTCTGACCGTCCGCACGTTTAGCGCCAAGGCGCTTGGAGTGGGAGTCGCGTCCGTTCTTCGTCGATCCTACCCCTTTTTTCGAGGCGAATAACTGAAGATTCAGCTTCAACATGGTGTCAACCTCCTTTTTCCGAAAAGGTCTGTTTTATTGTCACGTATTTCCCGTATGCTTCCGCAATGGATTCCAGAGAAACGACCATACCTTCCAGCAACAGCTGGACTTGAGCGTTCCGAGCTTCGTCGAAGCTAGCAGGCGTTGCCACCTTAAGCAGCCCGTCTTTCTCGGACACTTCGGCATCGGGCACGAGCCCCGTCAATTTCTCGATGGCGTTAACCGTTCCTTGAGCTACCGCCGATACGCCGGCGCAGACAATGTCTTTGCCAGGATCATCGTAGTAAGCGTGTCCGGATACGGTGAACCGCGCGATATGGCCTGCCTTATTCCGTACAAGCGTTATCTTGATCATCTGGCACCTCTTACGCCTTGATGCTCTCGATCGTCACTTTCGTGTACGGTTGACGATGACCTTGCTTGCGCTTGTAGTTCTTCTTCGGCTTGTACTTGAAGACGATGATTTTCTCGCCTTTCACTTGTTGCTCGACTTTGCCCGTTACGGACGCGCCTGCTACAAGCGGAGCTCCCGTCGTCAGACCGCCGTCTTTGGACACTGCCAATACACGGTCGAACGTGATGCTCTCGCCAGCGTTAGCTGCAAGTTTCTCCACGAAGATGACGTCGCCAGCTTGGACTTTGTATTGCTTGCCGCCAGTTTCAATAATCGCGTACATTCTGTTGCACCTCCTCATGTCTAAGACTCGCCTCATGGGGTGCCGGTTGCCGCAACGACAATACAGTCAGGGCAGCGCCGGTCTTGTCGACCCGGTGGAGTGCGGTTGTAGCCTGCAAAATGTTCAGATTGCACGCACTAAGGTAGTTTATCACATAGCACAAGCGAAAACAACCGCAACTTTAACGAACGAATATTTTACCGCTTCCCTTGCACGCCGCGCACGTCTCGTAGAAGTACGTCATCGCGTTCTCGCGCGCCTTCTTGCGGGTAATCTCCAATAGTCCTAGCCGCGTCCATCCGACGACCTGGCACTTCGTCCGGTCGCGCTTCATCGTCGTCTCTAACCGCCCAACGACCTGATAGCGATGATCCTCGGTCTCCATATCAATGAAGTCGACGATAATAATGCCGCCGACGTCCCGTACGCGCAGTAAGCGGGCAATCTCCTCCGCCGCCTCTAGGTTCGTGAGGAACACGGTCTCCTCGAGCGAGGCGGTTCCCGTATACTTGCCGGTGTTCACGTCGACGACGGTAAGCGCCTCCGTCTGATCCCAGACTAAGTAGCCGCCGCTTTTGAGCCAGATCCGCGACTGGAACGCTTTATCGATCTGCTCTTTGATGCCGAACTTCTCGAATATCGGCTGCTGATCGTGATACAGACGAATTCGGTTCTGCAACGCCGGAGCCGCTTGTAACACGTACTCCTTCGCGTCCCGAAGACACTCTTCGTCATCGATGATCAGCTCGTCCGTATCGGGGGTAATGACATCGCGAATAAGTCTATGTACGAGTCCCGAGTCTCTGTGAAGCTCGGCAGGCGCAGCGGTACTGCCGCTCAAGGCGATCACGTTATTCCACGCTAGGCGCAGTCCGTTCAAGTCATCCTCCAGCGAGACGCGGCTTTCCCCTTCCGCGTTCGTGCGCATGATGAGCCCTTCGCCTTCAAGCCGGATGTCCTCCGCTAAGCTCTTGAGACGGAGCCTTTCCGACTCTTGGTCGATTTTCTTGGAGATGCCGACGTAATCGGCTCCCGGCATAAACACAAGCCAACGCCCCGGCAGGGAAAAATGGGTCGTGACCCGCGCGCCTTTGCCACCGAGCGGTTCCTTCATCACCTGCACGAGCAGCTCGTCGCCTGGCTTCAGAAGCTCGGCGATAGACGGCTTGTCCTTCGGCTGCTTGTCCAGATGGGGGTGCAGGGCATCATCGACATAGAGGAAAGCGTTCTTCGACAGGCCGATGTCTACGAAGGCGGCTTGCATGCCAGGCAGCACGTTGACGACCTTGCCTTTATAGATGTTGCCGATCAAGGACTTGCCCGTGGCCTTCTCCAAGCTGAATTCCACGAGCTTTCCGTTCTCAAGCAATGCGGATTGAGTAACGTCGTGCGAGCTATGGATGAACAGCTGCTTCATGCAAACCTCCCGCTGGTTGCGCTTTTCTTCATTTTACATGAAAAGTCGAAAATCCGCATTCCCGGAAGTTAATCTGCCAAGAAACCCCTCGATGATCGTTTTTTCGGGTACGACCCTGGCGATCTTGCCCTTATTCATGACGTATACGAGATGATACTGCTCTTTCATGAATAAACGGATAATATGGATCAGCGGCCGGTCTTCGGCGATGACGATCGGGCGGGATAAGGCGCCTAAGTTTACGCGGTGTTCCGAGCGCTGGTTGCGGTGAACGAGGAAACGCAGGAACACGAACGGCACGTTGCGCATATACGTCCAATTGGACGCGCACAGGAAGGACCCGACGATCAGTAAATTCAGTTGGATCAAGCCGCCCGTAAGCAGCGGATACACCGAAGCCAAGACGATCGACGCACTGAAGAGGAGACTGATTCTGGCGCTCCATAACAACGTGCGGTGATAAGGCGCGAACAGGCTGATCCAAGCTTGAAGCATGCGGCCTCCGTCCAGCGGCAGTACCGGGAGCAGGTTGAACGCGCCGATAAGCAGGTTGGCGCGAATGAATCCTTCCGCCCACCCGCTGTCCACAACGCCCGCTTGTCCGAGCAACCAACACGCGCCGGAGAGAATCAAGTTCTGCATCGGGCCGGCCAGCGCGACCCATACTTCCTCCCTGACCGGCAACGTCCCCGCTTCCTCCACCTCGACGACGCCGCCGAACGGCAGCAGCTTCACCTCGCGCAAGGTCCAGCCGAAGCGTAGCGCTGCAACAAGATGACCGAGCTCATGCCACAGGACGATGACGAACAGCATCGCCAAATCCATGAAACGACCCGTGGCGATCGAAGCGATCATCACGAGGACGAACAACGGGTGCAGGCGGAATACGATCCCTTGCCATCTAATCAAACGACACCACTTCCGTCGGATTCAGCTTCTTGCCGTTCTGTTGCATGGCGAAATATAGCGTGCTCTCGCCGCCTCCGGGAACGGAGTGCAGCTCGCCGAGCTTATCTCCAGCCTCCACCCAGTCGTTCTCCTTAACGGAGGAGCGCTGCAAATTGCCGTATACGGACAGAATCCGGTCCGGATGCTGGACGAGAATCGTCAGACCGTTCTCGCCTTCGGCTTGCACTTGAATGACGCGTCCGGCGTACACCGCTACGATATCGCTGCCGCCCTTAGCCGCTACTCGGACGCCGCTGCCGCTCTGCTCGTAGGTCTGAACGATACGTCCTTGCACGGGGAGCACGGTGTCTTCTCTGTTCAAGGAAGCAGCGACCTCCTTCGTCTCCCCGGTATTGTCCGAGAACGGCAGGAAGGACGGCGAGCCACCGAACGTATCGCTGTACCAAGCTTCTATCGCCTCGAAATCCATATCGTTCGTCACGGAATCGGTCATCCACGCCCGCGCTTCCGCGCTGCCCGGCAGCTCGAATTTCATCCAGCCCCATATCCCCGCGAACAGCAAGCCTGAGATTACGATTCGAGCCATCATGCCGCGCGCCCAAGGCGATAACCCGGAGCTTCCCGGAGCGTTGCCGTGATCGGGTGCCCTCGACGTCGGCTTCAATCCCTGCATGCCCGCCCAGTTGCTCGTATGATAATTCATGGAACGTTGCTTTTCTTTCCACCATAGCTCCGGATCCGGCTCGCTTGAAGGCATGATCGGCGACATCGGAACGTGCGCCGGCGGCACTGGCGGCGGTGTCGGGGTCGGGTCCATCGAAAGCTCTCTCGGAACGGCGGCTTCTACCCTCGTCGGTAAGTCCGGTTGGTCAGAGGGAAGCTCTAGCCGAACGTTATCCTCGCCCTGGATTGCCTCTTTCGCCTGCATCTCCGTTATCAATTGCTGTATTCGTTCGCGCCTGCGATCGCGCACGTTGTTCCTCGTCTGCACGGCAAGCCCTCCTTGTCCTTCTCATCTACTATCACCTTATGGCGGACAAGGGGGGAATAGACTTGGTACCTTCCGCGAACCTAACAAAAACGTCCGCCCGGCCTACGGCCTGCGAACGTTCGTTTACGTATTCATTTCGTATTTCTCTTGATGGGACTTAATGCTGAATATTAATCCGATGGACAGCATGTTCAGCAGCAGCGACGTTCCGCCATAGCTGATGAACGGGAGCGTAATCCCCGTCAGCGGCATAATGCCGATCATCATGCCGATGTTCTCGAAGATCTGGAACACCATCATCGAGGCGATGCCGATAATGATGAACGAGCCTCGCAGATCAATGCACTGGTAAGCGATTAAGATCATCCTGTAAATGAATAAGAAGTACAGAAGCAGCAGGACGGCCGCCCCTTGGAATCCGAACTCCTCGGCGATGACGACGAAGATGGAATCCGAGTACGTATACGGAATAAACCTGCGGTTCTTGGAATCGCCCTCCATATACCCGTCGCCCGCCAAGCCGCCCGATCCAATGGCGATCTGGGCGTATTTCGATTGCCGGCTGTCATCCTCGGAAGCCTCCTCCGGATGAATGAAGGTGTTGATCCGCTGATACCAGTGGCCTTTGTCGTGCTCTTCCATGTACGTCTTGATTTCCGCGTTGTACGTATTGAACAACGTGCCGAACAGCAGCAAGCCGCCGATGATCGCTCCTAATCCTAACATGACGTAGGAATATCGGATATTACCGATCCACAGCATGCCGAGCACGATGAAAATATAGATAATCGCGTTGCCCAAATCCGGCTGGATCATGACGAGCAGGAATGGGATGAACACCGTTACGGCTACGAGCATGACGTCGCTGCGCAATCGCAGCGGGTCGCCGATCCTTCTTCCAAGCAATGCGGCGATGGCGACGATCAGGAATATCTTCATCATCTCTGCGGGCTGGAATTGAAATCCTTTACCTAGGACGAACCAGCCCTTAGCACCGTTAATCTCCGGCGCGAATAGATAGACCGCGATGAGCAGGATGATCCCGACCGCGTACCATACGTACCAGGTTTTGAGGATCAGCCGGTAGTCGACTAAGGTCGATATGACGATGACGACGAAGCCGGCTGCGTAATAGACGAGCGTCTTCAGGTCGTAATTCGGATATTGGGGATTGCCGTGGGTCGCGCTTCGGATCAATAAGGCGCTGAGCCCCATGAATGCCGCCAAGATGAGCAGCATCATCCAATCCATCTTTTTTAATCGGTTAAGCAAGTTCCGATCATCCCATTCCCAAGAACTTCTTTACTTTGCGGAACATGCCGGCTTTATCCTCCAGCTGCGAGAGCGGGACGGTTTCGCCAAGAATGCGGCGGGCGATGTTACGGTAGGCGATCGCCGCGCGGGAATTCGGGTTCATCACCGTCGGCTCCCCTTGGTTAGCGGCTTTGATCACCATCTCATCATCCGGCACGATGCCGAGAAGATCAATGGCTAATACTTGGCAGATGTCGTCGATCTCGAGCATATCGCCGCTCTTCATCATATTCGGACGAATCCGGTTAATCACCAGCTTCGGCGAGGCGATATGGCTTTTCTCCAGCAGGCCGATAACTCGGTCAGCGTCGCGCACGGCCGCGTTCTCCGGCGTCGTAACGACGATCGCTTGGGTCGCTCCTGCTATCGCGTTGCGGAAGCCCTGCTCGATGCCGGCGGGGCAGTCAATAATGATGTAATCGAAATCGGGTTTCAAGCTGTCGACGATCTGCTTCACTTGCTCCGGCGACACGTCGTTCTTGTCTTTCGTCTGCGCGGCGGGGAGCATGTACAGCTCGTCGAACCTTTTATCCTTAATGAGAGCTTGGTTAACTCTGCACCGGCCTTCTGCGACGTCGATGAGATCATAGACGATGCGATTCTCCAGTCCCATCACAACGTCCAAATTACGCAGGCCGATATCGGTATCCACCATACACACTTTTTTGCCGAGCAAGGCCAGCGCCGTGCCGATATTCGCGGACGTTGTCGTCTTGCCGACTCCGCCTTTGCCCGAGGTGACTACTATCGCTTCTCCCATGGATTACACTCCTTTGAACTGCATGACATCTTTGCGGTGGCGGCTGAGGCTGGCCAACTTGTCGATCGCCATCTTGCCGTCCTTGAGGAACGCATATTCCATCCAAGGCTCTGCCGACGTCCATTCGTCCGGCGGCCGGCTAATGACGTCGGCGATTCTTAGCTGGGTCGGCGTCATGGACGAAGCGGCGATAATCGCGTCTTCGTTGCCCGCCGAGCCTGCGTGCGCCATTCCCCTTAGCGCCCCAATAATATAGACATCCCCCGTACAACGAACGACTCCGCCTGGATTAACGTCCCCTAGCAGGAGCAAGTGCCCGTCGTATTCCAACGTTTGCCCGGAACGAACGATGGCGGCTACCGTATGTAAGCTCGGTCCTGTCTCCGAGGTGTCTTGCTCCGGCGGATTGCTCTCTATCGATTGAATCAATAGATTCCCTTGCTTACGCAGGACGGCGCGAATGCGCTCCTGATCGTCTTCATCCAATTGCCTGTTGCCTAGCTTGATGAATACATGGATGATCGGACCGGTGAATTGCTGCGCATGCTTGTCCAGCTTCGTGCCTAACTCGCTTAGTAAGGCGTCGAATTCGCAGTCGTCGTCCAGCAGAAAAACGAGCCCATCCTTCGTCCCCTTGATCGTTATGTGCGATTTGCCGGCCATTTTTCCGCTCCTCCCTACCCTAATTGAAATTCTGCCAAGATAAGCCGAATTCCTGCTTACTCGGGATTGTCTTCGCCCGAAGCTAGGGATGGTTTCACCAAATAGCGACGAACCGGCACATAGATAAGAAGAGCGAACAAAAGCTGCAGCAGCGTCGTCGGAGCGATCTGCCAATAGAATACGAAGCTATAAGACAAGTCCGTAAGCCGGAACAGCTTGTAGATCAAATAGACGACCGTATCCAGCAGTCCGCCTCCAACCACAACGATCCATATGAAAAATACGAGTGTAAACGCGCGTCGCTCCGCGACAAGTCCCGCCATATAGCCGAGCAGTCCCATTCCGAAGCCGTAAGGGCCGATCAGATTGCCGTAGAACAGAATGTCCTGCAGCAAGCCGAAGCCGAGGCCGAATAGGAACGCGTGATGGCGTCCTCCGAAGCCGGCTACGAATAACGTCATAATAAAGGCCAAGTGCGGGAGCAGCCGTTCCGTCCATGCGGGCGGCACGAGCCACGGGATGACGGCGGTCTCGACGATTAGCAGCAGCAGCGTCCATAGAATAACCCGATTGATTCTCATCGTCACGGACCGTCCACATCAGGCACGACGACGACGAACACTTCGCGAAGGTGGTCGAACTTGGCCGCCGGCGTAATGACTGCCGTATGGGTTAACCCGAACACGCCGACTTGCCGACTTTCGACGGTTCCGACGATAATCCCTTTTGGGAAAACGTTGCCTAGGCCCGACGTAATAACTTTGTCTCCTACAGCCAGAGGGTCTCTCTCATCGATCTTCGTCATGATCAGATTGCTGGATTCTTTATCGTATTCGATAATGCCGAACGACTGCGTCTCCTTGTCGAGCACGGTTGCCGATACCGGCATACCCGCGGCAGAGTTCTCGTCCAAGTCGGTAATCAGCTTGACGGTCGACGTGAACGTGGACACCCGGCTGATGATACCGACGAGCCCGTCGACCGTCGTGACCGCCATATCCGGCTTGACGCCGTCTCTAGAGCCTAGATTGATTTTGATCGTCTTCTCGTAAGGATTCGAAGTAGAGCCTACGACTTGCGCGATCAAATAGCGATAATTATCCAACTGCTTCTGGCGCTCGGTGAAGTTCAGCTCCTCTTGCAGACGCTTGTTCTCCGCCTCGAGCATATTGAATCGAATTTGGTCTTGCGTATATTGCGCTACGGTCTGACGGAGAAGCTCGTTCTCCTTATACACGTCGGAAAGCCGGCCGAGGTCGCGGAAGAAATCCGCGACCGCTCCGACCGGCCGGTAAAATACGCCTTGCACAGTTCCGACGGCGTCATTAATGAACTTCTCGGGCCAAGTCAGCTTCTTGCGACCGAGCGTGAACCCCATTATCGCAATGAATACGATCAACCCAATCATAAGAATAAACAGTCTTTTGTTGCGCATTAATTTAAAGATATCCGCTCACCTGCTTTTCCGTCCCATGGGTTAAGCTTTGCTTCCTAGCGAGTTCCGCCTTTCGTTTTGAACAAGTGAATGTTGTCGAGCGCGCGGCCTGTTCCGATCACGACGCAGTCCAGCGGATTCTCCGCCACGAGGACCGGCATTCCCGTCTCGCGCGACAGCATCTTGTCGAGGTTGCGTAGGAGCGCGCCGCCTCCGGTCAATACGATTCCCCGGTCCATGATGTCAGCCGACAGCTCCGGCGGACACTTCTCCAGCGTAATCTTAACCGCGTCGATAATAGCGTTAACGGTGTCCGACAGCGCTTCCGTCACTTCGTCCGAGGTGATGGCGAGCGTCTTCGGCAGACCGGTGACCAGATCGCGGCCGCGAATCTCGATCGACTCTACCTTATCAAGCGGCATTGCCGATCCGATCTCCATCTTGAGCTGCTCGGCCGTACGCTCCCCGATCATCAGGTTGTACAGGCGCTTAATGTAGGCAATAACCGCATCGTCCATCTCGTCGCCCGCAATGCGGATCGAACGGCTCGTAACGATACCGCCGAGCGAAATGACAGCGACTTCCGTCGTGCCTCCGCCGATGTCTACGACCATGCTGCCCGTCGGCTCCCAGACCGGAAGGTCTGCGCCGATCGCCGCCGCGAACGGCTCCTCGATAATATAAGCTTCGCGCGCGCCGGCTTGCTTCGTCGCGTCCTCGACCGCGCGCTTCTCTACCGCCGTGATACCCGACGGCACGCATACCATCACATTCGGATGGCGCGGGAACAACGCGCGCGCCTTCTGTGCGCGGCGTATGAAATATTTGATCATCGTTGCCGTCGTTTCGAAATCTGCGATAACGCCGTCCTTCATCGGACGAATCGCCACGATGTTGCCCGGCGTGCGCCCGATCATTTTCTTCGCTTCCGTTCCAACGGCTTCGATTTTCTTCGTATCGGTACGAAGGGCGACCACGGAGGGCTCCCTTACGGCGATTCCTTTGCCTTTAACGTATACGAGCGTATTCGCCGTACCTAAGTCGATTCCTAGATCTCGCGTGAATGCCATGCTGCTACCTCCTGCTATTACCGCGACCGCTAGCAACGCCGGAAGGGGCGTTTCGGTCGTCGGGACAATCCCTATTATCTTACTATAAGCAACCGGCTTCCTTCAAACTCGTATATCGATTGTCACCTATTACCAAATGGTCCAGAAGCTCGATTCCGATAAGCTCTCCGGCTTCCGCTAGACGCTTCGTGAGCAGGATATCTTCCGGACTCGGCGTCGGATCGCCGCTAGGATGATTGTGCGCGCACAGGATCGATGCGCTGCTTCTGCGGATCGCGGCGCGGAATACTTCTCTCGGATGGACGATCGAAGCGTTCAGGCTGCCGATCGACAACGTCTGCCTGCCGATCACTTGATTCTTCGTGTTCAAGAACAAACAGACGAAATGCTCCTCCCGCAAGTGGCGAAGCTCCTCCATGAGCAAGTCAGCCGCGTCCTGGGGACAGGTGATCTTCACCATGTCCGGCAGCTGGGATCTTGCGACTCTGCGTCCAAGCTCGATAGACGCTTGTAGCAGCAGAGCCTTAGCCGGGCCGATGCCGCGAATGTGCGTAAGCTCGTCCCAGTTGCTCTCGGCGAGTCTGCGCAAACCGCCGCACTCCGTTAAGATTCGCTGAGCCAGATGAACGGAGGACTCGTTCTTCGTCCCCGTTCGAAGCAATATAGCCAGCAGCTCGGCGTGGCTAAGCGCGCCGGCGCCATACTGCTGCATTCTTTCGCGCGGCCGTTCTTCGGCTCTCATCTCCCTAATCCGAAATGATCGTTGCGCGCTCATATACTTCCTGCCTTCTTTAGCCGCGTCGGCCGCGGGATTGGCTTAAACTCATGGCGTCGAAATTCCGTACTTCTCCAGCATCTCCGACAGGAGCGATACCGGCAGACCGACAACGTTGAAATAACAGCCGTCGATCGATTCTACGAGCAAAGCGCCGATCTCTTGAATTCCGTAAGCGCCGGCTTTGTCATTCGGCTCTCCCGTGGCGACATATCGCGAGATTTGCTCCGCCGTAAGCGAACGCATGCGCACGCGCGTCACGCGATGGGACGTGACAGTCTCCCCGTCCGATACGCGAACGCAGCTCACTCCGGTATATACCTCGTGCGTGCGCCCGGAGAGCAGCTCCAGCATCCGAATCGCGTCTTCCGTGTCCCTAGGCTTCCCCATTACTTCATTATCTAAGACAACGATCGTATCGCTGCCTACGACGATAGAATCGACGGAAGCCCGACCGGCGAGTTGCTCTGTGACGGAGAGTGCTTTCCTATGCGCGAGCTCCTCGACGATCCGCTGCGGCGTCCAATCCTCCGGCGTATCCTCGTCGACGTTGCTCGGGACGACTTCTACGGGTAAGCCAAGTAACCGAATCAGCTCTTGCCTTCGCGGCGAGCCTGACGCGAGGATGAGCGTAGGCGCTGCTTGGTGTAAACTCATGACGCCATTCTTCCTTTCGAGATTACGTTCTACGATAAGCCCAGATGGCTAGCGCCGCACCGATGATGCTGAGCAGGCTTATATCCGCGTCAAAATTAAGGTCGAATCTGAACACCGCCAGATCGGCGGATGGCGACCAATGGACCGACAGCGAGCGAGTGAGGAATCTGAGTGCCTCGGCGTCTTTCAGCCAATGGGATACCAAGGTGCCGGCTAGCATGCCTAACAGGATGAATAGAAGCAGAATCCAGCCATTTTTCTTCACGGTTCGTTATTCACCACCATTTTTTGACACTTGCATTCTCATTATACGTGCCTTGGAGATTGCGCACAATGCGCAAAAGAAGACAGCCCTGCAGAATCAGAGCTGCCTCATTCGAAAGTCCCGGTCGCTTAACCGCGAGTTGCGGGCTGCAAAGCTTCGCGAAGCTCGCGATCTGCCAGCTCGGCTTGCATGATCGAGGTCTGGGCATTCCACAGATGGTAGCGCGAGGTCTTGTTGCCGTAGCTTGCGAGCGAGGCGAGCGCCGAGGAGAGCGATTGCTCGAGCTTCAGCGCCGCGGCGCTCGCCTCGCCTGTGAGGGCGGCAGCCGGGGGCTTGGCGGCTCTCCAAGCGAACTCCGCTTGCTTCAGGGCATCCGCATCTTCTTGCGCGATCGGCTGCGGCAATTCGTCCTGCAGGCCGCTAACCGTTAGCTGCGCGATGAGCCTCGCGAGCGCTGCGCTCTCGGTCAACAAAGCTTTGATCGACTCGGAACGCTCGTCATTGCCAAGCATCAACATCGATCCGCCGAATGGCTTAATATACACTTCGATGTTCGGCATTTGGGCTGCCAGCAGCTCCGCTTCGGCACGAGTCGAGGCAATACCGGCGTAGACGCGATATCCGTCACTATTATCGATCGCCGCGGGCAATCCGACGTCTTTCAACTGCGCGGCCGCCAATTGCGTGCTGTCCGCATTGCGGAAGACGCCGTATTGCAGGACGAAGATTTCATTCGCTGGAACCTCCGCCAACCCCTTGCCTGCTTCGGTTGCAGTTGCGTTCGTTTTTGGCTCGGTAATCGTTCCTATGACGGCATCGTCAGAATTCGTCGTAGCGGTTGATGACGCAGCTGCGTCTGACGCTCCGGCCTGCGCGGTCGTTTGGACTTCCTCCGTCTGCTTGCCTGGGAACATCGGCTCTCCGGTGAACAAGTTCAGCACCATATATCCGAACAGCGCGCCGGTTGCGATCGCCGCGGTCACCGACAAGAACACTCTCGTCCAAGTCGGATTATCGTTGCGAGTATAGCTGGCGGCATGCGCAAGCCACTCTTCGTTAGGCTTGTACTCCCCTTCGCCCTCCGGCAGGCTCCATCGCTCCGGGAGTTCATGATCCGGCTCAGTCTGTTCCAGTTCTCGGACGACGACAGGATGGCGAGCCGATCTTGCGGGCAGCTTTAGGTCCGTCTTGGCTGTCGCTTCGGGAGCTTTCTCCGCGGGTGGAATATGAACGACGACGGAATCGGCTCGGCGGATCATGTCCTCGAGAGCGCGGATATCGTCCAGATACGGTCCGTCATTCGTTGTGGAAGTTTCTATAACTGCATGATTATACGTTGATTCATTGTTAGCCTCTTCCGTAGCGTCCGGTTTGGCTACGATGGGCAGCTGATCGACGACGTCCGCCTGCTCCGGCCTTACAAGCTTAGCCGCAGGCGCGGGCTTAGCCGGCTTCGGCATAGTAGGCTGCTCGAATCGAAACGTCATTCTTGCGTTGGATGGCATGCCGCGTCTCCCCTTGTCCTACAATCTATCAATAGGATATGAGAGACAAGCGTAAAATATGATAGAAGGGCAAAACGTTCTGTGGTACCGTTACAGGCACATTCTCCGCCGTCGTCACTCTCTAGCGTTCTGTGGCACCGTTGCAGGCACATTTTCCGACGACGGTACTCTCTAACATTCTGTAGCACCGTTGCAGGTACATTTTCCGACGCCGGCACTCTCTAACGTTCTGTAGCACCGTTGCAGGTACATTTTCCGACGACGTCACTCTCTAACGTTCTGTAGCACCGTTACAGGTACATTTTCCGACGACGGTACTCTCTAACGTTCTGCGGCACCGTTGCAGGCACATTTTCCGACGCCGTCACTCTCTAACGTTCTGTAGCACCGTTGCAGGCACATTTTCCAACGCCGTCACTCTCTAACGTTCTGTGGCACCGTTGCAGGTACATTTTCCGACGCCGGCACTCTCTAACGTTCTGTAGCACCGTTGCAGGTACATTCCCCGACGCCGCGACTCTCTAACGTTCTGTGGCACCGTTGCAGGCACATTTTCCGACGACGCGACTCTCTAACGTTCTGTGATACCGTTACAGGCACAGTCTCCGACGACGTCACTCTCTAACGTTCTGTAGCACCGTTGCACCAGTCCCTGAGCGACGGGGATATCGTTATAAAGGAAAAAAGGAAGCCCCCCATCACCGGAGAGCTTCCTTGTTCCGCTTATTCCGACCCTTCCCGCTCGCGAAGAATCTTCGCTAGCTCGTAGGCCGTCTTCCATATATCGCCTGCGCCCATCGTCAGTACGAGATCGTTAGGCTTGATCTCGTCCGCGAGCAGGTCGCGCACTTCTTCCTTCGTCGGGATATACCGCACGTTCGGGTTGCTGTTGCCTGCGATCAGCTCGACCAACCTTCGAGAGTTCACGCCCTCGATCCGCTGCTCGCCAGCCGGCGAGTAAATATCCGTAATGATAACCTCGTCGGCGTCGGAGAACGCTCTGCTGAACGCATCGAGCAGGAAGTACGTGCGCGTATACCGCTGCGGTTGGAACACCGCGATAATACGCTTGCCCGTCGCCTTGGCGGCTTGGATCGTCGCTTGGATTTCCGTCGGGTGATGCGCGTAGTCGTCGATCACCAGCATGTCCTTCACTTCGCCAAGCACCTGGAACCGTCTCTTCGCGCCGCGGAATTCGCGAATCGCTTCGGCGATCGCGGAGAAAGAAGCTCCAGCCTCGAGGCAGACGATGACCGTCGCTAGCGCGTTGTAGACGTTGTGGCGTCCGGGAACGGACAGCTCGATCATCCCCAGCTCATCGTTCCCCTTGCGCACCATGAACGATACGCAACGGTCGCCGAGGTTAATGTTAGTCGCTGTGAAATCGGCATCGGACGAGTTGACACCGTACGTAATGACGCGCGGCCCTTTCACCTTCGGCACGACTTCCCGTACGTTGTCGTCGTCCGCGCAGACGACAGCGCAGCCGCTGGCGCGAATATTGCCGAGGAAGGAGACGTAAGCATCCTTCAGCTTATTGAAGTCTCCGTCGTAATTCTCCAGATGATCGGCTTCGATGTTTAGGACGACGCCGACCGCCGGCTCGTATTGAAGGAAGGAGCCGTCGCTTTCGTCCGCCTCGGCCACGACGAAATCGCTCTTGCCCGCCTTCGCGTTCGTCCCGACGTTAACGATCTCCCCGCCGATAATGAATGTCGGATCAAGCCCGCAATTTTCCATCACGAGCGCGATCATGGAAGACGTCGTCGTTTTCCCATGCGCGCCGGCGACGGCGATTCCCGTGCGTGCGTTCAAGAGACGCGCCAGCATCTGGGCGCGGTGCAGCGTAGGAATATGCAATTGCTCCGCGGCACGGCGTTCCACGTCGTCCTTGGCGATCGCCGTAGAATAGACGACCAGATCGGCTCCTCGTACGTTCTCCGGCTCATGGCCGATATAGATTTGTGCCCCGCCTGCCGCAAGCTTCTCGGTCAACTCTTGACGTACGACGTCGGAGCCGGACACCTTGTAACCCATCTCCAGCATCACGCGGGCGATGGCACTCATACCGTAGCCACCGATACCGATAAAATGAACATGTTCAGCGGTTCGCAACGACGCTTCACCAGCCTTTTTCTGAATTCGTTCCGTGGAGCAACCACGAGCGAACGTCGGCAATCAAATATAACGTGCCGGTTACGACGCTTAGCGTATTCCCTTGCGCCGGCGCTTGCGAGGACGCATCGCGCAGAAGCGTCAAAGCGCGCCGCCAATCCGGCTCGACGACGATGTCGCGCGGATCCCCAAGTTCGGCTTTCAGTCGGTTCGCGACAGCGGCCAAGTCTTCAGCGGCCATTTTTTTATGAAAATCGGGCTCCGTAATCACCAGCGTATCCACCATTGGTAGTATATGCCGCAGGGAATGTTCGTGATTCTTATTCGGCATCATTGCGATCATCACGTTCAGACGATCGAAGCTGTAAATATCGCGAAGAGCGGCGGCTAACGCCTCCATCCCTTCGGGATTGTGCGCGCCGTCCAGCAGGATACGCGGCGAGTCGGAAACCATCTCGAGCCGGCCCGGCCAAGACGTCTCTCTCAGCCCTGCCTCGAGATCCTCGTCGTCAACGATCAGCGCGTAATATTGGTGCAGCACTTCCAGCGTCATCACCGCCACCGCGGCGTTCGCAAGCTGATGCGCGCCGTTCAAAGTCACCGCTAACGATTGTATCGCGCGGAACGGCCCTTGGAAACTAAAAATTTGTTCATTTTCCCGGATCGACTCCGATTGGAACGTAAAATGATCGCCAAGCGCATACAGAGAAGCCATCTTGCTCTTGGCCGTCTCCCGAATGATCGCGGCGGCTTCCGGATGGCCGACTGCCGTAATGAGTGGAACGCCGGGCTTAATGATGCCCGCCTTCTCTCTGGCAATGTCCTCGATCGTCGGACCGAGCAGGTCCATATGATCGTGCCCGACGTTCGTGATGACGGTGACGACCGGACTGACGATGTTCGTAACGTCGAGCCGGCCGCCCAGTCCCGTCTCCCAGACGACATAGTCCGGGAACGTGACGGTTCCATAATACAACAGAGCGAGCGCCGTCGTGATCTCGAACATCGTCGGCGCGCCCCATTCGGTGCCTGCGAGCTTATCCGCCTCCGGCTTGATTCGATTGACGAGACGCAGGAGCGTCTCGTCGTCGATATCTTGCCCGTTATATTGCAGCCTATTGGCATACGAAGTCAGGTACGGCGACGTAAAAGTGCCGACATCGTACTTCGCCTTGCGCAGCACGCTCGTCAAGTAGGCGCATACCGAGCCTTTGCCGTTCGTTCCTGCGACGTGAATGAATTTCAACCGACGCTCGGGATTGCCGAGCGCCTCCATCAGCAGCTTAATCCGATCCAGCCCTGGGCGAATGCCGAAATTCGTCAGCCCGATTATCCAGGACATCGCCTCGTCGGCGCTATTAAAGCCGGCACCGGCCTGGGGACGTTCGTTGTTCATGATGCATCCCCTCCGTTAAGCCTGCAGCTCGGCAATTCGCGCCAATACTTTGTCGCGTTTCTCTTTGTAATCGGCGCCTTTCGCGCGTTCCTGCTCGACAACGTGAGCAGGAGCTTTCGCGATATAGCCCTCGTTAGCCAGCTTCTTCTCCACGCGGTCCACTTCGGCGTTAAGCGAGTCAAGCTCCTTGTTCAGACGCGCGATCTCTTGAGCGATGTCGATCAAGCCCGCAAGCGGGAAGTACAGCTCCGCCCCCGTGACGATCGCCGTCATCGCCTTGTCCGGCGCCGTCAGAGACGGATCGAGCGTAAGCGCGGACGTGTTGCAGAAGCGTTGAACGTAGATTTCGTTACGGCGGAAGATAGCATCTTCCTCCGCGCCTGTCGGCTTAAGCAGCAGCTCGATCTTCTTGCCCGGCGATACGTTCACTTCCGCGCGGATGTTCCGTACGGCGCGAATCGTCTCCATGAGCAGCTTCATCTCTTTGACCGCTTCCGAAGCTTCGAACGAAGCATCGTACGTCGGCCACGCCGCTAGCATGATCGTCTCGCCAGGCTCGTGCGGCAGATGCTGCCAGATCTCCTCGGACAAATAAGGCATGAACGGATGCAGCAGACGCAGCGTGCGATCGAGCACGTACGCGATGACCGATTGGGTGCTACGCTTCGCGACCGGATTCGATCCGTACAGCGTAAGCTTCGCGAACTCGATGTACCAGTCGCACAGATCATCCCAGATGAAGTCGTAGAGCAGCCGGCCCGTTTCGCCGAACTCATAGCTTTCCATTAGGCGCGTAATGTCTTGCGCGGTTTCGTTAAACCGATGCAGTATCCAGCGATCGGCCGTAGACAGCTCTCCGCTCAAGTCGATATCTGAATAAGTGAAGCCCTCAAGGTTCATCAGAGCGAACCGCGAAGCGTTCCATATTTTATTGGCGAAGTTGCGCGCTTGCTCGACTTTCTCGAAGCGGAAGCGCAAATCTTGTCCCGGCGTGCTGCCCGTGGAAATCATGAACCGCATCGCGTCCGCGCCGTATTGGGCGATGACGTCGAGCGGGTCAACGCCGTTGCCGAGCGATTTGGACATCTTGCGGCCTTCCGCATCGCGGACGAGACCGTGGATAAGCACGTCCTTGAACGGAATCTGGTCCGTGAACTCGAGCGCGGTGAAGATCATACGAGCGACCCAGAAGTAAATGATGTCGTATCCGGTAACGAGCACGCTCGTCGGATAATAATTTTTCAGGTCGTCGGTATCCGAAGGCCAGCCAAGCGTCGAGAACGGCCACAACCCCGAGCTGAACCACGTGTCGAGCACGTCCTCGTCTTGTCTCCACGGAGAGCCAGGCTGATCCGCGCCTGCAGGCGCTTCAAGACCGACGTGGATTTCTCCCGTCGTATCGTTGTACCATGCCGGAATCCGATGTCCCCACCACAGCTGACGGGAAATACACCAGTCGCGAACGTTCTCGATCCATTGCAAATACACTTTCTCGAACCGGTCCGGCACGAAATGGACGCCTTCCCCGGACTTTTGGCTTGCGATGGCGCGCTCGGCGAGCGGCTTCATCGAGACGAACCATTGCGTCGACAGATAAGGCTCGACGACTGCGCCGGAACGTTCGCTATGGCCGACTTGATGAACGTGATCCTCGATCTGGATGCATACGCCTTGCTCCTGCAAGTCTTTGACGATCGCCTTGCGGCATTCCGCGCGGTCCATGCCGTTGTACGGTCCCGCTTGATCGTTCATGCGGCCGCCCTCGTCCATGACCGTGATTTGCGGCAGGTTATGGCGCGAGCCGACTTCGAAGTCGTTCGGGTCGTGCGAAGGCGTTATCTTGACCGCTCCGCTTCCGAATTCCTTATCGACGTATTCGTCGGCGATGATCGGAATTTCGCGATCGACGATCGGCAGCTTGATCATCTTGCCGATGAGGCTCTTATATCTCTCGTCCTCCGGATGAACGGCGACCGCCGTATCGCCCAGCATCGTCTCGGGACGCGTCGTGGCGACGGTAATCGACCCGCTGCCGTCGGCGAGCGGATAGCGAAGATGGTACAGATGACCGTTCACTTCTTTGTACTCGACCTCGATATCGGACAGAGCCGTACGAGCGGCCGGATCCCAGTTAATGATCCGTTTGCCGCGGTAGATCAAGCCTTTCTCATATAGACGTACGAACACCTCGCGAACCGCCGCCGACAGCCCTTCGTCCAGCGTAAACCGCTCGCGGGAGTAGTCGAGGCTCAGACCCATCTTGGCCCATTGGCTGCGGATCGTTCCCGCATAGTGTTCCTTCCATTCCCATACTTTCTCCAGGAAAGCCTCGCGGCCCAGATCATAGCGGGATTTACCTTCCTCGCGCAGCTTCTGCTCGACCTTCGTCTGCGTCGCGATGCCCGCATGGTCGGTGCCCGGCAGCCAGAGCGCGTCGAAGCCCTGCATCCGTTTGAAACGGATCATGATATCCTGCAGCGTGAAATCGAGCGCATGCCCGATATGGAGCATGCCCGTTACGTTCGGAGGAGGAATGACGATCGTGTATTTCGGCGCGTCGGGACGGCGTCCCGCTTGAAAATAGCCGCCTTGCAACCATGCGTCGTACCATTTGCGTTCGGCGCTCGCCGGATCATAAGTCGTCGGCATTTCGACGTTAAAGCTTTTAGTCTCGGACATATACGAATTGACCTCCATAGGACGCAATGTTCAGCCGGCCGACAAGGAGTAGCGACTCCTTATCGCGGCGTATAAAAACACAAAAACCTCCCGTCGCAAAGGACGAAAGGTTCATCTTCCGTGGTACCACCTTCGTTCCGCCAGGGCTATACAGCCGGAGCGGCACTCGACGCAGGATAACGGTAGCAGCCGTCTTGATCTATGGAGCAGACCCATAAGGCCGTCCGTTCGAACAAGAAACTCCAGGGCGACTCGTCTCAGCTCATGGCTCCTGCGGTACCTTCCAGCGCTGCGTTCAGCGGCCCCGCTCTCTGTAGGACGATCTGCGACTCTTCCCTATCCAAGTCTTTCCCCCTATTTTACCCGTCGCAGGAGGGAGAGTCAATAAGGGTTGTAGATACGCCTAATAACCTCTGGCGAATCGATCGCCGGAGGTTATGAGGAGACAGTCGCTGTCGAAGCTGCAGCCGCTCTATGGAATATAGAGCACTTGCCCTTCGGATAAGTACGGGTCGTTAAGCTTATTGTGCGCTTGCAGCACCCGAGGTTGTAAGTTATACCGATCCGCGATCGACTCGAGCGTATCGTCGCGCTGCACGATGCACATCCGGACTTTGCGGAACGATTGGGCTTCGCTCTCTCCGCCTGACAATAAGCGCGTCCATTCGAGCTCGTCGCCGGTGCTTGCGGATGAGCTTACGGCGGTAGCTTTGTCTTCCGCTTGATCAGCTTCTTGCTGCTTCAGATCCGATTCGCGCCTCGCGCCGATGTCGCCGAGCTGCGACAGCAGTCCGACGCCGGATTGAATCCGTTGCGATGCATCCGACGGCGCGCCGTTAATGGCGATCTTCACGGGTTCAGGCTCCGGCGCTTCCACGGCTGGCGGCAAGGCTGCCGATAGGGCTGCAGGCGCTTCCGCCGACAACGCCGGTGCTTCCACTGCGCTCGGCTGAGCTTCCGGCTGATTCGGCTGCGGGGCCGCTTCGCGCCGCTGGCTTAAGTCTCCCCATCCATTCGATGATGGTACGGGCTGCGCCGATCTCGTCTGCTCCTGTGGCTTAGGTTGGTCCGCGTAGTTTTGCAGGTTCGATAGCCAGCTTCCTTCGTTCGTCGCATCCGCAAGGCTGGGAATCGGCTGCGGAGGTTGCGGCTGCAAAACCTGCTGCTCCTCTACCCGCCCCGGATCGAAGGAATTCGGGGAGCCGTCCGACGGGGAGGATGCCTGCGCGTCGTCCTCCGCATAGTCAGCGGGTTCGTCAGCAGCCTGCTCACGTTCAACGTCGGCCTCGTAGCTCGGCCGTGCCTGATGGACGACCGTGAAGCTATCGTCCTTCCAGATCGGCTCTTGGGAGGAGGACGACTGCAGCCCTCTCAGCGCCAATACCCCCGTCACGTTAAGCGACCTCGTCGATAGCAAATCAACGTCGAAATTGTCGATTTCCACGCCGATCTCGTCCACGTTCTGAACCCGATTAAGCGGCAGCGTAATCTCTACCGGTATCCAATGCGTAAGCTGCGCCGTTTCGACGGAATGCTGCGCGCGATATACGCCGGACAGCAGCAGATTCCCGCTTAACAGAACGTTGTCCTCCCGCGGAAGCACCTGCATATGGGGCACAAGCTCGATTTCTTCCAATTCGTCGATCGCTGCTACGTCGTCCGGCAAATGCACCCGTTCGTAAATATCGAACCTCAGTCCGTTTGGTGGCTCCGTCACGGTGATTCCTCCTTCTTCACTCGGCGCCCGGATCGCTGTCTGGGCCCTCTAGCAACTCACTAACTATCTATATGCCGTAGAGAGCCTAGCATGCCTATTTGAGTCCGCAAAAACAAAACAACCCCCAAGCGATCGCGATCGCCGAGGGTTGCGAGATGCCTGTATTAAAGTTGTTGCAGAGCCGTCCGATGAGCAGCGATCGTAAGGTCGATGTCTTGCTCGGAATGGGCGGTGGACACGAACCAGCCTTCAAAGGCAGATGGAGCGATATTGACGCCTCCGTCGAGCAGGCTGCGGAACACCGATCGGAACGTGTCCGCGTTCGCTTGCTTCGCCACCTCGTAATTGATAACGTGCTTGTCCGTGAAGAACGGGCATACCATCGAGCCGACGCGATTGATCGTCATCGGAACGCCCGCTTCTTTGGCGTTGCCCTCGAGGCCCGTCTGAAGCCGTACTGCCAACCGCTCGAGCAGCTCGTAAGCCTCTTCCGTCATCAGCTTCAGCGTTGTATAGCCCGCTGCCATCGCTAGCGGATTGCCAGACAACGTGCCCGCCTGATAGATCGGACCGACAGGAGCCATCTGCTCCATGATTTCTCTCTTACCGCCGTACGCGCCGACCGGCAGACCGCCTCCGATGACTTTACCGAGTGTCGTCAAGTCCGGCGTGACGCCATACAGCCCTTGCGCACAATTGCGATGAACCCGGAAACCGGTCATGACTTCGTCGAAAATAAGCAGGCTGCCATACTTCGTCGTGATGTCGCGCAGTCCCTGCAAGAATCCCGGGAGCGGAGGAACGACGCCCATATTGCCGGCGACGGGCTCCACGATGATCGCGGCGATCTCTTCGCCGAAACGCTCGAAAGCGACCTTAACCGATTCCAGGTCATTATAGGGAACGGTTAAGGTATGGCTCGCAACGCTCTCGGGAACGCCGGGACTATCCGGCAAGCCGAGCGTGGCAACTCCGGAGCCCGCCTTGATCAGCAGGCTGTCCGCATGTCCGTGGTAGGAGCCTTCGAACTTCAGGATTTTATTCCTTTTCGTATAACCTCGAGCTAATCGCAGCGCGCTCATCGTCGCTTCCGTTCCGGAGTTGACCATGCGCACGACTTCGACGGACGGCACGCGCTCGCAGACAAGCTCGGCCATCCTGGTCTCAAGCTCCGTCGGAGCGCCGAAGCTCGTTCCGTTCTCGGCTGTCCGCTTAATCGCTTCGACGACTTCAGGATGGGCATGTCCCGCGATCAGCGGGCCCCAGGACAGCACGTAGTCGATATACGTCTGCCCGTCGATATCTGTGATGCGGCTTCCTTCCCCGCGCGCGATAACCAGCGGCGTTAATCCGACGGATTTGAACGCGCGGACCGGACTGTTCACCCCGCCGGGAATGACTTTCTTCGCTTGCTCGAAAGCGGCTTTGGACTTTGCGTCGTCGCGAATTCGACGATTTTCGCTCATAATCGTCACACCCTACTATCTAGATTGGAAATAGCTGTGATACACTACCAAATAGAATGATTTTACCGGTTGAATGGAGGACAATCACGATGATCGAATGGTTAAAGAAAGTATCATTATTCGACAATCTTAACGACGAGCAGCTTGAACATATTCTAAGAATCGCCCAACGCCGCACGATCCCTCAAGGCTCCATCCTCTTCCAGGAGAAAGAACTCGGACATACGTTCTACGTCGTGTTGGCCGGTTCGATCAAGCTGTTCACCAAAGGCAACAACGGCGAAGAGAAAGTGCTGTCTCTCGTCAACGCCGGCGAGAGCTTCGGAGAGCTGTCGCTGCTCGACGGCCGCCCGCGTTCCGCTTCCGCGCAAACGCTGGAGCCGACGACCGTGCTCGAGCTGACCTCTGATCATTTCATGGGGCTTCTGCAGAACCATTTCGACATCACGAGAGGCATCCTGACCGAGCTGAGCCGCCGGCTTCGCAAGACGAACGAGCACGTGAACGATTTGACGTTCCTCGACGGACGCACGCGCGTGCTGAAGAATCTCATCACGCTCGCCAATCAGAACGGCAATCGAGACGGCAACATTATCTCGATCCACATGGCGCTCAATTACGACGAGCTCGCCCAGATGGCCGGCGTCACCAAAGCCGTGCTCTCCGACGTGCTCCGCGAGCTGGAAGCCCGCGGCGTGCTAACGTTCGGCATCAACGAGTACAAGATTAACCTGCTGAAGCTGCGCGGCTAACGCTTAGCCTTCCTGCAGCCACCGCGCAGCATCCTTCGCATGATACGTAATGATCAACTCGGCGCCGGCGCGTTTCATGCCCGTCAGCGTCTCGAGCACGATCGCCTTCTCGTCGATCCACCCTTGCATCGCCGCCGCTTTCACCATCGAATATTCCGCGCTCACGTTATAGATGACGATCGGAAGATCGTATCTGTCCCGCAGCATTCTAACGATATCCAGATAGGCCAGGCCGGGCTTCACCATGAGGAAGTCCGCGCCTTCCTCCGCGTCGGATTGCGCCTCGCGCATCGCTTCTCGAGCGTTGGCGGGATCCATCTGATAAGTTTTGCGGTCGCCGAACTGCGGCGACGAATGCGCGGCTTCGCGGAACGGTCCGTAATAGGCCGATGCGAATTTAACCGCGTAGGACATAATCGGCGTATTCACGAAGCCCGCAAGATCAAGCGCTCCGCGTATAGCGCTCACGAAGCCGTCCATCATATTCGAAGGGGCGATAATGTCCGCGCCTGCCTTCGCCTGCGACACCGCCGTCTTCGCGAGCAGCTCGAGCGATTCGTCGTTATCGATCTCCGCCCCGCAATCCGTCTGGTGAACAACTCCGCAATGCCCGTGATCCGTGAATTGGCACAAGCAAGTATCCGCGATAACGACAAGGTCCGGCTGCAGCGCTTTGATGCGGCGAATGCCCCGTTGTACGATGCCGTTGTCTTCGTATGCCGACGTGCCTACCGCGTCTTTGCTGCTTGGAACCCCGAATACGAGAACCGCTTTAATCCCTGCTGCCGCAATCTCGTTAATTTCCTTCTCCATCGTGTCGAGCGACCAATGATACACGCCGGGCATCGACGGAATTTCGTGCTGGACGCCTTCGCCCTCCGTGATGAAGATCGGCGCGATAAAGTCGTTCACGCTCAGACTCGTCTCTCTTACCAAGCCGCGCAAAGCGGCCGATCCTCTTAATCTTCGATGTCTTGCGATCGGATATGCCATCGTTGTCATTCTCCTCTCATGATGCGATGCCGTTCCGCTAAAGCCTCCACCATGCCGTCTATCGTCGCATGCTGCGGAACGACCGTTACTTGAATGCCGTGCTTCTCCGCCGTCTCGGCGGTCACGGGACCGATACAGACGATTTCGATGCCTTGCAGCGCGGCTACCGGATCTTCGATGCCGTTGAGCTTAAGCGCCTCTAACAAATTCACGACCGTGGACGAGCTCGTGAACGTAATGACGTGGATCTGTTTCTTAGCTAACATTTCGGCGATCCACATATCCTTAGGCGCGGCCAAAGCCGTCTCGTACACGTCGATCTCTACCGCTTCCACGCCCAGCTCCCTCAGCTTCTTCGGAAGCAGCTCTCTTGCGAGATCCCCTCGCGGCAGCAACGCTTTCTGGCCTGGCTTAACCAAGCCGTCAAGCTTATCGACTAGTCCTTCCGCCTGGTAGCTCTCCGGAAGCAGGTCGGCGCGTATGCCTCTATGCGCAAGCTCCTGGGCGGTCTTCGGACCGACGGCCGCGAATTGGGCGCGATGGAAGCGGCGGATATCGACAGCTTCCCTCTCTAACCAGCGGAAGAAGTATTCGACGCCGTTCGCGCTCGTCAGAATGACCCAATCGTAATCGTCCGCCTGAGCCAGCGCTTCCTGGATCGCCTGAACGTTGCTCTCGGAGTCAGGCAGCTTCGTCTCGATGACCGGAAACTCGTACGTCTCGGCGCCGAGATCGTCCAGCTTGGCGACCAGCTCGCTTGCTTGGGAACGCGCGCGCGTGACAAGCACCCGCTGGCCGAATAGCGGCTTCCGCTCCGCCCATGCGAGCGTCTCGCGCTGAGCCACGACATCGCCGACTACAATGACTGCCGGCGGCTTGAAGTTCGCCTCGCGAACCTTCTCTTCAATATTATCGAGCGTGCCCACGAGCGTGCGCTGTTCTGCGCGCGTTCCCCATTGAACGAGCGCAACAGGCGTCTGCGGAGAGCGCCCGTGTTTGACTAGCTGCTCGCTAATATATCCGATTTTGGCTACGCCCATCAGAAACACAAGCGTGCCGGTCGCGTTCGTCACTTTATCCCAATGAATCGACAGATCAAGCTTGTCCGGACTTTCATGTCCGGTAATGACGGAGAAGGATGAGGCCAAGTCGCGATGGGTCACCGGAATGCCGGCATAAGCCGGCACCGAGATCGCCGAAGTAATGCCGGGAATAATCTCGTATTCAACGCCGTTCTGGCGCAGAAGCTCCGCTTCTTCGCCGACCCGCCCGAAGACGGTCGGATCTCCGCCTTTAAGACGCGTAACGGACTTGCCCTGCAGCGCTAGATCGACGAGCAGTTGATTGATATCCTCTTGCTTCATCGTATGGCGGTCCGGAAGCTTGCCGACGTATATCCGCTCGGCATCCTGTCTCGCGTGGTTGAGGAGCTGAGGTCCCGCAAGACGATCGAATACGATGACGTCCGAACGCTTCAGCGCCTCCAACCCGCGAATCGTAATGAGCTTCGGATCTCCCGGACCCGCTCCCACCAAATAAACTTTGCCAATCTTCCCCGTGTTCATCCGTCTACTCCCTCGCTTCCGCCAATAACTGGTCCGCTCCGCGGCGCAATAGCGCCTCGGCGACCTCCGTGCCCACTTTCTCCGGATCGCTGCCTGTCGCGGTTTCCCGAAGCAGATTGACGCCGTCCGGAGACGATACAATACCGGTTAACGAGATTGGAGAACCCGCATCCGCGGAGCTTGCCTCGGCGTACGCGCCGATCGGCACCTGGCACCCGCCGTTCAGCAAGCCGAGCAGCCTGCGTTCCGCGGCAACCGCCCTTTCGGTCACCGGGTCGTTCACGAGACGCAGCATCGCCAGCACGTCTTCGTCGTTCCCGCGGCATTCGATCGCGAGCGCGCCCTGCCCGACCGCAGGCAAGCAGACGTCCGTCGGCAAATACGCCGTGATCTTCTCTTTCCACCCCATGCGATGCAGTCCCGCAGCCGCCAGCAGGATCGCGTCGAAGCCTTCATCCGTCAGCTTGCGGATACGGGTATCGATATTGCCGCGTATCGATTCGATCCGCAAATCCGGACGTCCCGCCAGCAGCTGCGCCGCTCTTCTTAAGCTGCTCGTGCCGACGCGCGCCCCTTGGGGAAGCTCCTCCAGGCTTGTCACCGTGTTCGAGATGATGCAGTCTCTCGGATCCTGTCTTGCCGGCACGGCGCCGACGACCAACCCGTCAGGCAGCTCGAACGGCATATCCTTCATGCTATGCACGGCAAAATCGATCTCTCCGTCAAGCAGCGCTTGCTCGATTTCTTTGACGAACAAGCCTTTGCCTCCGACCTTCGATAACGTCACGTCAAGAATACGGTCGCCCCGCGTCACGATCGGCTTGACCTCGAACGTATAGTTAAGTCCCGCTTCCGCGCACAGCTTGCTGATCGTGTCGATCGTCTGCTGCGTCTGCGTCAATGCCAGCGTGCTCTGCCGGCTTCCGACAATGATTTTGCGCATGGTCTGGTTATCCTTTCCTTCCAAGTGCTCGCACTCTTAATCTCTCTATTATAGCGTGAATATCCGCCCGATCGTCCAGCTTGCTCCATTCGATCAGCGACTGTTCCGTCGAAGCCTCTTCTAACAGCCTGCGCCGTTCAACCGGGTCGGCGACTTCCGCCTTCAACCGCGATCGAAGCTTCCTTAGCCCGGCGAGATAATCCGCATATTCCGGCCCGTAACGCGACCCAAGCTCGCCGATAATGCGCGAGGCGACCGCCGGACCGGAACCGGATGCGGTTGCCGTCAGCACGAGATCTCCTCGCCGCAGTACGGCCGGAACGATGAAGTCCCCTCCGGGACTGCCGTCAGCCGCATTCGCTAGTATCCCTCGCTTGTTCGCCTCGGACAACACCGCAGCGTTCGTCTCGGGACTGTCCGTCGCCGCGAATACGAGCGAAGCGCCTTCGAGATCGCCGTCGGCATAAGCTTTGAGCAAGTGGCGAATCCGCCCTGCTTCCGCCAGCTCCGACAATTCCGGGATTAGCTTCGGGCTGACTACCGTAACGTTCGCGTCGGCCTCGAGCAACCCGCGCGCCTTCCGAGCTGCGACGGTGCCTCCGCCGATCACGACGCACGTTCGTCCCTTCATATTCAATAAGATCGGGTACCATTCGGACACGGCTATCCGGCTCCTTTACGCCTAGAACATATGATGGAACGAAGAGAACGCGCTTGCGAAAAAATCGGCAACCATAAGCGCATACCCGATCAGACTCCAGCGGGCCGATTCTCCGCCGCCCTCCCGCGCCAGCCGGCTGCGGATGAGGGAGACGATATAGGCAGCGCCAGCCCCATAGGCAAGCAGCGCCTTCAGATCAAGCAGCTCCCAACCGTCCGCCGTGAGCAGCAGCGCCGCCGTTCCGGTAGATAGCGAGAGCAGCAGCAACGGCACGCCGATGAGCCCGGAGCGGAACGCGTACGTCTCGATAAGCTGCAGCCCCGGCATTCGGCTCATCATCGGCGTCCATCGCTTCGTCTTCAGCCGGCGATGAAGATACAGATACATGCCGTACAACAGCGCCGTGACGGTCAATACCGCGAAAGCCAGCGTGATTAAGCTGATATGTACGACGAGCAGCCGTCTGGCTACCTCTTCCGTCCCGAGCTCCATTCGCCTGCGGGGATGTTCGAGTAGATTGAGCGCCAACACGGCGAAGCCGACGACATTGACCAGCAAGACGAGCAGATCGGTCCGAAGCCATCGATGGAGCACGAAGGAAGCCGATACGAGCAGCCATGACACGTAGAAGAGAAACTCCCTGATCGTAAGCGTAGGGTCTGACAGGCTTTCGATCAGAATATACAATAGGAACGCTGTCTGTATGACCCATACAAAAACAAGCAGCCCTGTTCCGACTTTCCTCGCGCTCCGGTTGCCGGATGCGGCGTCGGATACGAAGAATAGCAGACTCAGGGCATAAATATACAAGACGGCGTCCGTTAACAAATCTTGCGTCATCATGAGGGCAGCGCCTCCCGCTTCCCTACCGTTATCGAAGCGCGCCTGCGAGCTTGGATAGCAAGCCGTCAACATCCAAGCCTGAACCTGAACCGACTGCCGTCTCCGGCGCTTTAGCCGCCGCAAGGATCGCATCCCTGCGGGACTTCTCCTCCGCCTTCTGCTGCGCCTTTAATTGCGCGACCTCTTCTTCGAGCGCGAATAGCTGCACGAACAGCTTCATCGCTTCGTCGCTGCGTTTCTCGGCGGACAGCTCCTTAATGCGGAGAATCGGGTCATGAATCACTTGGTTGACGATGCTCTTCGTCAGCTTGCGGATCACCTTCACTTGTCTGTCGTCTAGCTCCGGAAGCTTCCGAAGCAGACTCTCGAGCGTGTTCTCTTGAATGCTCGCGGCCTTCTCTTGCAAAGCGCGGATGAGCGGGCTTACGCCGAGCGTGGCATACCATTGCCGGTAAGCCTCCTGCTCAAGCTCGATCATCTCTTCGATGATCTGTGCTTCTTGACGGCGCTTGGCTATATTGTTCTCTACGATACCTTCGAGATCGTCGATATCGTACAGGAATACGTTCGGGATGTCTCCGCTAGACGGCTCGATATCCCGCGGCACGGCGATATCGATCAGGAACAGCGGCTTCTTCTTGCGGCTCGCCATGGC
>Ga0065721_10049187_pt1 | contig 42578 bp, 35 predicted proteins | sample Mesricmetagenome_FD_59108 | JGI IMG/M metagenome (GOLD analysis project Ga0065721, IMG submission 59108) | Mesophilic microbial community from rice straw/compost enrichment Sample: eDNA_1 v2 (version 2) | ecosystem: Engineered > Solid waste > Grass > Composting > Bioreactor | place: USA: Davis... | reverse complement strand
TCGGGATAAAGGCATGATTCGACGTCCCCCCCCCCCTGTTCGGGTCAGACTCGTCGATAATGCCTTTTTTCTGCTGCACGATACATTTAACTTTAACGGTCCTCTCGCGCGGATAAATACCTTTTTAAGATCAAAGTCGCCTTTGCCCGGTCATTGGTGCCGATCTTGGCGTAGATGTCGCTTAAGTAGTTTTTGACCGTGCCCTGCGTCAGAAACAGCTTTTCGGCCATTTCCTTCGCATTGTGTCCCTCCACCAGCAGTCGGGCAAGATCAAGCTCTCTCGGCGAGAACTCCAGTTCCTCGCCAAGTCGGTCGAACCGATTGTTCTGCTTGCGGATGTTAAGCGCAAGCTTGTTCGCCACTTTCCCGGTTAGCAGCAAATTTCCGGACAGCGCTTCGTAGATCGCCTGCACCAGCTTCTCCCCGTCGATATCTTTAAGCAAATATCCGGAAGCCCCGTTGCTTAACGCTTCTATGATGTAAGCGTCGTCGTCGAACGTCGTCAGAATGAGAATGATCACGTGCGGATAGCGCTCCAGAATCGCTTCGGTCGCTTTGACGCCCCCCATACCCGGCATGCGGATATCCATCAGGATAACGTCCGGAACGACTTCGCGAAGTCGTTCCAGCGCTTCCTCTCCGGATTGGGCCGTCGCGACAATTTGGATGTTCGAACGCAGCGAAATCAACGTTTCCAGACCTTCAAGCAGTATTTTCTGATCGTCCACCAACATCACGCGGATTTCGGCCTCTCCGTCCATTACCCTTCCCCCTTTGCGACCGGCATTCGGATATGCAGCTCAAACCCCTTATTCGGTTTGCTTTGCACGCTTAGCCGTCCGCCGACGGCCTCGATTTTTTCTTCCATCGATTGCAGACCGAAGCCGTAAACGATTGAATCGCTTCCTTCCCCATCGTCCTTTATTTTCATATGAATCGTCTCTTGAAGCTCCAGAACGTCAATCTCGATCGCGCTTGCCCGACCATGCTTAAGCGCATTGGTGATCGATTCCTTAACGGCATTAATCATCACGTATTCTTGAAGCGAGATCAGCGCGGACGCCGCCTCGTACCGCAATTGAAAGCGAACGCCCGTCTGCTTCTCCGTATCGGCCATAAGCGTACGAATCCCTTGCTCCAGCCCCAGTCCGCCCGCAATGCCGTCCGTTGCTTTCAACGTTTTGACGACCTGACGGATGTTGCCGAGCCCTTGCTTCAACTGCTCGCGCGCGACGCGGATTTTCTGACGGGCTTCCTCCGGCCGTTGGTCGAACAGCAGCCCGGCGCCTTCCAGAGCGACGATCGCCGTCGTTAGATTGTGTCCCACCGTATCATGGACTTCTTCCGCGATCCGGGTTCTTTCTGTTAAGGCCGCCATCTCTTCCCGTGTTTTCGCTTCCTGCCGCAGCGCTTCGTTTAATCGAAGGTTCATCTCCCTTTGATTAAGCAGCAGCTTCGTGCTCCAGATCGGGATGATCAGACAGGAGTAGCTCAGAAGATCGAACGCATGCTGCCACAGGTCCGAGCCGTCCTCGGGCCACAGCACCAGGTACGTCACGAATCCGCCATAGGCAAAAGGGAACGCGTACCACGACTTGTAATGAAGAATGAGATCGGCGGCGAAGAGCACGAACACGATTGTCTCGATCCCCGTCCCGCTTGGCAGAAACAGGACGAACAAGATGACGATTTCGGCCAACGGGGAGACGACCGCGATCAAGTGATACTTGGGATGATTCAATACGCGTTCCCGATGCCTTACGAAATAGAGCGCAATAAGAACCGCAACCCCCGCGGCGCCGACGCCCTTCGCTTGCGACAGGACAACGTACAGCAAGAGCAGAACGACGTACGCGCACGACAACCCGTAAAAAAAGACCTTCGACAATTTCGTATCGCTAAGCGTATGAACGGTTGAAATCTGCATCAGTCTCACACATCCCGTAACGGTGAATGGCTTTAGATCAGCCCTAGAACAACTGCGGTAACGGCTGCCAGCAAAGGAATGGCTTCCACCCCGTGAATGAGCACGGCCGGCCAGAAGCTCCGGTATTTGACGTTCAAGAAGCCGTAAAAGAGCGACCCGACGATAAACAAAGGGATTTCCGATATTTTATGAAGATGATAGGAAGCGAACAGTACGCCGTTCATCGCCCAATCCCACTTTCCGAACGCTCCCTTCATCTGCGGCAGCAGCACCCCGCGGAAAAACAGCTCTTCCCCCAGCAAATAATTGAACAAACAACTGACCAGCGCAATGCCGAGCAGGTACCAAGCGCCCTCGAATTCGGGAGTCGCCAAGTTTTCGATCAACGTATAGCTCTCGGGAGCGAGTGCAGGGAAAAGCCGGTTAATCGCCTCTTCGATAAACGAGAACAAACCGGAACTTTCAAAGAAAAAAGCGTAAATAATGATCGGAATCGTGAAGGAATAGGCGAGCTTATAGATTTTCATCGTTTTCGGATGTACCGGATGATTCAGCCACAATCTCCTTTTCAGCCTCTCCCAGGACCATCCGCCCAGCTCTCTTCTCAGGATCAAGACGGACAATACGAACTGCCAGATCATGCCGAGGATCATAAACAGCCAGTACAATATACCGGGGTGAATGCTGGCGACCGGTACCAAAAGCGGCATCAATACGAATCGAAAGATCACCATCGGCAAAGCGACCAATGCCCATAACCCTATTATTTTTCTGACGCTATACTGCTTTACTTCTGTTTCGTTATTCACTGTTCCAACTCCTTCTACGGCTCTGTTGTTTGTCATAAACAAACATAATAAAAAAGACCGTCATATGAGAATTGACGATCGTCATAAAGTGAAAAGGTGAAATGGAAAATAAAAACTGTTCACTTTTATTCCTCTTTTCTCTCCAGCATAATGAAGCCATGACAGAGAGCAAGGAGTGAAACCTGATGTTAAACCATCTGAAAGAATTGAACGATATTCGTCAAGCGGAAATGGAAAAGCTTATTGGCGATATCGAAGTGGCGCGCGCGGCGCGCGAAGCGGCCCGAGAATGCAGCAAACCGCGCCGTAAAGGCGCGGTCTGGTTTCGCAAACTATTCAGGTTAGGGAGCGGAAGCAGGAGGAGCGAGAGCGACAGATGCCCGCATTTGGAATGCCCGCTGCGCTCCAGCCCCTCCTCTCCCCGGCCTTAAAACGCGTGACGACTGCACCCGTTGTTTGCTCTAGAGACCTGTTGTCCAGCCCGACTCTTGAACCCTTTTGCTCACATACGCGTAATCGAAGTTCAAACCGAAGCCGGGTTCAGAAGGGACATGCACAAACCCGTCTTCAATCCAATAGCCGGAAGAGTCCATCCCTTCCACTTCTATCTGGTCCCATTCAACAAACTGGAACCCTTTAATAGCGGAAGCCAGATGACTTAAAGCGTAATTGCCGTAAGGCGTTCCATAACTGTGAGGAGCCGATTTCACATGAGCTGTATCCAATTCCGGCCCGAGTTCCAGCCAATAGCTAAAGCCGGGGGCAAGCACGTCGTACTGCACCACATCGATAACCCCCTCTTTGGCCCATTGAACCAGCGGCGGCGCGGCCAAACCTTCCCCGTCGGCGATTAGTACGCTCATGCCTGCCTTCTGCATCCAAGCTTTGAGGTCCTGATAGAGCTCGGCATCCTCATGGAATGCTTCCTCGACCCAGTACAGTTTAACGTCTGCGGTTTCCTGCAGAACATGTTTGGTCAGATTAAGATTATAGCCGTTGTTCGCGTCTATCATGATTTTCCCATGCGGCCCGGCGACTTCGCGGATCCCGCGAATGATCGCGATATCGCGCCCGGTTCCCTCCATCAGCGGCATATGGCGCGCTCCGCGTCCGACTTTGAGTTTGAAATTCGCATGCCCGTGATTCTTCCCTTCAAGGGCTTCCATTTTCATAAATTCGACGGCGTCGAGATCGTCCGATAAATGAAGATCGTCTAAATACAGTGAAGTATCGTAACACGCAACTTTCTGTTGTGCGGACCCTCCTGCCGAGATCAACGAGTTAACGGGCTTGCCCTGTACGCGGCCAATCCAATCGAATAGCGGAAACTCGATTCCATGAAACTCCTCCCGAACAGCACCCCGCTCGTTAAACAGGTCTCTTACTTTTTGGCCGACGAGTTCTTGCGCCGATTGCCTGGTGATGCGCGACCAGCCATAGCCTTCATGTCCGGCGATGGTGACTCGGGCCAAGTGCAGCGGGACGTCGATTCCATGCTCGCCTTTGCGGGCATTGAAGCCGGCATGTCTAGCGCGTTTGCCCGGCAAAATTGCCCACTCGATTTTTTCGATTTGCCCATTCGGCTCGAAGTTGGAAACGTTCATGCTATCACATCCTCCTGTCGGCAAGCATTTCGATACTTCCCCAAGCTCCTCCAGTATAACACTCAGACGCATAGATGGGAGCGGGCCCTGGTAGTGTTCTACCGTCAAAGCCCGCTCCCAAACCTGTTATGGCTTCCGCGCTTGCTAGTTGCCGATCAGATAAGGCAATTGTTCCTTCCAGCCGACCTCCCGCATGGACAAGTACCAGGAGCGGCCGCCATCATTGTTGCCCTGAAAGAACAAGTACGTTCGGTCGTCCGCGTCCTTGAACAGGAACGGATGTCCGGATTCGCTCTCATTCCAGCTCCCGGGCGCGCCATTCGGCAGCAGCGGCTCGTCGAACAGACGCTGCCATCGGATGCCGTCTTCGCTCACCGCGCAGCCGATCTGCTGCGGCCGGTTGTTGTAGGCGCCGGCATAGAACATGTACAGCTTGTCGTACCGCTCGCACATGGCCGCCGCTTCAATGCAGCTCTCCTCCCACGGGAGTTCCGGCTTCAGAATCGGCCCGTCGCAAGCTTGCGTCCAGGCGTCGCGTCCAAAATCCGAATCCAGCTCCGCCGTCGCCACGCCCTGCATCTGAACTTCTCCGAGCGGGTCCCGCGTAGCGAAATAGAGGAACAGCTTGCCGTCATACGGAATGACGTCGGCATCGATCGCCCTCCCGTTGTTCCACGCGCCGGTCGGGCGGAAGATCGGGTTCGATTCGTTCTTGCGAAACCGAATGCCATCGTCGGATACCGCATGGCAGATCGCATCGAGCGGACCGTTCCCGTAAGTCTGGTAGAACAAGTGCACCCGCCCCTCCAGCACGATCGCGCCCGGGGCGCAGATGCCGTTGCGTTCGCATGACTGCTCCAGCGGAACTTCGCCGATTTTGTGCCACTGCACCAAGTCGTCGCTCGCTGCGATCCCGATACCCCAACCGGTCGCTTGCGCCGGATCGATATGAGGGGCCATGGAATAGTACATATAATAGGTGTTCTTGTGCCGGACGACAGCCGGATCCTTCGCCATCGGTCTGCCCCTGTCCGTATCCGTAAACATCATCATTATCGATTGCGCCTCCCTATCGCCGCATGCGGCGACCTGCTGCAAGTCAAGCTGTTTCATCCGCTGCCTGAGGTTAAGATTTGATCACGAACTTCCACATATCCTTCGCCAGGAAAGCCGTGTCCTTGTTGTTATCGTACCAATCCGAGTAGAAGCTTTCGAGCTGTTCGCCGCCGGACTTGTTCCACAGATCCATCGCTTCCGCGTAAGCCTGTTCAACAGTGTAAGCAGGCCCCGACACGATGGCCTTGTTATAGAAATCTGCCACCTTCGACACATTCGTCCGAATGACGCTCAAGTCGTCGGGCAGCGTAGGCATATGCTCGCCGTGCGTGATTGGCGCGTATTCGACGCCTTCGCCCAAATTCGCTTCGAGATTTTGCTTGACCAGCTCCAAGAAATCCTTCTCAAGCGGGTTCGCGGGATCGAGTTGGCTCAGAATCCCGGCGCAGGGCTCCAGTTCGATCTGCGACATCAGCAGTTGGAAGTCAAGGGCCCACGACAATTCTTTGGTGAAATGAGCCGGATCCTTCGGCTTCAGACAGCCGTTCGAACCTCTGACGGAATCGGCGCCTTCCTGCCCGTATCGCAGCATCTCGCCAACTTCGGTCGATGCCATCAAATCGATATATTTCATGGCGGCTTCCGGATTTTTCGCTTTGGCATTAATGACGGTCGTCATTTGCACCGGGTTGTTCACCCCGATGGCGAAGCGGCCGTATTCCGATCTCGGCAGCTTGATGGCGATGACTTCGGCGTCCGGTACATTGTTTTTGAGCGGCTCATAGAATGTCGTCAAATTCACGGGATCGATGGTCCGGCCAACAAAGATGCCGATCTTCCCGCTGTTCCAGTCTTGCTGCGCCTTCTGTCCGTTCGTGTCCGCGAGAAAATCTTTGTCGACGAGCCCAGCGTCGTACAGTCTCTTCTTGAATGCGTTGGCCGCGTTTTTTTGCTCCCAGCCGCGCACCAGCTTGCCATCCTTCAAGACCCAATCCACATCGCGGAACATCGTATTGATGGCACCGCCGGTCTCGCCGCTCAGCGCAATTCCGAACGTGTCTTTCTGGCCGTTGCCGTCGGGGTCGTTTTCGGTGAACGCCTTCACCACCTCGAACAGCTCCTCGGGCGTCTCCGGAACGCTCAGATTAAGCTTCTTCAACCAGTCGTTGCGAATAAACAGCGCCTGGAAACCCATTAACTGCTGCACGCGCCCGAATTCATACATCTTGCCGTCCGGCTTCGTGGCCGCCTTCTTCATCTCCGGATACTTCTCCATTAACTGCTTGTAGCTGACGCTGTATTGGTCGACCAGTTCATCGACCGCCAAAATTTGCTTCTGTTGGTACAGCTGATGGCGAAAGCTAGTATCGAATTCGGCTACGACGTCAGGAGCGTCGTTCGATGCGAACAGCAGGTTCAACTTCTGCACCGATTCGCCTCGGGGGATCGGCACATATTGCGCCTCCACCGGCCCATTATCGTTCAACCACTGCGTCCAGCGGTTGTTGCCGATCGTCCCCATCTCCTGCGGAACGTTGCCTCGATCATAAATCGATACTGAAATCTTCGGCTTCGCCGCTTGCTCTGAAGCCGCTCCCCCATCCTTCGAGGGCGCGCTTGACGCGTTTGAATTTCCGTTTCCGGCATTATTCGAGCAAGCCGCGACGAGAATCGCCGCGGAGGCCAGCATGCAAGCAACGACCGTCCCCGTCCTGATCTTCCATGTTTTCATAGATTCAGTCCCCTTTTTCATCGGTTTCGTTATCCTTTCACGGCGCCGATCATGACGCCCTTGACGAAGTACTTTTGCAGCAACGGATACACCACGAGCATAGGCAATACCATCACCACAACGGCGGCCGCATTGACCATCTCCGGCGACAGCTGCAACTGCTCGGACGAACCCAGCGCATTTAACTGCGACAGCATCGTCTGACTTTGAATCATCTGCTGCACGAGTACCGCCATGTTGAATTTCGCCGGATCGTTGATGAACATCAGTACGTTGAAGAACGAGTTCCAATACCCCACGCCGTAAAACAACGCCAGCGTCGCCAGCACCGGCATCGACAGCGGCAGCACGATGCGCAGCAAGTAACGCCACTCCCCGCAGCCGTCAATCCGCGAAGCTTCGTCGATCTCGCTTGGAATGTTCTCGATGGAGGTACGGAGCACCAGCATGTTGAAGACGCTGACCAGACCGGGCAGCCACAGTGACCAATAGGTGTTGATCAGCTCCAGACTGCGGATCGTCATGTACGTGGGAATAAGTCCTCCCCCGAACAGCATCGTGAACACGATAGCGAACGTGTACATTCTTCTGCCGATAAAATACGAACGCGTTAGCGGATAAGCGGCAAGCACCGTGAACGTCATGCTGAACAGGATGCCTGCGACAGTGATGTACGCGCTGTTCCACATGGCCCGAACGATCGGCGTTCCGTCGATCAACTGCCGATACGCCTCCAGCGAAGCATCGATCGGGAAGAGCGTCACCCGGCCAGATGCGACAGCTTGCAAGGAACTGGTGGACACCGATACGATATGTACGAGCGGCAACAGACACATGAGCGCCGCAACCGTCAACACCATGTAGACGCCAATCAGATAAATTCGTTCCCCCAGCGACGGTTTCATAAGCACCTCCCGTTACCACAGTCCATTTCCGTATTTTCTTGCAATGGCGTTGGCGCCCAGCACCAGAATCAGGCCAACCAGCGATTCGAACAACCCTATGGCCGTAGTCAAGCTGAATTGAGCGCCCATCAGGCCAATCTTATAAATATAAGTGCTAATGACCTCGGAAATATCGGATACCGTCGAATTTTGCAGCATGTACACTTGATCGAAGCCCACTTCCATGACGCGTCCCATCGATAAGATAAACATCAGAGCAATGGTCGTGCGAATGCCCGGCAGCGTAACATGCCATAATTGCTTCCAGCGGGACGCGCCGTCCATGCTCGATGCTTCGTACAAGGACGGTTCGATGCTTGTCAGCGCTGCCAGATAGATGATCGCGCTGAAGCCCGCTTCCTTCCAGATGCCGGACCCTACGAAGATGGCCAGCCACGAGCCTTCCCGGTATAGGAACGGATAGCTCCGGCCGGTAAGGCTCTCCCATAGCCCGCTCACCACGCCGTTCTGCTGCGAGAAGATCGTCACCACAATTCCGCTCACGATAACCCATGAGAAGAAATGCGGAAGATATACCAGCGTCTGCACGATCTTCTTGAACCACATGCGGCGGACTTCGTTCAACAGCACCGCCAGCAGAATCGGAAACGGAAATCCCGCCACGATGGACAGCAGGCTGAGCGCAAGCGTGTTGCGAATAATCTGAATCGTGGTCGGCGTACTGAACAGCAGCTTGAAGTTGTCCAGTCCGACCCATGGACTATGGAGAATGCCGTCAGTAAAGTTGTATTTCTTGAAAGCGATAATCGCCCCGTACATCGGAACATACTTGAATATTATGAAAAAGATAATGACTGGCGCAAACATCAAAATCAGCGGAACGTTCCTTCGCCAAACCCGGTGAATAGCGCTTCACCTCCCCCCAACGCGATCGTGATCGGTTATCCTGCAGGAATCGTCCGAACAACTCCGACTATAAGGCACCGGCCTTTGCCTTTCAATTTTCAATTTTCCCCGAATAAACAATTGCGGCGATGGCGGCCAACAACGACACACCGAACAGCCGTCCTCATCTGCGGAAGAGGACGGCTGTTCGGTCTGGAGAGCGCTTCCCGGGGCCGGCCCTGGAAGGCCGGGCAATTAACCTTTTTCCCCGATTAACAATTTCGTCATCCCGTCGCGCCCTTCTTCCGGTACTCTCCGGGAGTCGTGCCGACGCACTTCTTGAACGTGCGGATAAACGAGATGACCTGCGGGTAACCGACTTGTTCGCCAACCGTCTGGACGGAGAGCTCGGTTTCGTCGAGCAACCGCTTCGCTTCCGCCATGCGGAGCTCCATGACGTAATCGACAAACCGTTCGCCGGTGCTCGCCTTGAACAGCTTGCTGATGACTCGCGGAGCCAGCCCGAACTCGTCGCTCAGATGATCGAGGGAAATATCCGGGTTGGCGTAATTGAGCCGTAAATACGCGATAATCTGTTCCGTAGGATTGGATTGCGGCTGGTTATAGCGCCATTCCTTCAATGCCTCCGCCAGGGAACGGAGAAATTCGCCCAACTCGCGCTGGATATCGTCGATCAGCTCTTTCTTTAACAAGGCAGCCGGGGAACAGCGCCGGAACGGTTCCATCCAGCAAGCCACCAGTTCCTCCGGCATCTCGTTCATTTCCTTCTCGAGCGAGTAAAAAATATAATTGACGACCTCCACCGTCTGTTCGCGGGAAAGCCCGTCCTCCCTGATCTCCCGGAACAGCCGGTCGAAAGCGTCTGTCCAGCCCGTATCGGCGGCACGGACCAGCTTTACGGTCGTCTTGGCCGTCTGCAGATGGGCGTACAGATCGCCCTGGTACTTGAGTTGCCATTCCGACGCCGGATATACGCGGTTGTAGCCGTGCAGCGTTCGGTACTGCCCCGCCTGCATCGCATCCAAGTAGGACTGGCGAACATCCTCCATGTCGTTAGCGGTCGTTCCGATCGAGATCGATACGGTAAACTTGAGATTCGTCGCTACCCAATCTTTGAGCTGAGCGGCGATCTCCAACACGTTCGCCTGGTCACGCGCGTCGCCCAAATAGACGATCGAGCACAATTGGTCGGCTTCCTTCCACTCCGACCAGACGGAAACGCCGTGATTGCGGCAAATTTCCTCCAGCACGCCTTGCACGACGAACTTAAAGAGCGTCTGATCCCGCTTGCTGTATTCGCCGCCGAACTGCTCCCGGTTATCAAGCACCGTGACAAGTACGATTGTCGAATCGAACGTTCCTGGAAGACCCAGTTCGTTTGCTTCCGTCTCCCATTCCGAATTCGACAGGGAGAAGGCCCCGGCAAGCAGCTCGTTAAACCAGTATCTTCTGCGGATGATGAGATCGTCTTTATGCTTCGCCTCGAATTCGTTCGACTTCTCCATCAGATTGTCCAGCGCCGTGGAGATGAACTGAAATTCGTTGTGATCCGAACTTCTGCCCAGGTGCAGCGTTCTCCTCAAGGCGTACCGATCGATTCGCATCATGATTTCTTCGATCGGCTTATAGTTGCGATGAGTCACGTAAGTAAGAATAAGAATGCTCAGCAAAATCACGATCAACGCAGGCAGCGTCCAGCCGTTCAGAAAAACGGACATCAACTGCTGTTCGGATTCGGGAATGCCGACGGATAACGTCCAGCCGGTGTAATCCGATTCGATCCGGCTGATTCCCCACGACGACTGCGGAGGCGAAGCGTTCACGAACATCGTCGAACCGAGGGCATCGTTCAGCTCCATATAGCCGGCCGTATCCGAATTAATCCCTTTCAGGGCGCGCTGAACGGCGGAGAGCTGCACGTTGACGATAACCAGCCCTTTGCCGACGGCCGACGTGATCGGGAGCGGCTTGACGAAAGAAACGACGTTCGTCGGAGTGTCCAACTGAAATTGGCGATACACTCGCGGAGACGTCCAGCCCTCCGATCCCCGAAGCTTGATCGATTCGGACAGGAAAGCGCTGTCGGCGAACGCGTCTCCCAACTTGAACAATCCTCTGCTCGAAATCACTTCGCTATTGGAGGACTTGTACAAATATACGTCGCCCGTAAACGGGAACAGCGTTTTAATATCGGTCAGCCGGTTGGAAATTTCCAGCATCGCATACGGCGGCAGCGTCTCCGGTTCGTTCATGTAATCGATAATCGCCTCGTCGGTCAGCATTTGCTGCAGCACGAATTCCTCGATAGTTTTCATCGAGGAATCGAGCACGCTGACGACGTGCGAAGCGAACAGCGCGTTCGTATTTTGGATGCGAACCTTCGTCTCGGAAACCCATTTGAGGTAGAAAAATAAAATCAGCAGGAGCACGAGAAACAGAAGAATCGGCGAATAGGAGAGCAGCATGCGGTAGAACCACTTTTTTCTCATGACAAACCTCACTCAATCTGGGGAGAATAACAGTAGATTCGTCACAATCCGTCATTTCCCTTCCTTCCTACCCGAAATCTTTTTCGTCATTCGTCCGCCATCACATTGGAAAGCCGCTCGAACTCCTCCCGCCGAAGCCCGTTTCCGAGCTGGCCGCATGCCCGACGACAGCCTTCTGAACCATCGGCTCGTCGCCGATGAGACGCCCCCTGCCGCCCTGCTCGGGCGATGCCGCTTGACACCCTGCCAACGCCAAACCAACCAAACCTATGAGCACGATCGCACGCGCTTTTTTCATCCGTTATTCCTCCACCGCCGCCTTCCGTGAGCAGCCGTTTTATACTTTGGTACGCTTATAGACGCGCTGTTCAAAGAAAGGTTGCCGTTCGGACGATGGTAAGATTATCATTGGAAATCCGCATAAAAAACAGGGCCGCTCCCCTCGTCTTCCGACGAAAAAGGAACCGCCCCTCGAACGTTAAATATACTTCGTCAAAATGTTCTCCACATGCTCCAGATGGCGCTTCATCGTCTGCGAGGCCAGCTCGGGATCGCGCAGACGAACGGCCTCGTAGATCGCGGAATGCTCCCGGTACAGCCGCTCGGCGACTTCCTGATTGGAGTAAATCTCGACTCTGCGGATGTCGCGGATCGCCGTCTCCAGCTGGCCGACGATCGATTCGAACAGTCGGACCATGATCGAATTGTGCGTCGCCTTGGCCAGCGTGAGATGGAACAGCACGTCCGTCCGCTCCCCTTCCAGCTCCTGTCCGATCGCCTGCCCCATCGCGCTCATCAACGCTGCGAATTCGGCCAGATCGGCGTCCGTGCGCTTGACGGCCGCGATAGCGGCGTTGGACACTTCCAGCGATTGCCGCGCTTCGAGCAGGTCGAGCAGAACGCCGCGGTTCAGCCGCAGCGAATCCAGCTCCGGCACGGCGACCTCTGCCGGAGCGTTATGGACGACCCGGCAGCCGCCGCCTTGCCGAATCTCGATGAGACCCATCGCCTTCAGCGCGCTTAACGCCTCGCGGGTCGTCGAGCGGCCTACGCCGAATCGCTCCGACATTTCCTTGGTCGAAGGAAGCTTGTCGCCGACCTTAAACGTGCCGTCCAGAATCATCCGCATGAGCTGATCCTTGATCTCCTCGTAATGATTCCGTTTCGTCAACCGGGTCATTTCCATACGCTCGCGCGCCTCCCTCTAACCGACGAGCAGAGCGTATACGATGCCGGGACCATGCACGCCGATCGTCAAGTCGTTCTCGATATCCGAAGACCGGCTCGGCCCGGAAATAAAATGAATGCCCGCCGGCAGGTTTTCCCGTCCGGCCGCATCGAACTTCTCCATCACTTCGCCCAGCCTCGTCTTCAGGCGGTCAAGCGGAATAATCGCGATCAGCACGGTCGGCAGCAAGCTGACCGAACGTCCCTTATCCTTCGAAGACAGCACGACCATCGAGCTCGTGTACGCCGCCGCATGATCGACGAGCACGACGCCGATGTCGGCTTCCGCGGAACGCGCCTTCCAGTTCTCTTCGGTATCGGTGTTCCACACCGAGATTTTCGCCTCCGGCAGACGCTCCTCCAGTCCCAGGGCGGCAAGCCCCGGCTCGTTCTGGCGGATGATGTATTTCGCGTCCAGCTCGTTCGCCTTGTCCGTGATGAATCTTTGCACGTCCTCCATCGACGACAACCGTTCGACGTGTCCGCCCACGCTTTTGAAGTTTTCCGTAAACCGCTCGATGCGTTCCTGCTCGGTCCACTCGTAGGCGTTCCAGAAGTCCGGAGCGCCGCGGAACGGATGCTTCGGCGCTTCGTTGACCATGGGCCGTCTCAGCTTGGATGAGATGTGGCCAATGAACTTGAGCTGCTTGGCGCGGGATTTCTCTTCCATCTCCTTCAACCATTGCTCCTGCATATTAGCTGTGTCCATGTCCGTGCGTCCCTCCGTTCTTGCGGCTCTGAACCGCCTGCTCCATCCGCCGCTTGATATCCGGCGACATCTCCTTGAGGCCTTCGCGGATTTCCGCGTCGAGCGTCGCCCACTGCTGGCGGAAGCTCTTCTTCGGCAGCGTAGGCGTCACGCGGTACGTGTTCCAGCCTTTGAGCGGACCTATCTTCAGCCGGATGCCTCCGTCTCTGGCTACGAACTTCTGTCCGATCTTGCCGAGCTTCAGCACCGTGCTCATCCGTCCGGACTTCGAGAACAACGTTGCGAAGCCTTTCATTCCCGCGTCCTCCAGCTTGTTGCTGTGGCCGGCTTCCACCTTGCGCCTGCGCAAATAGACCAGCATATCATGAAGCGGAATTTTCACAGGACAAGCCTCGTAGCAAGCTCCGCACAAGCTCGAAGCGTTGGCGATGTCGTCCCATTCGGCGATGTTCTTGTTGAGGGACGGCGTCAGCACCGCGCCGATCGGACCGCTGTAAGTACCGCCGTAGGCGTGGCCGCCGATATGACGGTACACCGGGCAGGCGTTCAGGCAGGCTCCGCAGCGAATGCAGTTCAGCAGCTCCTGGAACTCCGGGTCCCCTAGCTGCAGCGAGCGTCCGTTGTCGACGATGATGATATGCATTTCGTCCGGACCGTCGGCGTCTTCGGAGCGCCGCGGACCGGTAATGCCCGACATGTACATCGTCAGCTTCTGGCCGGTCGCCGAACGCGGAAGCAGCGTCGCCATGACCTCAAGGTCGGCCCATGACGGAATGATCCGCTCCATGCCCATCAGCGTAATTTGCGTCTTCGGCAGCGTCGTCACCATCCGGGCGTTGCCTTCGTTCTCGAACAGCACCATCGAACCGGTCTCCGCGATCGCGAAGTTGCAGCCCGTCATGCCGATATCGGCTTCGAGAAATTTCGAGCGCAGCCTTCTGCGCACGTATCCGGCCAATATTTTCGTATCGGCCTCGAGCGTCTCGCCTGCATCCTCCGACAGCAGCTCGGCGATCTGGTAGCGGTTTTTATGGATGGCCGGGATAATAATGTGGGAAGGCGGTTCGTCGGCCAACTGGATAATGTACTCTCCGAGGTCGGTCTCAATCGCCTCCACGCCGATTTTCTCCAGCGCCGCGTTCAGATGAAGCTCCTCAGACACCATCGACTTCGATTTGACGACGGTTTTGGCGCTTACCCTTTCGGCAATCGCCATCGAGATGTCGACCGCCTCCTGCGCGGTTTCCGCGAAATGCACGTGAACGCCGTTGGCGCGCGCGTTCTCGACGAACAGGTTCAAATAATAATCGAGATGCGCAATCGTATGAAGACGGATCTGGCGGCCTCGTTCGCGCCATTCCTCCCAGTTGCCGTGCTCCTTCATCGCTTGCAGCTTGCCGTTCTTCAGCCGCTCCGTCGTGAACTTGACCGCTTTGCGCAGGAAGTCGTTGTTCAGCGCCAGCTCCGCGCGTTCTTTGACCGTCGCTCCGCCCTTGGCTCCATGGCTCATCTTATCGCACCCCTTCGTAGAGCAGCTCGGCCAAGTGCATCACTTTGACCGGCTCGTTCCGGTAACGCAGGTTGCCCGCGATGTTCATCAAGCAGGCCATGTCGAGCCCGACGAGCACTTCCGCTTCCGTCTCTTTGACGTGATCGCTCTTCTCGCTCACCATCGCGCCGGAAATATCCGACATCTTGACCGCGAACGTTCCCCCGAACCCGCAGCAATCTTCCGCATGCGGCAGCGGAACGAACTCCAGCCCTTTGACGCGGGTCATCAGCGCCATCGGCTCGTCCTTGATGCCCATCAGGCGGCTGCCGTGACAGGAAGGATGATACGTGACCTTATGCCGGAACGTCGCGCCCACATCGGTCACGCCGAGCACGTTCACGAGGAACTGGGTGAACTCGTACGTCTTGCTCTGCAGCGCCAGCGCCTTGTCCAGCATCGCCGGATCGTTCTCGAACAGCTTCGGATAGTGATGAATCATGCCCGTGCAGGAGCCGGACGGCGCGATGACGAAGTCGCTGTCTTCGAACGCTTCGATAATCGTCTTCGCGGTCGTCCGCGCTTCGTTCCAATACCCGCTGTTGAAGGCGGGTTGACCGCAGCACGTCTGGATCGGCGGAAATTCCAGCGTGACGCCGTATCTGGCCAGCAGGCGGACCATCGCTTCCCCGACCCGGGGATAGATGGCGTCGCTCAGGCAAGTAATGAACAAAGAGACTTTCATGCTGCCGCACCCCTTTCGTATCTCTTTTCATATTATCAGGTTATCAGACAAGTTGATAGCGTAATTATAACAAATGGGCGCTTTCGCTGCCCCCGACATCGCGAAAAAGCGTTCCCGAAGCACGCGCCCCTGCCTATCCTTTCATTTGCCTCGGACAAGTATGCGCGCCTCTCGGGAATCGCTTATTCCGGTCGCCGTTACACCGTAACGACGGCGATGCCGCGTCCTTCCAATTGCTCGATCATCTCCTTCGGCATGCGCTTGTCGGTGATGATCGTGTCGACTTCGGACAGATCCGCAACGTGCGTGAACGCCTGCACTCCGAACTTGCTGGAGTCGGCGAGCAGGACGACTTCGTCCGCCATGCCAATCATTCGTTCCTTGATTCGGGCCTGCAGCTCGTTGGATTCGCTGATGCCGCGCTCCAGATGCACGCCCTTGCAGGAGAGAAACACCTTGTCGACATGGTAGGCGTCCAGCGAACGCTCCGCCAGCGGACCGACGAAGGACAACGAACGCTGGGCGAGAATGCCGCCCGTGGAGATGACCTGAATCTTCTCCTTGCTGCTGAGCTCCGTCGCGACCTTGATCGAATTGGTCAGCACGGTCAAGTCGATGTCGGGCACGTCGGCCGCCATATACCAGGCGGTCGAGCTGGCGTCCAGCAAAATGCGGTCCTTCGGCGAGATGCGCTTGATCGCCTCCAGGGCGATCCGCTTCTTCTCGTCCGCGTTCGTGATTTCGCGCACGGCATAAGGAATTTCCGGATGCAGCGCCGCCGTCTCCTTGACGCTGACCGCGCCCCCGTGGGAGCGGCGCAGCCGTCCCGCCCGCTCGAGCCGGTCCAGATCGCGGCGGATCGTCTCCTCCGTCACCTGGCACAGCTCGCTCAGCTCGGATACCCGGATGCTTCCTCTTTCGTTGACCAGGCTTACGATTTTCTCATATCGCTCCGCAACCAGCATGTGTACCCTCTTTTCGCAAACCGAATTTAGTCCGGCAGCCCCGTCAGCGTCCGGAAGCGCTCATACGCGCGAGTCCACGGCTCGGAATCGCCCGGCTCGTACGTCTCCACCGGGAACGACTCCCGGATCGCCTTGCGGGCTTCCCAAATATCGGCGAAAGCGCCCTGGGCGATCCATTGAACGGCCAGGTTGCCGATCGCGCTTCCTTCGGAAGGACCGGCCCATACGGGCTTGCCGATCGCATTCGCCGTCCATTGGCAGAGCAGCGTATTCTGAATGCCTCCGCCAACCATGTGCAGACCGCCGAAGCTCTGTCCGGACAGCCGCTCCGTCATTTCCAACACGTAGCGATATTTTAACGCCAAGCTTTCCAAGATGCAACGCACGATTTCGCCTACGCCGTCCGGTTCCGCTTGCCCTGTCTGCCGGCAATACTCCGCTACCCGCGCGGGCATGTCGCCCGGAGGCAGGAACAGATCGTCGTCCGGATCGATGAACGTCGCCAGCGGCTTCGCTTCGGAGGCGAGCTGTACGAGCTCCGGGAATGAATACGAGCGCCCTTCCCGTTCCCATTCTCTCCGGCACTCCTGCAAAATCCACAAGCCCATAATGTTTTTCAACAGCCGGAACGTGCCGCCGAATCCGCCTTCGTTCGTGAAGTTAAGCTTCTGCGCCAGATCGTGAAGGACGGGCTTGTCGACTTCCGTGCCCATCAGCGACCATGTTCCGCAGCTTAAGTAGGCGAACGACTTCTCCGTCGCCGGAACGGCAACGACCGCGGAGCCCGTATCGTGCTCGGCCACCGCGTAGACGGGAATCGAATCGATGCCCAATTCCTCGCACACCGACGGCTTCAGCTTGCCCGCAAGCTCTCCCGGCTTCAGCACGCCGCCGTTGCCGAACCAATTCCTCGGCAGGTCAAGCAGACGCAGAAGCTCGGCATCCCAATCGTCCTCGACCGGATTGTACAGCTGCGTCGTCGTGGCGTTCGTGAACTCATTGTGCATTTCCCCGGTCAGGAAGTAGCGCAGCAGGTCCGGAATCATGAGCAGCCGATTGCTCTCTTGGAGGAGCGGAGACTTCGCCTGTTTCAACGCGTAGAGCTGGTAGATCGTGTTGAAAGGAAGAAACTGAATGCCGGTCCGGGCGAAAATGACAGATGCCGGAATTTCGGCCATGGCCAGTTCCATCGCCCCTTCCGTATGACGGTCGCGGTAATGGTACGGATTGCCGACCAGTTCCCCGTTCTTGCCGATAAAGCCGAAGTCGACCGCCCAGGAGTCGATGCCCATGCTCTGCAAGTCGACGCCCCGGTGCTTGGCTTTCAGCAAGCCTTGCTTGATTTCGTGATAGAGCCGCAAAATGTCCCAATACAGGCGGTCGCCCACCTGTACGGGATCATTGGGAAAGCGATGCAGCTCCTCGACCTCGATCTTGCCGTTCGTCAGCCGTCCGAGCAGCGCCCTTCCGCTGCTTGCGCCCAGATCGAACGCGAGTATGCTCGACATCTCTCATCATCCTCGGTTGAATTAATTGCCGCGCTTCAGCAGCACGTCTTGCTCGTACGTCTTCACTTCGCTCAGCCATTCTTCGCGAACCGGAACGCCGTTCTTCTCGCAGTAGTAGTCCCATACCGCGCCGAACGGGTACGACTTGAACTCTTCCGTCAACGCCAGACGCGTCGTGTAGTCGCCTTCCAGCTCGGCTTTCTTGAGCGCTTCGATCGGATCGAGCATGGCGCGAAGCAGCGATTTGATCGTGTTGCGCGTGCCGATGACCCAAGCCGCGACGCGGTTGATGCTGGCGTCGAAGAAGTCGAGGCCGATGTGCGTCTTGCCGAGCAGGTCGCCGCGCACAAGCTCGCGGCCGATGTCGATCAGCTCGTCGTCGAGCGTGACGACGTGGTCGCTGTCCCAGCGCATCGGGCGGCTGACGTGGAGCAGAATGCCGTCCGCGAACAGCGACAGCGAGCTCAGCTTGTTGGAGATCACTTCCGTCGGGTGGAAGTGGCCGGCGTCGAGGCAGATCAGCTTGTTGTTGCGCAGGCCGTAGCCCATGTAGAACTCGTGGGAGCCGACGACGTAAGCTTCCGAACCGATGCCGAACAGCTTGCTCTCGACGGCGTCGAGGTTGTGCGACGGGTTCAGCTCTTCCGCGAACACTTCGTCGAGCGCGTCTTTCAAACGCTGTCTGGGAGCCAGGCGATCCGCCGGAACGTCCTTGAAGCCGTCCGGAACCCACACGTTCGTGACGCACGTCTGACCGAGCTGCTCTCCGAAGTAAGCGCCGATTTTGCGCGACGCTTTGCAGTGATCGATCCAGAAGCGGCGGATTTCCGGGTCCGGATGGCTCAGCGTGAAGCCCTCGCTGGACTTCTCATGGGAGAAGCAGGTCGGGTTGAAATCCATGCCCAGCCCTTGCTCCTTGGCCCAATCGACCCATTTCTGAAAATGCTTCGGCTCCAGTTGATCCAGCTCGACCTTCTCGTCGGTGTCGGCGTAGATCGCATGGAGATTGACTTTGTGCTTGCCCGGAATAAGAGAGAAAGCTTTCTCCAAGTCCGCGCGCAGCTCTTCAGGCGTTCTGGCCGCTCCCGGATAGTTGCCGGTGACGGAAATGCCGCCGGTCAGATCCTGATCCTTGTTAAGAAAACCTCTGACATCGTCGCCTTGCCAGCAGTGCATCGAAATTTTGATTTGCGCCAGCTTCTCCAGCACTTGATCGACGTCGATGCCGTGCTTGGCGTACAGATGCTTGGCGGCTTCGTAGTTGTTGACGGTGGATTGTTGCATGCGCCTTCCTCCTCGGCTTCTTTCATTTATTTTACGGGATATGCAATGACGGACATAAGAGCATTCTCGGATTGCGTCGAATCGAGCCGGCTGTATTGCACGATGACCGGGATATCGCTTACAACCTCGATCGCGTAAGGAACGCCGACCGGAATCGGCGCCCCCTCCTTGTGCAGCGAGCTCGTTCGGATATGCTTCGTTCTTCTGGCCCCGACGACGACCATAATGTCCTCCATCGGTTCGCGATCCTCGAAGAAAATCGTGAATTTCAGCAGGGCGTCCTCCGACGCCGTGTTGAGCACGCAGACGGACTCGTGGCTCGTCAGCTGCCCGGAGCTGATTTCGGGAATGTAGCCGTCCGGTATGAACCAGACCTTCTCCCCTTGCGGCCTATGCATGTGAACGATCCCTCCGAATAATGGTTATCGAGTGAACGCCGCGGGTACGCCGCCGTCGATCGTCAGCATGCAGCCCGTCGTCTTGGCGGACTTGGACGATGCGAAGAATGCGATGCCTTCCGCGATGTCGCTCGGATAGATATTGACAAGCAGCGTCGTGCGCTTGCGGTAGTATTCTTCCAATTGGTCCGGCTCGATGCCGTAAGCGGCGGCGCGCTCGTTGCGCCAGCTGCCGTTCCAGATCGCGGAGCCTTGCAGAATCGCATCCGGCAATACCGTATTGACGCGGATGCCGAACTCTCCGCCCTCGGCTGCGATGCAGCGCGCCAGATGAGCTTCCAGCGCCTTGACGGAGCTGTAGGCGGTAGCGTTCTTGCCGGCGTATACCGTATTCTTGGAGGCGATGAACACCATGTTGCCGCCGATGCCTTGCGTCTTCATCATCTTGAACGCTTCGCGGGCGACGAGGAAATATCCCGTTCCCAGAACGTTCATGTTCAGGTTCCATTCCTTGAGGGACGTTTCGTCGAACGGGCTGGAAGTCGCCAGACCTGCGTTGTTAACGATGATGTCCACGCCGCCGTAAGCGAGCGCCGTCGCGTCGTATGCCGCTTGCACCAGTTCCTCGCTCGTGACGTCGACTTTAACGGCCAGCGCGCGGTTTTCTCCCCACTTGGCGTTGATCTCGCTCGCGACCTTCTCTGCGCCTTCGAGGTTCAAGTCGGCCAGCACGACGTGAGCGCCTTCCGATACGAGGCGGCGCGCCGTTTCGCTGCCGATGCCGCCCGCGCCGCCCGTGATGAACGCGACTTGGCGGGAGAATTCAGCTTCCGGCGGAGCCAGCGACAGCTTGTAAAGCTCAAGCGGCCAGTACTCGACGTTGTAGGACTCGTTCTCGGACAGCGAGACGAAGTTGCCGAGCGCCGTAGCGCCTCTCATGACGGCGATCGCGCGGTGATACAGCGCGCCGCTCACTTGCGACATCGCCCAGCTCTTGCCGGTATTGATCATGCCGACGCCCGGAATCAGGATAACGCGAGGCGCGGCTTCGAACATGACGTCGCCCTCGTTCTTGTTGCGCTCGAAGTAGGCGGTGTATTGCTCCTTGTAAGCGGCGACGCCTTCTTTCAGCTTGGCAATCAGGCCGTCGATGTCGTTCGCGTCAGGCGTCCAGTCGATGAACAGCGGCACGACCTTCGTGTGAACGAGGTGATCCGGGCAAGCCGCGCCGACTTGGGACAGCTTGGAGGAATCGTTGCCGGAGACGAATTGCAGCACGTCGTCCGCATCGTCGAAGCTCAGAATCATCTTCTTGGCGTCGCTGACCGCGCCGCGGATCGTCGGCATTACTTTGGCCGCGATGTTTTTGCGAACGTCGGACGGCAGCGTCTCGTATTTCGCGCCGCCGAACACTTTCGCCTCGTCGATGCGGGCTTCGATGAACGCTTCCGCTTCGGAGATAATCTTGATCGTCTGCGCGTAGCATTCCTCGGACGTCTCGCCCCAAGTGACAAGGCCGTGTTTTTCCATGAGCACGAGTTCGGCTTTCGGATTGTTCAGCACGCCTTCGGCAATCATCTTGGAGAGCGTGAAGCCCGGACGGATGTAAGGAACCCATACGAAACGGTCGCCGAAAATCTCTTTGGCCAGCGCTTTGCCGTTATCCGCGCAGCACAGGCTGATAATCGAATCCGGGTGCGTGTGGTCCACATGCTTAAATGGCAGGAATGCGTGCAGCAGCGTCTCGATCGAGGCGCGCGGGTGCTTCGGATCGATCATGCAGTTCGCCAGGTAGGCGACCATGTCCTCGTCGGGCATTTCCGCTTTCTCGAACAGCGGACGGATGTCGTCCATGCGCAGGCCCGTGAAGTTGCCCGCTTTCATCGTTGCGAGGTCGGAGCCGCTGCCTTTCACGTACATCACTTCGACGTCGCGCCCGCGGAAATCCTTCTCGATCGTTTTCGAGGACGTATTGCCGCCGCCGAAGTTGCACACGCGGCGATCCGCGCCGATAATGTTCGAGCGGTAGACGAGCTGATCCAGACCGGATTGCTGCTCTGCTGCTTTCGTTGCTTGCCACAAGCTTTGTACCATGAGATTACCTCCGGATGTTGTTTTGTTTGATTTTGAATTCATTCTAGCACACCCGTTTGTTTTTGAATATACTTAAATCAAACATAAACAAAATAATAAACGGATAAATTCCCACTTCATCCCGGACATAAGTAAAAGACGTCCTGAACGATCGGGAGGCGAGATTCGCATCTCTCGCGCTCTCCGACTGAAGATTCAGGACGCCTTGGGTTCGCTGCGGAACAGCCCTCTGCATAGTTTAGGAATTAATGAACTTTTTATTCGGCAAATAATGCAGCGCTCTGACGAAACGGATCGTTCTCGTCTTCGCGCGCATGACGATCGAATGCGTCTCCGCGCGATCGTCCGGCAAGTAGCGGACGCCGCCGAGGAACTCGCCCGGAGTGACGCCGGTCGCGGCGAAGATGACGTCATCCGTGCCCACCATGTCTTCCATCGTCAGCACCTTGTACGGATCTTCGATGCCCATCTGGATGCACCGCGAATACTCGTTGGCGTCGGAAGGCATCAAGCGCCCCTGGATCTCGCCGCCGAGACATTTGAGCGCCGCCGCCGCAAGCACTCCTTCGGGCGCTCCGCCGGAGCCGACGTACAGGTCGATGCCCGCTTCAGGGAATGCCGGGGCCATCGCTCCGGCGACATCCCCGTCGGTCAGGAACTTGATGCGGACGCCGACTTTGCGCAGCGTCTTGATCGTCGACTCGTGGCGGACGCGGTCGAGAATCATGACGGTCAGCTCGGAGACGTTCTTGTTCAGCGCCTCGGCCGCTTTCTTAAGCGTCAGCTCCAGCGGGTCCGTCAGCTTCAGCTTGCCGACGAGCTGCGGTCCTACCGCAAGCTTCTCCATATACATGTCGGGCGCGTGCAGCAGATTGCCTTTACCCGCGATCGCGATGACGGACATCGCGTTGTTCAACCCTTTGGCCACGATCTCCGTGCCTTCGAGCGGGTCGACGGCCACGTCGACTTCCGGCCCGTTCATGCTGCCCACCTGCTCGCCGATATAGAGCATTGGCGCTTCGTCCATTTCCCCTTCTCCGATGACGACCGTGCCGCTGACCGAGATCGAATCGAACATCGCCCTCATCGCCGAAGTCGCCGCTCCGTCCGCGTTGATTTTGTCGCCCCGCCCCATCCACGGCGCAGAGGCCAGCGCGGCCAATTCCGTTACGCGAACGATCTCAAGTGCCAATTCCCTCTCCATGATGACCCCTCCACATCAATATCACTCGCATTTAATATATATCATATTATTATATGTGACACTATATATACAAGATTATTTTTCAATATAGTGTGTCACAAATAAAAAAATGTCGACATAAGGTTTCTTTTATACATGGAGTATTACGCCTCTTGAGCTGTGCTGCGTTGGGACCGACGCCCTCTTTTCTACAAAATTCGATTCGGGCTTTTCGCCTTATTTTTATAATCATTTAGTCCCTTCTGTGTTGTAGGCAGCGAAAATATTGAATATGATTGTTGAAGTTATTTCCAGAAGCTGTGATTTTTTGAATCCCGATACTTACAATCAGGAGCGTGAGAAGGATGAAGAAGAAGCTGCTTGCAGGAGTCATCGGATTGTCCATGCTGGCCAGTATGGGTGCGGGCGCCTATGCCGCCTCCAATCTGCAAGAAATACAAGCCTACTTGAACAGCGGTCTGAAATTCAAAGTGGACGGCCAGCCGGTTCAACTCAGAGACGGCAACGGCAACGCCGTTCTTCCGATTACTTACAAGGGGACAACTTATTTGCCCGTTCGGGCCGTGTCCGACGCGCTGGGCGTTGCCGTCAACTACGATGCGCAAGCAGCCACAGTACACCTTGGCGAGAGATCCGAAGGCGTAGCGATTCTGGACGGGTTCAGCGATATGTACCACACGAAGGACCCGTCCAAGACGTCCTACAACGGCAAAGATTATAAGGAAGCCTACTTCAACGATGCCTCCGGCAATCGCTCCGGCTCCTTCATGCTGTATCCGAAGAAGAAGTACCAGAAGCTCTACCTTCAGGTTGCGGCCGTCGGCAAGGATATTGAGGAGCTGACGATTCAGGAAAACGGTTCTATGAAGGAACTGCTGCAAACTTCCGTAGCGTTGGGCGAGGGATTAAAAACGATCGAGGTGGATATCGGCGGGGTTGAAGCCTTGTACATCCATGCGGACTTGGTCGACGGCGGGGCGATGTTCGTTCCTCTTATTGCGTCCTACTACAAGTAAACTTGCGAAGCGGCTGTTCCATAAGTCGGTCAAATTGCAACTCTGCTTATGGGCAGCCGCTCCTCTGCTCTCCCGGTTCGTCAGGGAGCTTGCAAAACCAGCTTCAGCCGGATGATCTCGCTGCGGCTGCCGAGACGGATCGGCGGCCCCCACGATCCGAAGCCGGAGGAGACGACGACGTGCATCGCGCCCTTGCGCATGTAGCCCCAATCCAGCTCGAACAGCCTCTTCGTGAACAGATGGTTCGGCCAGAACTGCCCGCGGTGCGTATGACCGCTCAGCAGCACGTCCGCCCCCGCCTCCGCCGCCTTCTCGAACTGCGTCGGCTGATGGTCCATCAACAGCACCGGCTTACGCGGATCCGCATGCCGCAGCAGCTCGCGAACGGCAAGCCTGCCGTCCGGCCCGGACGCTTCGGCGGTTTTGTCCTTGCGGCCGGCGACGTAGAGCTTGCCGTCGATCTCGACCGTTTCGTCCCGCAGCACCGGTATGCCGAGAGCCTTCATTTCCTCCACGTAACGTTCCGTATGCCCCCCATAGTATTCATGGTTTCCAAGCACCGCATAGACGCCGTGTTCGGCTTGAAGCCGGCCGAGCAGCTCGCCCATCCGGTTGCGCAGGAACGGCTCGATCGAATCGTCGATCACGTCGCCCGGGAGCAAAATCAGATCCGGCTTCATCGCGTTGATCCGCTCGACGAGACGGCGCAGATGCTTGCGTCCGACCAGATTGCCGAGATGAATGTCGGAGGCGACCGCAACCGTCCACTCCGTCTTTCCCCCGTCCGCAGGCTTGTCGATACTCAGCTCATGAGAGCGCACGACCGGACTCCAGGCGTTGCGCGAGCCGACGAGCAGCAATAAGGCGATCAAGCCCAGCACGACGGTCCCCGAGCCGACGATATAAGCTTCGGACACGCCATTCGTCAGCCATAGCACCAGGCGAACCGCGTCCGCCAGCAGAAACAGCAGCAAGCCGATCTCCATGACGAATATATACACCGATCCCGCGACCTTCAGCAGCCTTCCGGCCGGCTTGAGCGCATTCGGAAGCGGTATTCTTCCCAGCAGAAACCCGTAAGCGAGCAGCGCGAACGGAATCCAGAATCCGTAGGGCGAGTAGCCGATGACGACTGCTGCCGACCACTCGGCAACATGCCAGCCGATGTAGAAATTAAGTGCCGAATACGCCGTGAGCAGCAAAGAAACAAGGACGATAAACCGAGGTTGAACTTTCATCTGCGAACAGGCCCCCTACTTTCCCTATCAACTTATAAGGAAATTATAGCACAGAACAAGCCTTGAACCGAAACGGCCCAAGGCTCAAGCTGCCATCGAGAAAATCATACCCGCTCCCCAAGCAGGCAGCCCGGAAGATCCAGAATGACGGCCCTGGACCACCGTTCCACCTCCGGACGGATCGCATTGCGGCGCGTTGCGGGCTCGCTCCGGCCGCGCAGCACGCTCCTCGTCCGGAACAGCACGGACTTGACGGTGGGAACGGTAACGCCCGTCGCCTCGGCCACCTCCTGCAGCGAATAGCCGAAATAGCGGGCCAGCAGCCACATCTCGACGTTCCGCCGGGGAAACCGTTCGGCCAGCCATTCCAGCGTGCCGCGAATTTCGGCGTAATCGCTGTCCGCATGAACGACTTCGGGCATTTCCGGCGCGGCCTCGCGCCTGCGCCGGCGTCTGCGGCACTCGTCGATCCACAAGTTCCGGGCGATGCGCAGAACGAAAGCTTTCATAGGTTCGCCGGGCTCCGTCTGGACGAAGTAGACGAACGCTTTCAGCAAGGTGTCCTGAAGCAAATCTTCCGCGTCCCAGCTCGAACCCGTCAAATAGCGGCAGTATCTTTCCAACTCGCGCAGGTGGGGATTCACCCAAGCTTCGTATGCAGATGCGGCATCCACACGATCCCCCCTTCCCGCATGAACCAACGCTCCGATCATCGCTCTACAATCTGTCCTTCCTCCAGTCCGTGCTGGCCGCTTGTGACGATCGACTCGCCTAAGGCAACCCCGTCCAGCACTTCCTGGTAAGAGCCGTTCACCCGGCCGAGTTCGACTTGGCGCTTGATCGCTTTATTCCCGTCCAGGACGAACACGAAAGCGTCGGTTCCTTCCTTCACGATGCTGAGCGCCGGTACGGCTACGACGTTCTCTTCCTCCTGCGTCGTTAATTGGATGCGCACCCGCGAGGCCGGCTTCAACGCTCCGTCGGTATTGTCCGCCTCCAGCTCCAGCGCGTACAGCTTCGTGCTGGCATCCGGCACTCCGGCCACATACACGACTTTCGCTTTCCTTGGTTGGCCGGTTCCGCTCGAGTCGACGTAGATCAGCTCCTGCTTGTTGCCGACGAGCTCGACCGCCGATTGCGTCAATTGCGCTTTGATTTTCACTTTGTCGGTATTTTGGACGATGCCGAACGTGCTGCCCGGCTGCACGTTCATCCCGACATCCGCACTGACATCCGTCAGCACGCCGTTCGTCGGAGCGACGATCTGACCGCCGTTCCACGCCTTCTCCGCCTGCTCCAGCGCGAGCCTTGACGTCTCGACGTTGGCTTCCAGCGAAGCAAGCGTCTTGCCGGAGTCCAGCGTATTCAACTGCTGCATCGCGGCCTGGAGAGAGCGCTTCGTCTTTTCGATTTCGATCTCCGGACTGCCTTGAGCCGTCTGCTCCTTGAGCGCCAGTTCGAGATCCTTGATCGTATTCGTAAGCGAAATGCGGGAGGACGCGATTTCCGCTTTGGTCTTCTCCAGCATCGCTTCATCGGCAATTAATCTGGCTTGGGCGCTTCCTCGCTCCAGCTTCCCGCTCTTGCTCTCAAACTCGGCGATCACGTCACCCGCCTTCACGAGCTCCCCGTTGCGTTTCTCCAGCTTGAGCAGCTTGCCGCCGGATTCGGCCACGATGTCCGTCTTCGTCGACGCGTTCACCTCGGCGATCTGCTCGCGCGGATCTCCCATGCTCCGCTTGACCGCTTCCTCTGTCTTAATCGTCGCTTTCACGTCCTCCGCGCTCTCGACGGCCGGAGTAGAAGCTGCCGAACATCCTGTAAGATAAGCCGCGCACGCGAGGACGAGCGAAAGTCTCATCGCCCTTGCGTAGACGGTTATTTTGGCGCCTTGTGCATTCATCTTCAGTCGCTCCCTTCATGCGATTTATACGTTGAGTTGTTGTCCGGGCGATACTTTTTCTTTGCGCTTGAACAGACGGCCCATGCGCGTCTTGAACGATTCGATCATCTCGTAGATGATCGGCACGACGACAAGCGTCAGAATCGTGGACGTGATCAATCCGCCGATGACGACAACGGCCAGCGACTTGGAGATCAACAGCCCCTTGGTTAGACCGAGCGTTAACGGAACCATTGCCGCGATGGTCGCTCCTGCCGTCATAATAATCGGGCGCAACCGCACTTTGCCGGCTTCGATGAGCGCATGCCGCGCCAGATAGCCTTCTTTCCGCAGCTGTTGGGCACGGTCGAGCAGCACAATTGCATTCGTAACGACGATGCCGATCAGCATAAGGAATCCGATCATCGACGTCATATTGAGCGATTCCCCCGACACGACCAGTCCCAGCAAGCCGCCGATGACCGCAAGAGGCAAGGAGAACAGGATGGCGAACGGAGTGCCCGCGTTGCCGAAGCAGAGAACCATGATCAGATACACGATCGCGACGGCAACGCCCATGGCGGCGAACATCTGCTGGAACCCTTCCATCATATCGATGTTGGCGCCGCGGATCGTATTCGTTACCCCTGACGGAAACTCGACCTCCGAGATCGCGCTCATCACCGCGTTCGTTACCGCAGCTTTGTCGGCGGAATCGATCTTGGCCGTCAACGACACCATCAGCTTCTGGCTTTCCCGCTGGAAGGCTGTCGGAGCATCCACTTCTTCGAGATTGGCCACTTCGTTCAAATACACGGTGCCGCCGTCGACCGTCCGAATCGGCATTTGTCCGAGCTGCTCCAGCGAGTTTTTGTCCTCGGGGGCAAGCTCGATGACCGCCTGATACAGCGTGTTGTCCAAGCGGACGTCGCCGAGCGGAGATTTGCCGATCCATTCGGCCGTCAAGCCTTGTATTCTCGGCACATCCAATCCGAATTGACGCGCCTTGTTCGGATCGACCGTAATCTGCACTTCCTTCTTCCCGTCTCCCAGGTTGTCCTTGATTTCTTTAAGCTCGGGAAATTGTTTCATTTTGTCTTTGATCTGCTCGGCGACCTGCGCCAGCGTTGTCTGATCGTCCCCGAACACGACGTATGTAAAATCGGGACCCGTCGACCCGCTGCTGCCCCCCGAGAACGAACCGGGCATCACTTCCGTGCCTTTCGGCAGCTGGGCCAGTATGAGCTTCTGATAGCGATCCTGGACGGCTTTCGTATCCGCCTCCGCATGGACCTCCGTAATGATCTGCAAATAACTCGGCACGCGTTCCTGCGCGTCTCCCGCATATCCGACGAGCGCCTCCACGAATGTAAATTGCGGTTCGCCGCTCTCAGTTTTGGCTTCGCGCAGCAGCGATTCGATCTGCCTCGCCTGAAGATCGGTGCTGGCGAAAGTCGTGTCGTTCGGCAGCTGGATCGAATAGTTCATTTGCTTCGGCGGCGGCGAGTACGGCAGAAGCCCCATCGGCAGAAACGGAATCGTGCCCGCGATCGTTGCGATCAGCATAAATCCGGAGAGCAGCAGCGTGACGGCTCTGTGCTTCAAGCTCCATACGAGCGTCTTTTCATACCAGCGCTCCATCTTCCCCTCGCCGTGCTCCGCAGCGTCCGTCGCCTTGACGTTGTTCAGCACCATGAGCTTGGCCAGCATCGGAATGACCGTTAATGAAACGAGCAGCGATGCGAGCAAGGCGATCGACACCGTTATCGCGAACGGACGGAACAAGGCGCCGATAAAACCCGTAACGAGACCGATCGGCAGGAACACGCCGACTGTGACCAGCGTGGACGAACTGATCGCCATCGCCACCTGCTTAACGGCGAGAATTATGACCGACTCGTTTCTCTTCTGGGCCTTTTGCAAATTCGCGTAGATGCTTTCGATCACGACGATGCTGTCGTCCACGACCCGACCGACTGCAATGAACATGCCGCCAAGCGACATAATATTCAACGTAATGTTCATGTACTTCATCACGACAAGGGTCAGGAGGATCGATAACGGGATCGACACGACGACGATCAGCGTCATCCTCAGATCCCGCAAGAAGAACAAGATCATCAGAGCGGCCAGAACGATGCCCAGAACCCCTTCCTTGACCAATCCCTTAATCGAGCCTTTCACTTCGCTGGCGCTGTCGTACAGCGTCTTGAACGTCACCTCCGGGTTCGTCTGCTCCCATTCGCGGATCAAAGCTTGTACCGCATCGGAAAATTCGACCGCGTTCGTATCGGCCGTCTTGTACAGATGGATGCCGATTGCCGGCTTATCGTCCAGGCGAGCGATAAAGTTGGATTCGTTCACCGCCGCGATCTTCGAGATGTCCTTGAGCTGCACCGTCGTTCCCGCGACCGTCGGGATTTCCAGATTTCTCAGCTCGTACAGGCTTTGAAGCTTTCCCGTTACACGGGTCATTTGCGTGTTTCCGTTGAATTTCACGACGCCTACCGAGCCGTTCGCCACGGCGGCTTGGATCGATGCGTTCACATCCGAAGGACTTAATTGATACGCGACCAAAGCGCCTGCGTCCAATTGGATGTCGAGCGAGGATTTGCGCGCTCCGATCGCATCCATATGGTCGATTCCGCCAATGGCGTCGAAACGGGGCTTCATTTCCCGCTCGAACAATTGATCCAGTTCGGTCTGGGACATCGAATCGGTCGCGTACATCGCCATATAATACACAGGCTCCGAAGACATTCCGAACGTAGAGACTTTCGGCCGGCTTGCCGACTGCGGCAAACTTACGTCCTGAACGAGACTCTCCAAATCCTGCTTCGTTTTATCGATGTCCACCTTTTCGTTGAACTGAAGAAAAATGCTCGAGAAGTTATCGCTTGAAGTCGAGGAGAGCATTCTCAGCCCCGGGGTGTTCGCGATTTTATCTTCGAGCGGTTTCGTCACCTGACTCATGACGTCCTGCGGCGAGGCTTGATACGTCGTGGTGATCGCGACGAACGGAAACGAAAATTCCGGCATGTTCTCCACCTTCAACGAGCTGCCCGAATACGCCCCCGCTCCGAACACGATGACGATCATAATGACCATCGCCGCTACTTTGTTCATGGAAAAATCAATGATTGCCTTCAATCGGCGACCCTCCTGCACATTTCAAATTCGATTATTCCGCAGATTTCAGGTAAAGCTTTCCTGTATCCCTGATCAGTGTAATACACGAATATGAATAAACTATGACGCGCAGGCAGGCAAAAAAAAGCCAATGGCGACGGGAATGGGATTCCCTTGTCCATTGGCTGAAGCGCCGTTATGTTAATTTTGCTGGGGCAGCGCGACGGTTACGGTCGTTCCTCCGTCGGAGTTGCCGCCTATCGTAACCGTGCCCTTATGGCCCATCACGATTTTGCGGACGATGGCCAGTCCAAGGCCGCTCCCGGTTTTCATTTTGTTATGGGATTCGTCCGCCTTGTAAAATCTCTCGAACACTTTGGTCCGCTCCGCGATCGGAATTCCGATTCCGTTGTCCGAGACGACGATCTCGATCCACTCGGAATGCCGGACGATGCGGATGCCGATCCGTCCGCCTTCCGGCGTGAACTTGATCGCGTTGCCGAGCAGATTGACCCACACCTGGTTCAGTTGGTCCTCGTCGGCTTTGATCTTCGTCTTCGGAAGCTGAAGCTGCCATTCGATCGCTTTGTTCGCCCAATGGGGCTCGCTGGCGACGACGGCTTTGCGGAGCTGCTCGTCCAGATCGTAGACGCGCGGCTCGAACGGATGATGCTGACTGTCCAGCGAGGCCAGCTTCAGCAGATTATCGCTGAGGCGGGACAGACGCTCGCTCTCGTTCTGGATAATGCTCAAGTAGCGGCTTCTTTCCTCCTCGGACAGTCCGCTCTGTTGGAGCGCCTTGGAGAAGCCCGAGATCGACGTCAGCGGCGACTGGATTTCGTGCGACACGTTCGACACGAAGTTTTGCCGCATCGTCTCCAGCTGTCCGACTTGGGCGGCCATGCCGTTGATGCTCTGGGCGAGCCGCCCCAGCTCGTCCTTGCGCTTGGCCCATTTCAGCTGGATGTTGAACTCGCCCTTGGCCATTCGCTCGGCCGCGGCTTTCATGCCGAGCAGCGGCTTGACGATATAGCGGGCGGCCACGAGAATGATCAGCCCTCCGACGAGCAGATTGATCGCCAGGGCGAACAGCAGCAGCTTGGAGATCAGCGACAAGGCCGTCCGCTCGGACACTTGCACGAACAGTGCATAGCGCTCGCCGTCGTAATCGTAAGGCAGTCCTACGAACAGCTCCTCCACCGAGATGTCCGCGCCGAGATACGTTTCTCCGTTCAGCACCGTGCGAACGGTCTGGTTCGAGATGCTGTACAGCTCCTGGGGCGTGTCCCCGGCCGTATTCTCCAGCAGGCGGCTGGAAGAGTCGTAGATCAGAATATCGTACTTGCCGTCCAGATCACGCTCCTTCAGCTGATCCCGCGCCTTCTCCATTCCGCTTGACAGGTACAGCTCGTGAATCGTTCGGCTGTCCTTGCGCAGCTGGCTTTGCAGCTTCTCGGCATATTGGTCCCCGAACGACGTCAGAAAAAGCAGCGTTAAGAAATAAGTGCTGACCAGCCCGATAATGACCGCGATCATATAGGAGAGAACGACTCTGACGTACAGCGACTTGATCATTCCGTAACCTCGAGCTTGTAGCCGAGCCCGCGCTTCGTTTCGATGGCGAAACGGCAATCGAGCTCCGCGAACCTGTCCCTGATCCGTTTGATATGTACGTCCACCGTTCGGTCGTCGCCTTCGAAGTCCGCGCCCCACACCTGCTCGATCAGATCGTTCCTCGTGAAAATCTGGCCAGGATGGCTCGCGAGCTTGAACAGCAGATCGAACTCCCTGAGCGGCAGAGAAATCGGCGGCGAAGGAGCCTCTCCCTCCCCTTCGACGACGGCAACGTAACGATGCTTGTCCAGAAGAACGCTGCCGATCTGCACCTTCATCTGGGACTGGATGCGGTAGCGCCTTAACAGGGATTTGACGCGAGCCGCCAGCTCCAACGGCTCGAACGGCTTGACCAGATAATCGTCCGCGCCCAGATGGAAGCCCTTCAGCTTGTGGCCGGTCTCCCCTTTGGCGGTCACCATCAGAACGGGCATGTCCGGATGCTCGGCCTTCAATCGCTGGCAGAGCGCCCAGCCGTCCATGCGGGGCATCATAATGTCGATCACGGCCAAATCGGCCCTGCCTTGCTCCGCCGCCTCCAGCGCCGCGAGACCGTCGCCGGCGGAGACGACCGCAAGCCCTTCCCGCTGCAAATAAAACCGCATTAACTCCACGATATCCGGATCGTCGTCGACAATCAGGACGTTAGCCGCCATATGCATAATCCTCCCGTATCCGAGTTTCCTCTTGGTAATACGGCAAGATTCGGGAATCGGTTCCAATCGCTACTCTCCCGACAAGACGACTTGAGGCTTCTCCTGCATGACGGCCCGAGACCAGCGGTCAACGTCGGGACGGACGACCTTGCGCCGATCGGAAGGCTCGTTGTCGCCGCGAAGCGTTTCGCGCGTCCGGTGCAGCAGCGATTTGACCGCGGATACGGAGACGTTCGTCGCCAAGGCGATCTCCTGCATCGAGTACCCGAAGTAATGGAACAGCAGCCAGATTTCGATATTGCGCCGGGGCAGCCGCTCGGCCAGCCATTCGATCGTTCCCCTGACCTCGGCGTAGTCGCTGTGTTCGAAGACGCCGCTCGCGCGCTCGCGCTCCGCGAACAGACGCCTTCGCTCCCGCTTGCGGCACGCGTCGATCCACAGATTTCTCGCCACGCGGATCAGGAACGGCTTCACGTCCACGTACGGTTCGGTATGAAGGAAGAAGACGAGAGCTTTCAGCAGCGTCTCTTGCAGCAGATCTTCCGCGTCCCACTTCGACTTCGTCAAGTACCGGCAATAGTTTTGCAGATCGCGAAGATGAGGCAGCACTTTGATTTCGTATTCGGAGTACGCGCCCATGCCCGTCTCCCTCCTTTCCGCACGCGAGTGACTTTATTCGAACCTGAGCGCGTCGATCGGCTTCAGCTTGGCCGCCTTGTTCGCCGGGAACATGCCGAATGCGACCCCGATGCCGACGGAGAATGCGAAAGCGATCAGAATGACGTTCGCCGAAAACGCGATATCCATGTTGAAGGCGGAGGAAGCGCCTTGCGCCGCTCCGACGCCGATACCGATGCCCAGCAGCCCGCCCAGGCCGCTCAGCACGATCGCCTCGATCAGAAACTGGATCAAAATGTCGCGTTTCTTCGCGCCTATTGCCTTACGGATGCCGATCTCCCTCGTTCGTTCGGTGACGGACACGAGCATGATGTTCATAATGCCGATTCCCCCGACGAGCAGGGAGATGCCGGCTATGCCGGCCAGAGCGAGCGTCAGCGTATCCGACACGGAGGTCAGCGCCGACAGCGCGTCGCTCTGGTTGAAGACGCGGTAGCTGCTCGTATTGCCGCGGAAACGGTTGCTGAGCGATTTCTCCAGGCCCGCCACGACCGCGTCCATCTGCTCGGTCGTCTCGACCTGCACGTAGATCGTCCGCACGCCCTTCGTCTTGAACAGCCGCTCGAACGAAGTTTCCGGAATGATGACGACCTCGTCGTTGGAGCCCGTCATCGAGCTGCCCTTCTCGGCGAGCACGCCGACCACTTTGTAGCGCGTGCCTTGGATGAGCACGTATTCTCCCACCGGATCGGCGAAGCCGAACAGATCGGTTGCCGTCGTATAGCCGAGCACGGCGACTTTCTGGTAGACGTCCAGATCGATCTGGGCGACGAAACGTCCCGACGCCACCTCGTACTCCCTGACGTGGGCGTAGTCGGCGTTCGTCCCCACTATGCTGACGCTTTCGCTCGACGAACCGAACTTGACCGTCGCGTTCTGCGTGTTCGCCGGGGCGACATATTGAATGCCCTCGACTTCCTCGCCGAGCGCGGCCGCTTCCCCGGCGTCCATCGTATTCGCGGACCCCCGCCCGAGAATGTTCACCGTCAGCAGATTCGTGCCCAGGCTGCGCACTTGCTCGGTGACGGATTTCGTAGCCCCCTGCCCCAGCGCGACGAGGGAGATAACCGCCGTTACGCCGATAATGATGCCCAGCATCGTCAGCAGCGATCGCAGCTTGTTGGACAGAATGCTCTTGATCGCCATCTTGAAAGCTTGAAAGACGCTCACTCCGGCCCCGCCTCCTCTTCGTTCAGCCGGCCGTCCTGGATGCGGACGATTCTTCTCGCCTGCCGCGATATGCCGGGATCGTGCGTAATGAGCACGATCGTATGCCCGAGCGAATTCAGCTCCCGAATGAAGCCCATCACTTCGACGCCCGTCTTCGTATCGAGCGCCCCCGTCGGCTCGTCCGCCAGCAGTATCGGCGGATTTCCGGCCAGCGCGCGGGCGATCGCCACGCGCTGCTGCTGGCCGCCGGACAGCTCGACCGGGCGATGGTGCACGCGGTCGGCCAGCCCCACCTTGCCCAGCGCCTCGACGGCCTGCTGCCTGCGCTGCTTGGCGGGAACTCCGCGGTAGACGAGCGGCAGCTCCACATTCTCGATCGCGGTCAGCTTGGTCAGCAGGTTGAAGCCTTGGAAAATAAACCCGATTTTGCGGTTGCGGATTTCCGCAAGCTTGTTCTCGCGCAGCCGGCTGATCTCCTCTCCGTCCAGCCAATACTCTCCGGAGGAGGGCGTGTCCAGGCAGCCGATCACGTTCATCAGCGTCGACTTGCCCGAGCCGGACGGGCCGACGATCGCCACGAAATCCCCCTCGTTCACCGTCAGGCTGACGTTGTCCAGCGCATTCAGCGTCTCTCCGCCCATGCGGTAGATTTTGTTCAGATTACGAATTCGGATCAATGCTTCGGACGACGCACGCTGCTTGCTTGCCATCAGCGGCCACCGCCCATGCCTGCTCCCGCTCCGCCGCCTGTGAACTGCCGTGCGCCGCCTGCTCCGCCCGGCATGCCTCCGCCTCCGGACGGTACGGCTGCGCCCCCCAAGCCGGGGAAGCCGCCCTGCATCATATTCGCGTTCGACGAGCCGGAGCTGGACGTCGTCGGAAGCACGACGAGATCCCCTTCCTTCAGACCGGACAAAATTTCGATGTTGTCCTCGTTGTTGACGCCGACCTCGACCTCCACCCTGGACGTGGCGACGGCGCTCGCTCCCGCAGCGGCTCGTGCCCCTCCCTGTCCGCGTTCGGACATGAAGCGCTCGCGCATCGCCTCCCGCTCTTCCTCGGACATATTCGCGAATCGGTCGGCGTCGCCGCCTGCGCCGAAGCCCGAGCCGGCCGGCGGCGCCTCCCCGGAAGCGTCCGGGACGGCTTGTCCCTGCCTGCCCGGGCGCTGCCCCTGCTGATCCTGTCCGCTTGGAGCTGCGCCCTCCGGCACGGCTCCGGCCTCCGCCGCTCCTCCCGCAGCGACGGACGGGACAAGCACGAAATATTTGCCCTGCGACGACTGGACCGCCTCGACCGGCACATACAGCGCGTCCGCCTTCTGCGCGGTCAGAATGCTCGCCTCGGCCGACATGCCGACCTTCAGATTGTCTGCCGCCGTCAAGGCGATCGTCACGTCGAAGGAAGCGACGCCGTTGCTGGACGTTCCTTCGTCGGCGATGGACACCACTTTGCCCGTGAACGTCTGATCGGGCAGCGCCTCGACGAGTATCGACGCCTCTTGATCCAGGTCCACCTTCGGGATATCCAGTTCGTCGATGCTTACGACCATCTGCAGCTGCGCGTAATTGACAATATCCGCTACTGTCGAGTTCGGGTTAAGAACATCGCCCTCCTTGACGTTAAACGACGTCAGCATTCCGTCGATCGGCGCCACCACCGGATCGGCATTGTCTGCCGTCTCCTCCTTCTGCGAAGCAATATCCGCCTGTACGCTTTCGATGTCCAACTCCTGCTTCTGAATGCTGAGCGCGATCGACTCCCGACTTTCGTCGTCCGCGGCGCTCTTGAACTTCGTCTGCAAATCCTGAAGCTCCAGCTTTTTCTTCTTCAAGTCGATCTCCTTGCTTCTGATCTGGCTGGCATTGTCGATTTCCTCTTCCTCGTATGTAACGAGCACATCGCCTTTCTTGACCGTATCGCCCTTCTGCGCATGCACTTTCTTCACCGTGCCACTGGCGCCGGCCGTCACCGTCTCCCTCGCGGACGGCTGAATGTTCCCCGTTCCGCTCACCTTCACCTCGATCGTTCCTTTGCGGACCTGGGTCGTCGCCGGAGCGGCCGCCAGCGGAACCTCCTTGTTGCCTTCGTAATACCGATAGCCCGCCCATGCGCCCGCCGCGATCACGGCGAGGGAGAGCGTCCACCACAAGATTTTCTTTTTCATCCGACTGGTTCACCTTCGCTTTTCCTCATCTTGCCGCCTATTATGCAAGCGGAACCTTAGCTTCAGATGAGGGCGCGCTGAATGTTTGCTGAACATCCTCTTTAGAGGTAGTTCAAAAAGTCCGGTTTTGATCACGAAGTATCACAGGAAGCCTACTCGACATCGAATCTTGAATTCAGCCGGTTCTTCCGGTGCTCACGTAGCCTCCACTACGCTCCGCTCCTCATACCCGGTCTTCATCCAACCTTCTCGGTGCTGAAAACCGAACTTTTTGAACATCTCTGCTTTTTCAGCATTCTTTCAGTTTTCTCTCAGCACAAGTTAAGCTGGATCGCTCATAATGGAAGGAACGAGGCACAAGCCGCCGGGAGGACAACTATGGTTACGCAAACGCAAGCGCAAGGAATCCGAGTGATGCTCGTCGACGACGAGCCGAATATTTTGCAATTTATCGAGCTGGGGCTCGTCAACGAAGGCTACAAGGTGGCGACGGCGCAGGACGGGCGCGAAGCGCTCTCCCTCGCGGAGAGCTTCGCGCCGCACGTCGTCATTCTCGATGTGATGATGCCGGGAATGGACGGCTTCGAAGTGTGCCGAGCGCTGAAAAGCGAGAGACCGGTAGCCGTCATCATGCTTACGGCCAGGGAGGAAATCGAGGATCGGGTGAAAGGGCTGTCGATCGGGGCGGACGATTACATGCCGAAGCCGTTCAGCTTCGCGGAGCTGCTGGCCCGGATTCAGGCGAGGGTGCGCAATCAATTCCCTCATCTGCTGGAGAAGGTGACGATCGGGCCGTTCGCGGTCGACGCCGCGCGCAAGGAATTCCGTTACCGCGACCGCGCGCTCGATCTGTCGCCGACCGAATTCGAGCTGCTGAAGCATCTCGTCTTCCATCACGGCCACGTGCTGAGCAAAAGCGCGATTTTGGATCGGGTGTGGGGCTACGATTTCGGAGGGGAGGACAACATCGTGGAGGTGTACATACGCTCGCTTCGGGACAAGCTTCAAGACCGTGAACACAGGGTAATCCGCACGATCAGGGGCGCCGGATATCGGGTGGATCTCGCATGACCCGGCTCGCTTCCTGGCTGCGCGGAGTCCGGCCGATTCTGTTTCCCCGCTCGCTCCGCTACCAGCTCGTGTCCCGTCTCCTGCTCATCCTGGCCGGACTGCTGCTCGTCATCGGACTGTCGCAGTACCTTTTCATGGAGCGGTTTATTTACCAGAACCGGGCGGCCGCCATTCAGCGGCAAGTGCTGTCCGTGCCCGGCGAGTTCTGGGAGCGACTGACCGATTCCGGACGGCGCGGTCCGGCGGAATCGTTCGTCTTCTTCCCCTCCTCGTCCGTCGCGTACTTGAACAAGCAGGGCGGCTTTACCGTCCTCACGACCAACGGAGCCGAATCCGAGAGCGCCGTCCCCCGCCTGTCCGCCGACGATTACCGCCTCGCTGCGGAGCGGCAGCGCAGGGACAAGCCGCTGTTTCGCATCGTGAGAGGAGCAAGCGGCGACCAGCTTGTCGTGCTGCAAGCCGTCCGCTCGTTCCAGGGCAGCGGCGGAGTCGTGCAGGTCGCCACCGGCACGTCTCCTCTGAAGGCGGAGCTGTACCGTCAATTGAGGCTGTATTCGGCTCTCGCGTTCGCGGCTCTCCTCGGGGCGCTGCTGCTGTTCCTTCCCGCCATCCGGCGGACGCTGACGCCGCTCTCGCGCATGGTCGAGACGGTCGAACGAATCGATTCGGGCAAGCTGAACGAGCGGCTGCCGGAGCCTGCCGGACCGACGGAGATCGATCGGCTCTCCCACTCCTTCAACCGGATGCTGGAGCGTCTCGAACGGTCGTTCAGAGCCGAACAGGAAGGCCAGGAACGGATGCGCCGCTTCGTGTCGGACGCTTCGCACGAGCTGCGGACGCCGCTGACGTCGATTCACGGCTTCCTTGAAGTGCTGCTGCGCGGAGCGGCGGCCGACCCGGAGCAGCTCGACAAGGCGCTGCGCAGCATGCACGGCGAGTCCACGCGGATCAACAAGCTGGTGCAGGATCTGCTGCTGCTCGCCAAGACCGACCGCGCCTTGGATACGCAGCTCGTCCCGACGCAGCTAGGCCCCATCCTCGGAGAGATGGAGCCTCAATTCAAACTATTGGCCGGCAATCGCCGGATTCGGCTGGACTTGTCGGAGACGGCGGAACTGCCGCTCGACGCCGACAAGGTGAAACAAATCGCGCTGAACCTGTTCCAGAACGCGGTCCAGCATACGGATCCGTCGGACGGAATCATTACGGTATCGGTGGAGCCTCGCCCGGACGGCGCGGAGCTGATCGTCGCGGACAACGGGCCGGGCATTGCGCCGGAGCACCTGTCCCGGTTGTTCGAGCGATTCTACCGGATCGACGACGCCCGGGCCAGGAAACACGGCGGCGCGGGGCTCGGTCTGTCGATCAGCCGCTCGCTCGCCGAGCTGCACGGCGGATCGATCCGGGCGGAGAGCCGGATCGGCGAAGGCAGTTCGTTTATCGTGTTATTCCCTTACGCGGACAATACGGGCGATACGGCCGACGCAGACAACGCTTGAACCCCCAGGCGCCCCCCGTCTGCGATTAGCGGGCCATACACTGAATGCCCTCGAACAGCGTTGCCATATAGTAGCGCTGGTCGTCCACATCGACGTCCGTCACCTGGCAGCCGATTTTTAACGCCATTAACGAGATGCGGCCGCCGATCGAGCTGACGCGGTACAGGCCGCGATCGGTGCAAGCGAATATTTCCTGTCCGCGGGACACGATCGAGAAGATGAAAGCTCCCGACATCCGGTACCGATCGAACCCGCCGCGCCGGTTGCCTGCAAGCAGCTCCCCGTGCTCCGTCGCGCCGATAATCGTGCCGCGGTGCACGGCGAGGCTCGTTACGGACGTATCCAGCTTGCAGTTGATCCAGCTCGTCGTCATCCGGTCCAGAATCGACACGCCTTCGTTCGTCCCGAGCACGACGTATTGCGGCAAATACAGAAAGTCGTAGACGGTTACGTCCGAACGCATCATCGTGCGCCACTCCTCGCCCTCCGTATACCAGAGGCCGCATACCGTCGCCGCCAGCCCCACCTGTCCGTATTGCTTGTAATGGTAGCAGCCCAGCGACAGCCCCGCGGGATGCCACGTTCCGTCCGAGCAGAGGAACAAGCCTTTGTTGGAGCAAGCGTACAGTTGATCCTCGTACGATTGCAGCCGATTGATATGCGTCTGATCGGTCAGCCCCTCGCTGATCTCCACCCAATCCTCGGCCGCTTCCTTCTTATAAACAATGCCCTTCCCCAACGGGGCGGCAACCAATTCGTCATCCGACAATCTCTTGACCGAGGAGAAATGAAAGGCCAATCCTCCCGGATTTGTCGATAGCTGCATCGCGAATCCCCAACTCCTTTTAACCACCTTCTCCTAGTCTAAGTGATAATGATTATCAGTGTCAACTTTATCTCGCCAACTTTCACGCAAAAAAAGCCGTCCCCGCCGGGAGGAAATCCGTCTCGACGATATCCGAGAGCGATTTCCTGGCGGGGACGACCTTCTAGTGAGTCGGCATCGGCATGAATAAGAGATTGATAGGCAGCATGCTGCCGCTTGCCGGGGTAAACGTAATCGTCACCGATTCCGCCGAATCCCCCGTTTTGTACAGCATGCCGAGCTCGTTGGGATTGCGGAGAATGCTCGAGTTCGTCATGTACACGACTTGGCCGTTCACCGTGAACGCGCCGGCATAGTGGCCTCCGCGCGGGCTGAGCACGATCGCCGTATGCGGCAGCACGTTGTTCAGCTGAATCGTATACAGCACACCGTAGTTGCCCGCGTTGAGCACGGGATTGCCGGTCGTCTTGTCGATGCCGGAGATTCTCGTATCGACGACGTTGTCGGCCAGCACCATGCGGCTCTTCACGTCTCCGATCAACTGGTTCACGTACATGATGCGATTGGCGTTGTCGAACGTGCCGCGAACGTGGCTGTCGTTGCTCGGCAAAATGCTCAGGTCCGGCAGCGCGCTCATAACGTCGCGTTCAGCATCCACGACAACGACTTTGAAATCAAGAGAAGAGCTCATCCATACGTCCGCGAACATGGAGTACACATCGCCCGGTCTGACCGGCTTATCGCTGTACTCCTGGAAAATGAAGCGGCTCTCGCCCGAAGGGATCTGCAAGTACGAATATTGCGGAGAGAGCAGCGATTCCAGGAATCTTCCCGTCACCGCGCGTCCTACCGTCGATACGATCGGATTGGGACCGGCCATGCCTTTGGCGCCCATGCGCACCGTTGCCGGCTCCTCATTGTTGTTCGTCAGGATGATATAGATTTTGACCGCCTTGGAACGTCCGTTCTGATTGTGAAGCAGGAACCGAACGTCGCCCGACACCGTGTCCTCGTAATAGATGCCTTCCTCGCGGATCGTCTCCGGGCTGTTGGCGCGAATCAGCGTCTGCTGGCGATCGTTGATGTTGTACTTCATAACCGGCCATTGCAGCACCGTAGAGCCGTCCATGTCGAACTTCTCTCCGATATCCGTATAGAGCAGGTTGAATTCTTCCTTCGTATACAGCGTCTCGTCGAGAATCGTAATCTTCTTGGACACTTCGTCCACCTCGCCGAGCGCGTCGGTCACTCTCAGCGTGACAGTCTGTTCTCCCGGCTCGAAAAATCCGCGCTGAGCGTTCGTCCAGACACGGCTCACGATCCGGTTCTCGTCATCCGTGCTCCAGTCTCTGTACGTAATGAATTCGCCCATTTTGTACGTCGACTTGTCGGTCGTAAAGCTTGCGACCGGAGGCTGGTTCGGCGGTTTGACCGTAATCGTCACCGAATAAGGCTCGCTCCATCTGCCGGATTCGTCCTTGACCCAGTGCGTGACGACGTAGGTTCCCGGCTGCTCGAAGATCGAATAATTGTTCTCCCAACGTTCCTCGATAATCGCCAGACCGCTGGGATGGTAAGATTCGTTGACATAGCGGACTTCCGTCTGTTGAGCGTAAGGGTTCAGGTCTGATACGGAAAATTTGGCGATCGGAGCGTTGGACCACGTCAGCTCGATCTGCTTCGTCGCCGGCAGAGATTTCATCGTCAGTCCGAAGCTCTGAGCGGCTGCGCGCACCGGCAGCATCAGCGTCCCTTTCAGCACATAGGGAGCGCCGGTCATACTCTTCGTTGCGCCGTTGATCGTGTAGGACGACTTGCCTGCCACAAGCTGCAGTACGTTGTCCCCGCTCGTCAGCGTATACTTCTTGCTCTTCGAATCGTAAGTCGTCGTGCCGTAAATTTCGGTCATGAAAGCTCGCGCGGCAACGTAAGTGACGCCCTTGACTTCGGTCAGAGGCTGAGGAGCCGTGACGGAGACGCCGTTGTGCCACATTTCGTTGGATTCCCGGGTGAGCACCAGCTTCTCCAAGCCGCTTGCGCTGCCTTCGGCATGCGCGGGCTGAGGCAATTGGAACGATAACAACATGAGTGCCGAAAGCAACAAAAGCGTAAAACTCTTCTTCATACTCTGCTCCTTCTAATCTAGTTGGCTAATGGATTAACCACTCCCGTTTACCGGACCATATGATATAACGCCAAAAACGGATAAAGGTTGCTAGATTTCGTGAAAAAATAAACCGGCCGGATACGCCGATCCGGCTCTTCCGTCATTCCGCCAACCTTTTGCGCATGCGGACGTGCGGTATGCCCGCGTCCAGGAACGGCTCTTCGGAGACGGTCTCGTATCCCAGTCTGACATAAAAAGGCTCCGCAGAGCACTGGGCGTCGAGAATAGAGTCCCGATAGCCTTCTGCCCTCGCCTCGTCTTCCATCGCCTTCAGCAAGAACGTTCCTACGCCCGTACCGCGGCAGCGCTTAACGACGGCGATGCGCTGCATCTTGGCGACTCCCGGCTCGTAGGCGCGATATCTGCCCGCCGCGATCGTCTCCTCTTCGGAGCGGACGATATAGTGACGGCTCC
>Ga0065721_10049186_pt1 | contig 42590 bp, 43 predicted proteins | sample Mesricmetagenome_FD_59108 | JGI IMG/M metagenome (GOLD analysis project Ga0065721, IMG submission 59108) | Mesophilic microbial community from rice straw/compost enrichment Sample: eDNA_1 v2 (version 2) | ecosystem: Engineered > Solid waste > Grass > Composting > Bioreactor | place: USA: Davis... | reverse complement strand
CCCGCACCGGGATTCGCTGCGCCAGCCGCACCCAGCTGAAGGTCGGATTGACGTTGGGAAGCAGGCTCGCGCCCGCCGTGCGGTCGCGGTCCTCGATCCCCGCCGCGATCGACTGGATGTGGCCGCGCAGCGGATGGTCCTCTCCCATGATCCGCACGCTGACCGGCTGGCCGACCTTCAGGCCGCTGAGCTTGGTCTCCTCGAAATAACCCTCCACCCGGAAAGAACGGGAGTCGATCAGCGCCACCACCGGCTTGCCCGCCGTCACGTAGTCGCCGGCGCGCAAGGTCAGGTCGGAGAGAAAGCCATCGGTCGGCGCGGTCACCGCCGTCCGCCGCAGGTTCAGCGCCGCCAGGTCCCGCGCAGCCATAGCCTGGGCGAGCGCGGCCTGCGCCTGCTCGGCCTTGGTCCGGCTCTGCTCGGTCACCTCCGCGGCGACGAGGTCCCCCAGGGCGTGGTTGCGGGCCAGTTCCCGCCGCGCCTGCGCCAGGGTCGTGCGCTCGGCCGCGACCGTGGCGTTCGCCTGGGCGAGCGCCAGCTCATAGCGTTCGCGATCGACATAGAAGAGCGGCTGGCCGGCCTTCACCGCCTCATCGTTGGCCACCACCACCTTGGTGACCAGACCCGAGACGTCGGGCGCGATCTGCACCACGTCGGCGCGCACCCGTCCGTCCCGCGTCCAGGGCTCCACCTGATAGTGGGTCCAGAGCATCCGCGCGCCCACCGCCGCGGCGGCGACCACCGCTAGGGTCACGGCCATCCGGCCGACATAAAGCAACTTGCTGTTCAACTTGGACATGGGTTTCAAAGGTCTATGGGAAGGGGCGAAGCGATCACCGCCGCCCAGAGGATGACGAAAAGCGCGACGTCGAAGAGCGCCGGGTGCCAGACGAAGCGATAGGCGCCGAGCCAGGAGAGCGCGCGCCTCACCACGAAGGACGCCGCCAGCGCCAGCAGGGCCGAGACCAGCACCGACGACAGCAGCACGCCGCCCAGATTGAGTTCGCCGATCATGTCAGGGCCTCCAGATTGGGCGCCGGCGCGTCCGGAAAGAGATTGCGGCGCAGGCCGACGAGGCCGCTGAGCCCCTCCGTCGATCGGCCCGTCGCGACCAGCGTCCGCAGCGCCTCGTCGATCCGGCTCAGCAGCGGTGCGGCCGGCGGCGCGCCTCGCCCGGCCGAGAGCGCCGTGAAGTGTTGGGCGACGCCCTCCAGCACCGCGTCCAGCTTCGCCCGGCCGGCGGCGTCCAACTCGTCCCGAGCCCCTTGCGCCGCCACAAGGTTCATCCCGACCCGCAGGTCGCGCAGCGCGTCGACGCCCACGAGGTCCCTGGCGATCGCCAGCTTCGGCGTGATGATCCCGATGCGGTCGACCAACACCGCGGCGAAGCCCGCCGGATCGGGCGCGGTCCGCGCGCTCGCCAGCCGGGCGAGGCCCCGCCAGGTGCGGCCCAGCACGCGCCGGGCGCTGGCGTCCTCGCCCATGGAGCGCATGGCCGCGGTGACCGCGATGGCGGCGAACAGCCCCACGAACTGGGCGAGGTTGGCGTTGAGGAAGCTGGCGAAGTCGGCGCTGAAGGTCTCCTGCAGGGCCAACGCGTTGCAGAACCCCATCAGCACGGCCATGGCCGCGCCGGTCCGCGTCGGATCGGGGATGTAGAGCCCCAGGAAGATCAGCAGAGGCGCCAGCGCTGCGACCAGCATGGGGAACCCGCTGATCGCCGGCAGCACCGCGAACATGTAGACCGCGCTGAAAGGCAGTGAGACCAGCGAGAACACCCCGAACGACCTGATCGCCGGGACCGGGTCATCCATCGCCGCGAAGAAGCAGCAGAACACCGCGGCCATGATCGCCGCCGCCGCCCCGTCTCCCCAGCCCCCGTAGATCCAGACGCCGCAGCAGATCAGGATCGCCAGGCTCGCCGCGGCGCCCGACAGCAGCGCCAGCGACAGGTCCGTGTGCAGGTTGAGCTTGCCGCCTCGCGCCGCGCTCGCTGAGAGGTCCGGCGAAAGCGGTGAATCCGGGTCGCGCAGCCGGCCCATCAGGGCGTGGGCCTCGCCCAGCGCGGTCACCGCCTCGGCCAGCCGCACCAGCAGGCCGTGGATCAGGAGCCCGTCCCAACCCTCGCGCCGGCGCTCGGCCAGGGCGCGGAGGTCCTCACGCAGCGCTAGGCCCGCCGCACGCTCCGCCCCGCCCTCGATCCAGGCGGCGGTGGCGTCCAGCGCCTCGCGGACCTCGGCGTCGCGCGTCGCCTTCAGGGCCTCCATCCGGTCGGCGAGCCCCGAAAGCAGCGGGATGAGCAGCAGCATCCGATCCTGCATCGCCCGCACCACCCCCGCCGTCTCGCGCAGGCGCGAGGTGTCGAACGGCAGATGGACCGAAAGCATGTGGATTTCGCTGGCCGCCGCGGCCAGCCGCGCGCGATCGTCGGACGCCGCGACGGCGCCTCCCCTCAGGAGGTCGAGCGCCCAGCGGTCGGCCTCTCCCAGCCAGGCCGCCACCCGGTCGCGCAGCACAGCGCCCACCGGCCGCGGAAACACCAGGCTATGGACCAGGGTCGCGCAGACGATGCCGAGTCCGATCTCCACCACCCGCGACACCGCCACGTCGAAGATCGCCTGCGGCTGGTCGACGCTAGGAAAGCCGATGATCGCGGCGGTGTAGCCGGCCAGCATCAGCACATAGCTGCGCGGCGTGCGGTCCAGCAGCGAGACCGCCAGGCATCCGCCGACCCATAGCGCCAGGGCCAGGCACAGGAGCTCGCGCGCCTGCACCAGGCTTGGGACCAGGGCCACGGCCGCGCCGGCGCCCAGGATGGTCCCCATCACCCGATAGAGCGCCTTGGAGCGCACCGCTCCGGCGAGGGGCTGGCTGACGATATAGGCCGTGGTCATCGCCCAGTACGGCCGCGGCAGACCCAGCGCGAAGCCGACATAGAGCGCCAGCATCGCCGCGGCGAAGCTGTTCAGCGAGAACAGCAGCGTGAACCGGTCGACCTTGGGCATGGCGTCAGCCTTCGAGCGCCGCCTCGAACGCCTCGAAGGTTCGCAGGGTGGTGGCGAGGTCTTCGGGCGAAACCGCCGCCAGCAGCCGTGCGCGCAGGCCCTGCACCGTCTCCTCGACCACGCCGGCCAAGGCCGCGCCTTCGTCCGTCAGGTGCAGGGTCTTGGCGCGCTTGTCGGTCGGATCGTCCCGCCGCTCCACCAGTCCGGCCGCGCAGAGCTGGTCGAGGATGCGGACCAGCGAAGGCCCCTCCACCCCCAGTTCCTCGGCCAGCACCCCTTGGCGGATCCCACCGCCGGCCCGCGCGATATGCAGCACCGGCAAGGCCCGCGCGTCGGATAGGCCGTGTTCGGCCAGGGTCCGGTTGCACTCGCGCCGATAGATGCGCCCGAGCCGCAGGAGGCCGGACGTGAACTGCTGCTCTGAGGTGACGGGAAGCGATTCCATACCAGATAGATAGCTTACTATCTATTTCGTTAGCAAGCTATCTATTCGCCGGTTTGCGGCGCCAGGCGGTTTAGCCCTGGGACGTCAGATAGGCTTCGGTCAGCGGCCCATATTCGTCGGGCGCCGGAAATTGCGGAAAGCTGTGGGTGGCCGGCGTGCTGACCCAGGCGAGCTTCTCGCTCGTATAGGTCTCCATGAACGGCGTGCTCCAGGGCGCGCCGTCCAGCATGGTCGGGCGCACGTTCACGAACCAGTCCATCCCCTCCGCCCGCGTGAACAGCCAACTCTTGCAGTGCGGACAGAAGTAGTGATGCGCCTGTTCGGCGTGCAGGCCGCCGATCACCGGCTCGCCCGCCGTGATTTCGAAGCCGTCGCTCGGGATCGCCGCGCTCAAGGAGAAGGCGCTCGCGGTCATCCTCTGGCAGCCCACGCAGTGGCAGGCCATGGTCAGCAGCGGCGGCTTGCTCACCTGCATCCGCACCTGTCCGCAGCGGCAGCTTCCTTCAACCGGCAGTTCGACCATCGCCTGCTCCTCCGAGTTTCCACGGAGGGCTAGCTACCATGCTGGAGGGGGCTTCGCCGAGTGGCCCCGCCCAGGGTTAGGGCGGGGGCTAGGGCGGGGCCTTTGCTCGACTTGTCAGGGTGACTGACGCCAGATTCAACTCACACGGACCAAGCGCGTTCCATCCCTCTCACCGCCTCGTGAACGCCGCCTCGCCCCAAATATTCCGTTGTGAATTCAAGGCCTAAAAGCGCGAACGGATCATCTCGGCGACGAAAACAAGTCTACCGGACAACTTTCTTGTCCCTATCCTGGCGTGCGCCCCAAGACCGGAGCGCGCCATGCCGGCCCCCTTCCCCGCCACGGATCCCCTGTTGCAGGGCGCCTTCGCCCCGCTCGGGATCGAGTACGACCACGCCGACCTTCTGATCGAGGGCGCATTCCCGCGCGAGTTGGACGGCGTCCTCTACCGCATCGGCCCCAACGCGCAATTCGCGCCGCGCGGTCCCTACAATCCGCTACAGGGCGAAGGCATGATCCACGCCTTCGATATCCGTGGCGGCCGGGTCGCCTACCGCAACCGCTGGGTCCGCACCCGACGCTGGCGCTTGGAGCGTCAGGCCGGCCGCGCGCTCTACTCGACCTCGGACCCACGCGCCCACGATCCCCTCGTCCGCGGAGAGCCCGACGAGGGCGCCGCCAACACCCACATCATCATGCACGCCGGGCGGCTCCTAGCCCTCGAGGAAGGCCACCTGCCGATCGAGATCGTTCCCGACACCCTGGAGACGCGCGGCTCTTTCGACTTCGGCGGCCGCTTGCGCGCGCCCATGACCGCCCATCCCAAGATCTGTCCGCAGACGGGCGAGATGCTGTTCTTCAGCAACTTCCCCGACCAGGCGTTCGATGGCGCGCTCCTGCTTCATACGGTCGACCCCGCCGGCGAGCTGACCCGGTCGGTGAGAATCGCAGGTCCCTACCCGGCCCTGGTCCACGACTTCGCCATCACCCGCACGCGCATCGTCCTGGTCGTCTGCCCACTGACCATCTCCCTCGAGCGCCTGCGCCGCGGCGCGCCGCCGATCGCCTGGGAGCCCCCGCGCGGAGCCTTTGTCGGCATGGCGCCCCGCGCGGACCCTGCCGCCGTCCAGTGGTGGCCCGCGCCCGCCTGCATGGTCTGGCACGTGCTCAACGCCTTCGACGAAGGCGATCGCGTTCAACTGGACCTCTGCTCCCAGGCCGCGCCGGCCTTCCCGGCGGCTGACGGAACGCCTCCGTCCCAGGCCGCCCTTCGCCAACGCCTCGCCCGCTGGACGGTTGATCCAGCGGCGAGCGCGGTCGCCGTCCGCCAGCTCCACGACATGACATGCGAATATCCGCGGATCGACGAGCGCCGGACGGGCCTTCCCTACCGCTATGGCTTCGTCGCGACCCTCGGCGGGCCCGGCACGGGCGACCTGCATCATCGGGGTCTGGCGCGCCACGATCACTTGACCGGCCAGACGGAGCTCTGGTCCGCGCCGCCGGGCCACGCCGTCTCCGAACCCGTCTTCGTCCCCAGGGACCCGGCCGCGGCCGAGGGCGAGGGCCACCTGCTCGCCACCCTCTATGACGAAGCACGCGACGCCAGCCGGCTCGCCCTGTTCGACGCCCAGGCCCTGGCCCAGGGCCCGATCGCGGCGGCGAACCTCGACCATCGCGTTCCAGCCGGCTTCCACGGCTCCTTCGTGCCCCGCGGCCAATTGGGCGACGTCAGACCAGGAACTCCAGTTCATCGGCCCGCCGCGCGAGGATCTTCCGGGTTGGATGGGCCAGGTGCGTGAGCGCGTAGTTGTGGTGTCGGATGGTCGTCGCCGCGTCGGTCACCGCATCCCCGGTGGTGTGGCCGTCCAGGATCAGCGTCACGTCGAACCCGCGGCTCACCGCCGCCCGGCAGGTTGCGTCGACGCAGAACTCCGTCTGCAGACCGCCGACAACCAGCCGATCCACGCCACGCTCATCCAGCACCTCCTGCAGGTTCGTCTCCCAAAACCCGTCCGAGGCCGTCTTGTCGATGACCGTCTCCGCGGCCCGCGGCGCCAGGCCAGGATGGATGTCCCATGTCCGCGCGCCTCGCATCAGTGGCGCATAGCTCGCATGATTGTGACGTAGAAAGACGATCGGCGCGCCTGCGGCCCTGGCTCGCCCAAGCGCCTCGGCCAGCGCCGCCACGACCTCCTCCGCCCTATAGGCGCCGTCGAGCAGCCCGACCTGCGCGTCGATTACCAGCAAGGCTGTCCGGCTCATTCCCCGCGCGCCTCCATAGCCGCGCAAAGGTCAGCGCTTATTGAGAGCACGGCGCTCGGATGATGTGAATGCAAACCCCAGAACGGCCCCGCTCCAGGCTTGGGGACTGCGTGATTGGGGAGCGGGGCCATCGCCAGTTCAGGGGTCCTGGCGCATGGAAAATTCCCATCCCGCAAAGGCGTTCCCCTCAGTCGGCGAGAAGCCCGTGCATAAGCCCTTCCAGGGTCACGGCCAGCAGCTCGTCGGTGGGCGCCCAGTCGAACTTCGGCCGGGTGATCATCAGCGCCACCACTCCGTGGCACGAAGCCCACAGCGCTTGGGCGGCGCTGTCGGCGGTGCCCGTGCGCAGCCGCCCCTCGGCGGCGATCTCGCGCACCACCCCGGAGAAGATCTCGTAGCACTGGGCGCCAAGGTCGGCCGTGTCGTCGCCGTCCTCGATCACCGCCGAGAGCCGGCCGGTGTTGCAGAACACGAGCTCATACGCGTTCGAATGCTCCAGGCCCCAGCGCATGTAGCTGTCCAGCATCTGCTTGACCCTGGTGGCCGGATCGATCGGCCGGGCGGCGATCTCGGCGTTCCGCTCCAGGAGGTTGCGGATGGTCGCCTGGCAGATTTCCAGCAGGATGCAGGCCTTGTCCGGAAAGTGCATGTAGAGCGCCGTGGAGGACACCCCCACCTCATCGGCGATCTTGCGAATGGTCGCGCCCTCATAGCCCTCGGCCACGAAGATGCGCTCGGCCGCCTGGAGGATCTCCGCCCGGCGCAGATGTCCGTCGCCCTTGGGCTTACGCGCCGAGCGCCGCGTCGTCACCGTGGTGGTCAACGAAATTCCCTCCGAGTCCGTCCCCTGTAACAAACGGAAACCAAAAATCACGCCGTGGCAACCCTGCCCCTGGGAAAACCCAAGGCAAATCCGCAGCTAAGGCCAGTTTGATCCGACGTGCTTGAAGCGCGGACCAACCCCCGCTAGCTCCAGGCCATGAGCCTTCTTCTTCCGCTCTTCCTGACCGCCCTCGCCGGGGCTGAGGCCGCCGCCGAACCGGTAGCCTATCCGCCCCCGCAGCCGATCCGCTATCCTCACGGGCCGATGATGCGCGGCGAAGAGGGCTCGGCTCACGTGCAGTTCGAGGTGGACGGTTCGGGCCGCATCACCACCTGCAAGGTCCTCAAGAGCAGCGGTTCGGCCGAGCTCGACGCCGAAAGCTGCCGCCTGGCCGAGCGCGGCCAGTTCCGGCCGCCCGCCGACGCATCGGGCAAGTTCACCGCCGGAACCTATGTCCAGCCGGTCGTCTGGGCCCTGCCCGACGAATAGCCCGCGAAACTCCCCGCGAAGACAGCGCCCGAAATGCGGGAAAGACACATCCACCCAAAACGCCAAGTTGTCTCCGCGGGCCGAAACGGCCTAGTTTCCGGCCATGCCGGCGCCCACAGTCACCATCACCCTGGACGACTATCTGCTCTCTGCGAGCGACACCCCTCTTGTGAGGTTCGTCTTTTCCGAAACCGTCAAGGACTTCGCGTTGGATGACGTCATTGCCGACAACGGAACCCTGACGAACCTATTCACCGCCGACAACACCACCTATACGGCGACCTTCACGCCCAGCCCGGGCGTGAGCGCGCCTGCAAATGTCATCACCGTCGACATGTCTGGGGTGATGAGCAATGCGAACGAGCCCGGCGTCGGCACGACCCGGTCAGCAGAGTACGCCATCGACTCCATCGCTCCGGTCGTGAACTCTGTCGCCGTTCCGGCCCCCCGGACCTACGGGGTCGGCGAGCCTCTCGACTTCACCGTGGCGTGGAACGAGGGGATCATCGTCGACACTTCCGGTGGGACGCCGCGGATTGAGCTTACGGTGGGCTCCTCGACGGTCTATGCGACCTATGCCGGCGGCTCGGGCACGAGCATGCTCGTCTTCAGCTATGTCGTGACCAATGGCGCGCAGGACGCCAACGGGATCACGGTTGGTGCGCTCCAGGCCAATGGCGGAACGCTCAAGGACATGGCCGGCAACGACGCCGGTCTCATGCTGAACAGCATCGGCGGCACGGCCGGCGTGCTGGTGGACGGGGTGGCGCCGCCCGCGCCCTCGGCTCCGGATCTGGTCGCAGCCTCGGACACCGGCGCGTCGGACACCGACAACATCACCCGCGATACGACACCGACCTTCACCGGCACGGCCGAGGCGGGCGCCACCGTCACCCTCTATGACAGCGACGGCGTGACCGTACTGGGCATGACCACCGCCACTGGCGGCGCCTGGTCGATCACCAGTTCGCCGCTTTCCGCCGGTCCGCATACCGTCACGGCGGTGGCGACCGACGCCGCCGGAAATGCAAGCCCTGTGTCCGCGGGCCTCGTCATCATCATCGAAGCCGACGCGCCGCCGCCTCCGCCGCCGCCGCCGCCGCCGCCGCCCATCGAACTGATCGGCGGGCCCGGCGCCGATACGATCATCGGCAACGAGCGGGACAATCGCATTGAAGGGCTCGGCGGTGACGACTCCCTCGCCGGGCGCACCGGCCACGACAGCATGCTCGGCGGTGACGGCGCCGACTTCCTCCACGGCAACAGAGGTCGTGACACCATTGGCGGGGGTGAGGCCGCCGACACCATCTATGGCGGCCAGGACGCCGACTTCCTGCAAGGGAACACCGGGACCGATAGCCTGTTCGGCGATCTTGGCGCCGACACCCTGCACGGAGGACAGGACGCCGACACCCTCCAGGGCGGTCAGGGCGACGACGTCGTGCTCGGCGATCTGGGCGATGACATCCTCCGCGGCGGTCAGGGAAGCGACCTGCTGCTTGGGGGCGACGGGGACGACTTCCTCGCCGGCGATCTGGGCGCCGACACCCTGGTCGGCGGGGCCGGCGCGGACACCTTCGAATTCCGCCCTGTCGGAGGCCTCGACCGCGTGCTGGACTTCAACGCCGCCGAAGGCGATCGCGTGACGATCCTGGACGGCGCGCCGCACACCGCCGTGCAGCGGGGCGAGGACGTCATCATCTCGGTCGCAGGCGGCGCAGAGATGCATCTTATGGGCGTGCAGCTCTCCAGCCTTCCCGACGGGTGGATCGTCTCCACATAGCCGCACGGCGCCGTTTCCGGCCTCTGCGCGTTCCCCCTAGGCGAGCAAACCTGCAAACCTCGAGGAGCGGCGATGCGACTGCCTGACGATCAACTGCAACGCCTGGCGCTGCACAGCGCCTTTGGCCTTCACCTGGTCGCCAAGTGGATGGCCGGGCGCGACGACGTCGATCCGGAGATCCGCGATCGCCTCAGCGTGCACATCGCGGCGCTGGACGGTGTCTTCGCCGCCAACGGCCACGACTGGATCAAGGAAGAAATCGAAGGCACCGAGGCCGCGCTTCAGGGCCGCTGAACGCGCAGCGGGTCTGGACCTTGAGGCAGGTTGGCGGCTAGTGGCGGGCATGCGCTGCGCGAACTTGCCCCATATCTCGCCCAAAGACACTCTCCTCGGGGGGGAGGTGGATCGTCGCCCCGCGCCGAGACGGAGGGGGCCGCCCAGCGGTTTCGCCTGCTTAATGGCGCGCGTCTGATGACCACGACCGCCCCTGTCGTCGCCGAAGTGCCCGGCGCCATGCGCACCACCGGCTGGGCCGACTACGCCCTGCTGGACTCCGGCGGCGGCCGTAAGCTCGAGCGCTACGGCCCCTACAGCGTCGTGCGGCCCGAACCGCAGGCCATGTGGTCGCCCCGCCTTTCGGAGGAGACCTGGGCCCGCGCCGACGCGGTCTTCGATCCCACCGACGAGGAGGACGCCGGGCGTTGGCGCTTCCGCGGCAAGCCCAAGGAAAGCTGGCCCATGGGCTGGGGCCAGGTGCGTTACCACGCGCGCTTCACCGCCTTCCGGCACCTCGCCTTCTTTCCAGAACAAGCCGCCAACTGGGCCTTCCTCGACGATCGCGTACGCAACTTCTCCGGCGGACAGCCCCGCATCCTCAATCTCTTCGGCTACACGGGCGTGGCCAGCCTTGTCTGCGCCGCGGCTGGCGCGCACGTCACCCACGTCGACGCCTCCAAGAAGGCCATCGGCTGGGCGCGCGAGAACGCCGCCCTTTCGGGTCTGGAGGACCGCCCTGTCCGCTGGATCTGCGAGGACGCCCGTCGCTATGTGCAGCGCGAGGTCCGCCGCGGCTCCCGCTATGACGGGATCATCCTCGATCCGCCAAAATACGGACGCGGACCGGACGGAGAGGTCTGGCGTCTCTTTGAGAATTTACCTGAACTTTTTGGCTTATGCGCTGAACTTCTTTCAGATAATGCGTCATTCCTACTCCTCAACGCCTATGCCGAGCGCATCTCGGGCGCGGCGCTTTCCTCCCTTTGTTCCGCTAATTTGGCAGGCCGCTCGGGGACCATCGACTGGGGCGAGCTGACCCTGGTGGAGGAGGCTGGCGACCGGCAGATCGGCATGTCGTTCTATGGGCGGTGGTCGGCATGAGCCGCCTCGTCACCTCCCTCACCAACCCCACCGTCAAGTCGGTCCGGGCGCTCCATCTGCGCAAGGAGCGCGACGCCAGCGGCCTCTTCGTCGCCGAGGGGCTCAAGATCGTCACTGAGGCCGTCGAACTGGGCCACCCGCCGCGCATCCTGATGTACGGCAAGGACGCCGAGGGCCATCCCCTGCTCAAGCGCGCCATCCAGGCGACCCAGGCCGCGCGCGGCGAGGTCATCGAAGTGACCCACGACATCCTCGCCAAGGTCTCGCGCCGCGACAACCCGCAGGCGGTCGTCGCGGTCTTCGCCCAGGCCTACACGCCCCTCGCCGAACTCAAGCCGGACGCCGCGCCCTGTTTCGTCGCCCTGCACCGCGTGCGCGACCCGGGCAACCTCGGGACCATCGTCCGCACCGCCGATGCGGCCGGCTGCGGCGCGGTGATCCTCGTCGGCGAGTGCTGCGATCCCTATTCGGTCGAGGCCGTGCGCGCGACCATGGGCTCCATCTTCGCGGTCCCGATCGTCAGGGCGAGCGAGGCCGAGTTCGCCGGCTGGCGCTCGGGCTGGCCGGGTACCGTGGTCGGCACCTTGCTCACCGCCACGGTCGACCACCGCCAGGCCAGCTACGTCAAGCCGACCATGATCCTGATGGGCAACGAGCAGCAGGGCCTCACCCCCGACATGGCCGCGCTCTGCGACGTCAACGTCAAGATCCCAATGCGCGGCCGCGCCGACAGCCTGAACCTCTCGGTCGCCACCGGCATCATGATCTACGCCGCGACCTAGGTCCCCCGTGGCTTGGCGCGCGTCGTCGGCGCGGCGCTCGCCGGGTCCTCTGGCCAGACGTGCTTGGGATAGCGGCCGCGCATGTCCGAGCGCACGTCCTTCCATGAGCCGCGCCAGAACCCTGGCAGGTCCTTGGTCGTCTGGATCGGGCGATGCGCCGGCGAGAGCAACGATAGCGTCAGGGGCTCGCCTCCCACGGTCGGATGCTCAGCCAGCCCGAACACCTCCTGCACCCGCACCTCGACCTTGGGTCCGCCCTCCGCCGCATAGTCGATGGCGAAGCTGTTGCCTGTCGGCGCGGTCCAGCGCGCCGGCGCCTCGGCGTCCAGCCGTCGCTGCAGGTCCCACGGGATCAGCGCCCGCAACGCGCCGTCGAGCGCGTCGGCCTTGAGTTCGGCGAGGGATCGCCGGCCGTGCAGCAGCGGCGTCAGCCATTCGTCCAGCCGGTCGAGCAGCGCCGCATCCGACAGGTCGGGCCAATCGCCGCCCCGCCCGCGAAGGAACGCCGCCCGCTCGCGGAGCGACGCCGCGGCCTCGCCCCAGGTGAGCGCGCCCAAGCCCTCGCGGCGCACCCGGTTTGCAAGCGCCGTCGCGATGATCGCCGGATCGGGATTGTCGTCGATCTCCTCGCGCAGGTTGAGCTTGCCGAGCCGGGTCAGCCGTTTGACCCGCAGGCGCCCGCCGCCGCTCTCGTCCAGGCGCTCCTCGACCTCGAACTGATCAGCGAAGGCGGCGATGAGTTCGCCCTCCTCAATCGGCGCGGCCAGCAGGATCCGGTCGCGCCGATCACCCCCGCCGAGTTCGCCCACGGCCAGCCACTTCTCCCGCGCCAGGGCGTCGGTCGGCTCAACGAACGCGCCTCGCCCCGTGACCAGCTGGAACTCTCCGACCTGCCCGCGGGCCTTGCCGATGCGTTCGGGATAGGCGAGCGCCAGCAGCACGCCGTCCGACTTCGCCTGCTCTTGGCGAGTCGGCTTTCCGGCCAGACTCGACCAACGGCTCGCCAAAGCCTTGGCGTCCCGCGCCCGAGGCGAGCGATCCCTCCGCACCGCTTCCAGCCGATGGCGCAGATCGACGTCCCGGCCGCCCAGTCCGCGCTCCGTCAGCAGGGCGGCGATCAAGGCGGCGCGGTCGGCTTGACCGCTCTCGGCGGCTTTGATGACCATGTGCGCCAGCCGCGGCGGCAGCGGGAACCTGCTCAGTGCCTCGCCGTGCGCGGTCAGCACGCCTTGGGTCGTAAGAGCCTCCAGCCGCTGGAGCAGGTTGCGCGCCTCGTTGAAGGCGGCCTGCGGCGGCGGATCCAGAAAGGCGAGGCTCGCCGGCTCCCGAGCGCCCCAGCGCGCGAGGTCGAGGGCAAGACCGCTCAGGTCCGCATCTAGGATCTCCGGGTCGGCGAAGGCGGGCAAGGCGCGGGTCTCGGCTTCATCCCAGAGGCGGTAGGCGACGCCCGGTTCGGTGCGCCCTGCCCGGCCGCGTCGTTGGTCCGCGGCGGCGCGGCTGACCCTGACGGTCGCCAGCCGTGTCAGGCCGCTCGCCGGATCGAACCGCGGCACGCGGGCAAGCCCCGCGTCGATCACCACCCGCACGCCCTCGATGGTCAGGCTGGTCTCGGCGATGGACGTGGCGAGCACCACCTTGCGAATCCCCGGTTCCGCCGGCGCGATGGCTAGGTCCTGCTCGCGCGGCTCCATGGCCCCATAGAGTGGGGCGATGCGTACATCAGGCCGGCGGACCTGCTCGCGCAGGAGCTCGGCCGTGCGCAGGATCTCGCCCTGACCGGGCAGGAAGACGAGGATGCTGCCGCCCTCCTCAGCCAGGGCGCGCTGCGCCGCGCGTGCGACTCGCTCCTCCAAGCGCAGCCGCTCGTCGCGGCCGAGATAGCGGGTCTCCACGGGATAGGCGCGGCCCTGGCTTTCGATGACCGGCGCATCGTCCAGCAACTGGGCCACCGCCGCGCCATCCAGCGTGGCCGACATGACCAAGAGCCGCAAATCCTCCCGCAACAAGCCTTGGGCGTCGCGGGCCAGGGCCAGGCCCAGATCGGCGTCGAGGCTCCGCTCGTGGAACTCGTCGAAGATCACCGCGCCCACGCCGTCTAGGCTCGGATCGTCGAGGATCATTCGGCTGAAGACCCCCTCGGTCACCACCTCGATGCGCGTGCGGCCCGACACCCGCGACTGCATTCTCACCCGATAGCCCACGGTCTCCCCGACCTGCTGGCCAAGTGTCCGCGCCATGCGCTCGGCCGCCGCGCGGGCGGCTAGCCGCCGCGGCTCGAGCATGACGATCTTCCGCCCCGCGAGCCAAGGCTGCTCCAGAAGCCTGAGGGGGACGAGCGTCGTCTTGCCGGCTCCAGGCGGCGCCACCAGCACCGCGCCGTTGCGCGCCTCGAGCGCCGACTGAAGGGCGGGCAAAATTTCCTCAACGGGGAGCATGTGTCGGGTCTAGCCGCGCCTGCTTCAGCTTCCAAGCCGGACGCCCATGGCGCAGGCGCCGCAATTGGCGCAAGGCCGCCATGGCGCTTGCCGCTTGACCGCGAGGTTGCGACGAGGCCACGTAGCGCCAATTGACCGCGCGGCGGGGGCCGCCCGGAGTTTCCTGGAGGAAATATGTGGCGAGTTAAATCGCTCGACGCGATTCTAGCGACCGCAGAAAAGAAATCACTACATCGGTCGCTGGGGCCCATACAGCTTACCCTGCTCGGGATTGGGGGAATCATCGGCACCGGCATCTTCGTGCTGACTGCCGAAGCGGCTCAAAAAGCCGGCCCTGGCATGCTGATCTCTTTTATCATCGCCGGCTTCGTCTGCGCCGTCGCGGCGCTTTGCTATTCTGAACTTGCGGCCATGGCGCCTGTCTCAGGCTCGGCCTACACCTATTCCTATGCAGTTCTCGGCGAGTTCGTCGCCTGGCTCGTCGGATGGGCCTTGATACTCGAGTACGCGGTCGCGGCGAGCGCGGTGGCCGTCGGGTGGTCCGGCTATGTCGTCGGCCTGCTCGATCACTCCCTAGGCATAGTCATACCCCACGCCCTGGCGAACGGACCGCACGCCGGAGGGATCGTGAACATCCCGGCGATCGTCATCGCCCTCGCCGTCACCGGCCTGTTGGTCATCGGCACCACCGAAAGCGCGACCGTCAACGCTGTGCTCGTCGCGATCAAGGTGGCGGCGCTCACCGCGTTCGTCGTGCTTTCGATTCCGGTCATTGACGACGCCCACTTCCAGCCGTTCGCGCCCATGGGCAGCTCCGGGATCATCGCCGCGGCGGCCTCGATCTTCTTCGCCTATGTAGGGTTCGACGCGGTCTCCACTGCAGCTGAGGAGACCAGGAACCCCCAACGCAACGTCCCGATCGGCCTGATCGGCTCCCTGGCCATCTGCACCCTCTTCTACATCCTGGTGGCGGCTGGCGCGATCGGCGCCTATGGCGCTCAGCCGGTCACCGGGCCGAACGGCGAGATTCTCGGCGCCGGCTCGTCCGACCTCGCTGCGCGTTGCGCCGTGCTCTCTTCGGCCGCCGAAACGCCGCTGGTCTGCTCGCGCGAAGCCCTGGCGCACGTCATGCGCCAGATCGGTCATCCGGTCGTCGGCAACCTGCTCGGCCTCGCAGCCGGCCTGGCACTGCCTTCGGTCATCCTGATGATGATCTACGGCCAGACGCGCATCTTCTTCGTGATGTCGCGCGATGGCCTGCTGCCCGAGGTGTTCAGCAAGATCCACCCGCGCTTCAAGACGCCGCACATCATCACGGTGGTGACCGGCCTGGCCGTCGCCATCGCCGCGGCCTTCTTCCCGGTCGGCCAGCTCGCGGACATCTCCAACTCCGGGACCCTGTTCGCCTTCCTCGTCGTCGCCTTGGCGGTGATGCTGCTGCGCAAGACCGAGCCGAACCGCCGCCGCCCGTTCAAGACACCCGCGGTCTTCATCGTGGCGCCCTTGGCTATGGCGGGATGCGTCACCCTGTTCATGTTCCTGCCGCCGGCCGCCAAGCTGGTGTTCCCGGTGTGGTCCGCCATCGGCCTGGTGGTCTATTTCATCTACGGCTACCGCAAGAGCCACGTGGCCCGCGGCGTCGTGGAGGTGCCCGAGCTCTCAGCCGATGCGCCTCCCACTGCCGTGCCGCCCATGCCGGACGCGCCCGCGCCGGGCGAACGCCACTAGGACCAAGGGCCCGGTTTCCCGCCGGGCCCTTTTCTTATGGCGCGCAAAGACCGATGTTGCGGGTGTCATGCAAGCCGAGCCCCCCATCCGCGCGCTGATCGCCCCGGTCACGCCACTCCAGCAGAACTGCACCATCGTCTGGTGCTCCAAGACGTCGAAGGCCGCGATCATCGATCCCGGCGGCGAAGTTCCGCGTCTCCTGCAGGCGCTGGAAGCCCATAAGCTGACCTTGGACCGCATCTGGATCACGCACGGCCACCTGGATCACGCGGGAGGCGCGGCGGCGCTGCAGGAGGCGACAGGCGTTCCGATCGAAGGCCCCCACCCCGACGACGCGTTCTGGATCGATGAGATCACGGCGTCCGGCGCGAAATGGGGAATGCCGGAGGCCCGCTCCTTCACGCCCGATCGATGGTTGGGCGACGGCGACAAAGTGACGCTGGGCGAGACCGAGTTCGAGGTCTTCCACTGCCCGGGCCACACGCCGGGCCATGTCGTCTTCTTCCACCGACAGGCTCGCTTCGCACAGGTGGGGGATGTGCTCTTCCAGGGCTCGATAGGCCGAACGGACTTCCCGCGCGGCGACTATCAGCAGCTGATCAGCTCCATCACGCAGAAGCTCTGGCCGCTGGGCGACGACGTTCGGTTCGTGCCCGGCCATGGTCCGATGTCCAGCTTCGGTCAGGAGCGGCGCACCAACCCCTTCGTCGCCGACGAGGTCCTCGCCGGCGCCTAATGCTTTCAGACGTGAAATCTGGGCGTTACGCGATCGGGTAATATGGCCGCCATGGAAACGCGTACCGAACAGTCCGCGCCTGGGCAGACCAGCGCCCGTATCCTGATGGTCGATGACGATCCGGGCATCCGCGACGTCGTCTCCGACTTCCTGAGCAGGCACGGCTATCAGGTCGAAACCGCTGGCGACGCGCGGGAAATGGAACAGGCCCTCGAACGTGGGCCCATCGACTTGATCGTTCTGGACGTCATGCTGCCGGGTGAAGACGGCCTGGCGATTTGCCGCCGGCTGGCCGTGAGCGAAGGGCCCCCGATCATCATGCTTTCGGCCATGGGCGAGGACACCGACCGCATCGTCGGACTGGAGCTCGGCGCCGACGACTATCTCTCCAAGCCGTGCAACCCGCGCGAGTTGCTGGCGCGCGTCCGAGCCGTCCTTCGCCGAGCCGAGCAGCGTGGCCAGGCCGGCGCCGCGACCGCGGGCTGCGAGTTCGCCGGCTGGCGCCTCGATCTCGTTCGCCGTGAACTGCGCTCTCCGCAAGGCGTCGTGGTCAATCTCTCGTCAGGCGAGTTCTCCCTCCTGCGCGCCTTCGTGGAGCGGCCGCAACGGGTGCTCACTCGCGACCAGCTCCTGGAGTTCGCCCGCGGCCCCGATTCGGACGCGTTCGATCGCGCCATCGACGTCCAGATCAGCCGTCTGCGACGCAAGCTCGACGACGGCGGGGGCCAGGATCTGATCCGCACCATCCGCAACGAAGGCTACATGTTCACGCCCAAGGTGAAGCGTTCATGACGCGCCCCTGGGCGGGTTGGTCGACCGCGTCGCTGTTTGGTCAGCTCCTGGCGCTGATCGGCGTAAGCCTCGTCGCGGCGCAAGCCATCAGCCTCATCCTGCTCTTCAACCTGCCGCCCCCGGCCCCGGACTTCTATCGCGTCAGCGAGATCGCCCAGGCCCTCCGCGGACCGATGCCGACCTTCACCGAGCGCCGGCCCTTAGTCGCACGGATCACCGACGCGCCCCCTTCCATGGCTATGGAAGGCCGCACCACGCCGAAAATCCGCAGCCAGATCGCCGAAACCCTCGGCGTGCCGGTGGAGAACGTCGTGATCTCCTCGGCGTCACGGTTCCCCGTGTCGGACCGCCGGGTGTTCAGAGTCATCCGCGACCGCATGGAGCGCGACGGCGAGGGCGAGGAGCACTTCCTTATCGCTCCGTTCGACGCCGCGGTGTTGCAGCCGGACGGCAAGTGGAAGGTCGTTCGGCCCGAGCGCGGAATTGGCCTTAATTCCTGGCAGCAGCGATTGGTGCTGGTCTTCGTGCTGTCGACCTTGGCCATGGCCCCCGCCGCCTATGTGGTCGCGCGCCGCCTATCGGCCCCCATCCGCCTCTTCACCGACGCCGCCGAGCGTTTGGGTCGAGATCCGCGGGCGCCGCCCCTCTCTCTCAAGGGCTCCGCCGAGATCGCCGTGGCGGTGAAGGCTTTCAACGACATGCAGGAGCGCTTGCGCCGCTATGTCGAAGACCGCACCGCCATGGTGGGCGCCATCGCACACGACCTGCGCACTCCGCTCACTCGCCTGCGTTTTCGGATCGAAAGCGCGCCAGAGGAGGCGCGCGCCAAGATGGCGGCCGACATCGACCAGATGGAGGAGATGATCTCGGCGGCCCTGACCTTCGTCCGCGATACGAGCCGCCCAGGCGAACGCACCCGCCTGGAGCTCTCCTCTCTCCTGGAGAGCGTTTGCGACGAGATGGCCGAGACCGGCTTCGACACCGAGGTCGAGCGCGGCGAGAAGGTGGTCGTGACGGGAGACCCGGTCGCCCTTCGCAGGCTGCTGACGAACCTCCTTGAGAACGCCGTCAAGTTCGGCGATCGCGCGCGAGCCAGGGTCTATAGCGACGAAGCGAACGCCTATGTCGAGATCGAAGACGACGGCCCCGGCATTCCGCCTGACGAACTGGAGCGGGTGTTCGATCCCTTCTATCGACGTGAACCCTCCCGCAGCCGCCAGACCGGCGGCGCCGGTCTGGGCCTGGCCGTGGTGCGTTCCGTGGCGCGAGGACACGGCGGCGACGTCATGCTTATCAATCGCCCCCAAGGCGGACTGACTGCTCGGGTGCACCTGCCCCTCTGAGCTGCGCGATCACTTTCTTGTGGAGGCTGTTCGACTGGCCGTCGCCTGCAAATTGCGACAGCGCAGCCATTTTCTAGTTTTCGTGGCGCTGGGAGCCGATATCGGCCCGCGAAACCCGTCGTAAACAGGTTTTCCTTGCCGCGAACGCACCCCTTTTGAGGTTTCGCGCCGTCTCCGCGCGTGCGGATTCCGATTCGACGGCGCCCTAGTGCGCGAATAGTCGCAGGCGGTTTCGCATTTTACGCGCAACCTCAGCCGCCCTTGGCGAGTTTGCTTGACCGTAACCGGAAGTCAGGTGTCGGCCGCCCTCCCCGCGACGGCCGATGCGCAGAGGAGCCGCTCATGGATCTTGAACCTAACGCCAAGCCGAAGTCCCGCCGCGGATTCGCCGCTATGAATCCCGAACGCCGCCGCGAGATCGCGCGCAAGGGCGGCGCCAGCGTGCCGGGTGAAAAGCGCAGCTTCGCCAAGGACCGCGACCTGGCCGCCTCGGCCGGGCGTAAGGGCGGCGAATCTTCCCGCGGCGGCGGACGCAGCCGCGGCGATCGTCTCGAGAGCTAGGCTCTCAGCAGCGCGACGGCGAAGCTCGGGGCAGGACTTTCCCAAACCTGCTCCAGCTTCCATCCGGCCCGCGCGGCCAGGCGCTCGAAACTATCAACCGTGAACTTGTACGAGTTCTCGGTATGGATCGTTTCGCCCTCGGCGAAATTGAACACGCGGCCAGCCACATGGACCGCGTGTTCCTTTGTGCTCTCAAGATGCATCTCGACTCGGCTGGCCTCGGCGTTCCAGACGGCCTTGTGTTGGAAGTTGGATAGGACGAAATCACCGCCCAGCTCGCGGTTGATCCTGGTGAGCAGATTGAGGTTGAACGCCGCCGTCACCCCTTGCGCGTCGTCATAGGCCGCGACCAGCGTCCCCTCGTCCTTGGCGAGATCGACGCCGACGAGAAAACCGCTGCCCTCCCCCAAAAGGTGGCGCGCGCCCTCCAGGAAAACGATCACCTCATCCGGGGTGAAGTTGCCGATCGTGGAGCCTGGAAAGAAACCCACGCGGGGCCTGTCCACAGCTTCCACCGGCAGCGCCAGCGCCTTGGTGAAGTCTTCGACCAGCGGCGCGACCGTCACCTGCGGGTAGTCCTTGTTGATCGCCGAGGCGGCCTGCTCGAGCGCAGAGGGACTGATATCGATCGGGACGTAGACCGAGATCTGCGGCGCGGCGTCGAGCAACAACCGTGTCTTGGTGCTGGCCCCGCTGCCGAACTCCACCAGCGCCGCGCCGTCGGGGATCGCCTCAGCCATCTCGCCCGCCTTTGCGCGCATCAGCGCAAGTTCTGTGCGGGTGGGATAATATTCGGGCAACTCGGTGATCTGCTCGAAGAGACGAGATCCTTCGGCGTCGTAGAAGTACTTGGCCGGCAGCGCCTTCTGCGGCTTGGAGAGCCCGACCACCACATCCCGTTCAAATTCCGAGCTCGTCCGGTCATCGCCTCCGCCGTCCCAGGCGAGGCGGACACCCGAGAACATCCAGCGCTGGTGGGGGTAGAAGAAGTTGCGGTAGGTCGCGCGGACATGCCCTTCGGGCGTAGCGCAACAGCCGCCGCGAAGAACCATCTGGCCGATCATGAACTTGCCATTGTACTCGCCGATGGCGCCGGCCGCGGGCCGGAAGCCCGGATAAGGCGCATAGGCGCTGCGGGTCCATTCCCAGGCGTCTCCGAACATCTGGCGCAGACCCTGGTGGGGCTTGGCCGCGGCCGGACCGAATTCGCCCTGTTCGCGCAGGTTGCCGGCCACGGGCAGATCCGCGGCCGCGTGCTCCCATTCCGCTTCGGTGGGCAACCTCGCCCCGGCCCAGGTGGCGTAGGCGTCGGCCTCGTAGAAGCTGACATGCGTAACCGGGGCATGGGGCGCAAGGGCGCGGCGACCTTGCAAGGTCATGACCAGCCATGAGCCGTCCGTGGCCTGCTCCCAATAAAGAGGAGCAGTCCAACCTTCCGCCTGAACGTGCGCCCAGCCTTCCGAGAGCCATAGGTCGGGCCGCGAATATCCGCCGTCGGCCATGAACGCCAACCACTCGGCGTTCGTGATCAGCCGATCGGCAAGCCGGAAGGGCTCCAGATAGACTTTGTGACGCGGCCCTTCGTTGTCGAACGCGAAGCCGCAGCCCTCATGCCCGATCTCCACCAGACCGCCTTCAAAGGCGACTTGGCGCAGGGCCCCGGGGTCGCGACCGACCGGCAGGGCCGGCGCCGGGGCATAGGCAGGCTTCAGCGGCGATTGTGCGAAAAGGTGCAGGATGTCCATCAGGATGAGCTCCTGATGCTGCTCCTCGTGAGCCAGGCCCAAGTCCAGCAACGGCTTCAGCGCGCCGGCGCCTTGCGAAAGGAGGCGAGACATCGCCTGGTCGACATGAGCTCGATAGGCGAGCACCCGTTCCAGGGAGGGGCGTGTCAGCAAGCCTCGCTGAGGCCGCGGCTGGCGAGGTCCAACCGCCTCGTAATACGAATTGAACAGGTAGCCGAACGCCGGATCGAAGGGGCGGTAGTCGGCAAGGTGCGGCGTAAGAAGAAAGGTTTCGAAGAACCAGGTGGTGTGCGCCAGGTGCCATTTCGTCGGACTGGCGTCGGGCATGGACTGGGCGACCTGGTCCTCGGCCGACAAGGTGGCGGTCAGATCGAGCGTCGCTTCACGCACGCGCCGGTAGCGTGCAAAAGCCTCCCGCGCCTCCGCCGCCCGCGCCGGGGCGGGCGTTGATCTTACCTTGTCCCGCGACACCATGAGCAGCTCCGTCCGCCTGCGACCACGCCCGATAGCCGCCTGACGCGACCTTCGCCTTACCCGACCTGGGCAAGTGCTGATGGGCGGACCTAGTTCCCGAAATCTGGGGTCTGAGCGGCCAAGCGCAAGCCGGAACGGTTGCCGGAAGGACGCGTTCAAAAGCCACGCATCGCGTGGCCGTCGTAAGCGAACGGAGCGCGGATCGAGGTCAGCATGAGCAGTGACGGCGAATGGCGCAGCGAGGTCGTGGCGATGATCCCGGCGCTGCGGGCCTTCGCGTGGTCCCTATGCCACAACGGGTCCGACGCCGACGATTTGGTGCAGGACACCCTGATCAAGGCCTGGACGAACAGGGACAAATTCGAGCCTGGGACCAATCTGAGGGCCTGGCTTTTCACGATCCTGCGCAACACCTACTACACGCAGGTCATTCGTCGGCGGCGCGAGGTGCGCGACGAGACCGGTGAGTATGCGAACAACGTCCGCACGCCCCCGACCCAGGATTGGAGCGTAGCGATGAAGGCGCTGCAATCGGCCTTAGCGCAGCTTCCCGACGAGCATCGGGAAGCCCTCATCCTGGTTGGAGCCGCGGGCCTCTCCTACGAGGAGGCGGCCGAGATCTGCGGGTGCGCGCTCGGCACTATCAAGAGCCGGGTGAACCGGGCCCGGGCGCGCCTCCTGAAGATCATGGACGCCGAAGAGGCTTCCGATGTTCTCGCCCACGACAATGTCGAGGCCAGCAGGGCCTAGCAGCCTGGCTCCTCACCGCTACTATGCCGGCCGACTCGAAGTTCGACCGGAGCGTCCATGTCCCGCAGCCTGCCCCTAGCCTTCGCCCTCTCGGCCGTCGTGGCGGCGCCAGCCCTCGCAGCGCCGAAGGACGACGTGGCGAAGATCGTCGCCAGCAGCGCGTTCAAGACGGCGACGGCGAACCTGGAGAAGGACCACGACCGCACCGTCGCCGACATCGTGACCCTGACCGAGATCCCTGCGCCGCCGTTCAAGGAGGCGGAACGCGGCAAGGCTTACAAGGCGATGCTCCAAGCCCACGGCCTGACCGAGGTCGAGATCGACCCCGAGGGTAACGTCATGGGCCTGCGGAAGGGAACCGCAGGAGGTCCGGTCGTGGTCGTCTCGGCCCACCTCGACACCGTCTTTCCCGAAGGCACGAACGTGAAGGTGCGCCGAGAGGGGACGAAGCTCTACGCGCCCGGCATAGCGGACGACACGCACAATCTCGCCGTCCTGCTGGCCTGGATCCGGGCCATGGACGCGGCGAAGATCAGCACAAAGAGCGATATCCTCTTCGTCGGAACCGTCGGCGAAGAAGGCGCTGGAGACCTTCGCGGCGTCCGCTACTTCTTCAACAAGGGAAAGTACAAGGATCGCACCAAGGCGTTCTTCTCCGTCGATGGCCTCGATCCGAACGGCATCACCCACGTCGGCGTGGGTTCAAAGCGCTATCGCGTGACGTTCAACGGCCCAGGCGGGCATTCCTACGGCTCGTTCGGAATCGTGAATCCGCTGGCCGCCATGGGCAAGGCGATCGCCGATTTCTACACGATCCAGGTCCCCACCGAACCCAAGGTGACCTATTCGGCGTCGGTGACGGGCGGCGGAACGTCCGTCAACGCGATCCCGAACAAGGTCTTCACCGAGTTCGACATGCGCTCGGCCGACGCGGGCGAGCTTGCCAAGCTCGATGGGCGGTTCAAGGCCGTCATGCAGCAGGCGGTCGAACATGAGAACGCCACTCGGTCGACCCGCGTGGGCTCCGTCAGCGTCGAGATCAAGCCCATCGGAGATCGCCCGGCAGGCCAGACCCCCAAGGATTCCGAGCTCGTCCAGACCATGGCCGCAGCCATCACGTCCCTGGGCTATCAGCCGGAATACGACGCCTCTTCGACCGACGCCAACACGCCCATGTCCTTGGGCGTGCCCGCGATCACCATAGGCGGCGGCGGCAAGGGTGGCCGCGCCCACTCGCTCGACGAATGGATCGATGTCGACAAGACCGGACGCTTCAAGGCCATGAGCGTCGGCCTGGCGGCTGTGCTGGCCACCGCCGGCGTCAACTGACCCCGGCCGGGTCGGAACACCGCCCCACCCGCGTCGTTTCCCCTTCAGACGCCGAGAAGGAGGAAACGATGCCAGGTCGCTCTCCCGACGAACCCAACGCCGGTCCACGCCGGCGCGACACGCGGCAGAGCTATGGTGAGGAAGGTCGGTATTCCTCCGACCAAGCTCGCTATTACGGCGCCGACAACCGCTCGTTCAGCTCGATATCGGGCCACAGGCCCGACAACGAACGTCCAGCCTGGCGGCGCGGCCGCTTCGAAGCCGGACGGTCTCCGGACCTCGAACTGCCCTATGACGAGGAGGACGCGCTCACCCGCGGCTACTACAGCCTGGATGGCCCGCATGGGGGCCAGGAGTTCGGCATCGAACCCCATGGATACAGGGAATCTCTCGTGCGCCGGCGGCCGAGACCTGCGCGCGGCTCGGCCGAGACACGAGCCCCCTATGGTGATCAGGAGATCGATGTCCGCGACCGCGGCGTTCGCGAGTTCGGCCCTCCGGCCGACTACGCCTATCATCCGAACGAGGATATCGAGTTCGAGCTCGACTATCTGGATTGGCGCGAGGAGCAGCTCCGCACGCATGATCGCGAATACGCTCAGTGGCGAGCCGACCAGCAGCGGAAATACGATGACGAGTACCGCGCCTTCCGCACGGAGCGGCGCGACCACTTCGAACGGAGCTTTGCCGATTGGCGCAGCCAGCAGGGCCCGCTGACTGCGCCCGAGACAGAGGGCTCGAGCCCTCCGGAAGACAAGGTCTGAGGATCAGCCCGCCACCCGTTCGGAACGGCGCAGGCCCATGAACTCAAGTTGGGCGAATGCGGCCACGACCACCGCCTGCGCGACGACGAAGGCGTAGCCCAAGGCCGTCGGCTGCAGGAAGCCCGTGACCAGCATCACGATGCTCTCGGCGCTCCAGACGAGATTGATCCCGATGATCGCCCAGACGAACCCGCCGTGAACTAAGGCGCGGCTCGCCACCCAGGCGACGGCGGCTGCATAGGCGATCAGGAAGAACCCCGCGGGGCGGTTGAACTCGGCCTGCAAGCCGGTCAGGCCCCGCAAGAGGTCACCGCCAAAGGCCAACAGCAGGCCCGTGGCGCCGCTCGCAACAGCATCTGCGGCGAGAACACGGCGAAGATATGAGGTCGAGGCGATCATGGAAGCGCTCCTTGGCTTGGGACGCCGCCAAGATGCGTCGCTCGCCTCGGCCGAGCGATTACGTCCCAGGTAACGCCTAGAGGGCGACCTCGCGGACTCCGCCCTCCCCCTCCACGACCAGACGAACCCCCGGCGCTTCGGATACGCGCAGTTCGACATCGCCATACCAGGCCGCATCGCGCTGGGGATCGCAGTCGAGCAGGATCGCCCCCTCTCCCCCTTCGATGAAAAGCTGTTCGATATCTGCCGGACTGGCGGTGATCAGCACGACCGCTTGGCCTTCGCCGCGCAGTTCGCACAGCTTGGCGTCCAGACGTTGCTGCAGGCCCTGGGTCATGGCTTCAGACCATTCCTTCGAGCCTAGACTTAACCCTAACGGAGATCAGCTCAAGCTTGGAAACAGGGGCAAGCGGCCGAGCTTGCGTTTTCTTTCGTCAGACCGTTGCTCCAGGCGGGAGGTTTCGGCTATGGAGTGCGACCCGATTTGGACCTCGACGAGCACGGCGGTCCATCAGGTTGGTGACGTGGCCGAGTGGCTGAAGGCAACGGTTTGCTAAATCGTCATACTCGAAAGGGTATCGAGGGTTCGAATCCCTCCGTCACCGCCATTCAGTCCCTGAGAACCGTCTCTTTCCGGCACTGTTAGGCTAAACTGCTGGAATTAACGTGTGAATTCCCGCAGAGCGCAGACGGCGTGGGGCCAGATAGCGGCGCTCATTCCTATTTCGATCCCAAACGGCCCTGTCTCTGCGCGCCCCAAGACCAGTCTAGTTTCGCCTTCCGGCGCAAGCTTGTGTGTCACTGGAGGGGAATTCGGTGAGCGTTGGACCACAGAAATTTCCTGACCCGTAGCAGGGAACTTCGACGCTCAAGCAAGATGCGCTCAGACATCCTTTTGAGGAGAAGAGCATGGCCTTTGGCCAGATCGATCCCGCCCGCCTGCAAAGCGAAGCGTTGAAGCGTTGGTACCTACGATCGCCTGCGGAGATTGAGGAGGAACGGGAGCAGAAGGCCGCCAGCACATATGACGCGTTCTTCGCCCCGGGACGGCCGACCTGGCTTCTGAACAATCGACCTCAAATGAGAGGACACCGGGCGATCACGCCTGGAGCTCTTGGCAGCAGCTTGATGGCGGTCCTTGGCGAGGCGAACGCAGATCCGCTGTCGTCCTCTGGTCACCATCATTTGACGGCCGCTTCGCCTCGGGGCTTCTGGGACTACTGGAGTCCGCGGGGCTGCCAGAATTGCCATGGACACACGCCTGACACCCTTCCGCCTATCGGTGGTTATTCGCCTTTTCCACCGGGCTGCAGCCCGCGCACGGGTAACGGGAGCAGCGGCTCCCAACCCGGACGAAGAGATAAGAAGGAATGCGATCAGCAGCTGAAATCGGACAGCCAGATTTGCGGACGGCTGCAAGACCCTCGCCACGTTGCGATCTGTAGAGGAACGGCTTCCGATCGATATGCCCATTGCCTCAGACCAGACGGTACAATCGGCTTTCCTCACCTGGAAACCAAGGGTGGCAGACGTCCGTGAACCCCCTTCTAAGAAGTCTTGGTTGAGGAACCTCGGGCTGAGACGACGTCGCGGCGCGCCTTAAGATGGCGACGGCAATTTGCCTGAAAATCCGAAGTCCGTGACGGCGCTAGGTTCCGCGCCGTCATCAACCCACATGTAGACGCATTGCCATTTTGAGCTGAGGCATAGGAGGACGTTCTGAAGCGTATCTGCCGGCAGGAACAGGCTTCCGTGGAAGCCTAACTTGCCGCGCTCCACCGGACCCCTGTGCAGGCGGCCGACGTCTCGCTCTTCGCGGCCGTCGAAGATTGTTTGGCGCGCCAGAGGGTAAAGCCTGAGTTGTATGAGCTTGGAGCGATGCTCTTCCGGCGAAAGGACGAGCCCGTCGATCGCCACAGCTTCCGAGGACAGAAGATCGCCGTCCGGGCTGCGGTCCGGTGAAGAGCCGTGGGGCCGTCCCCCTATGTGCAGCGCCCAGTCCCAACTCTGAATCTGAACGACAAATTGGGTTGAGCTCATTGCTAGTTAGTACGCTACTTATTCCGGGGGAACAATCGGCCGCGAATTGGAGCAGCAGTTGTGGCTTCGCAATGCGCCGACGGTCAGGATTAATCCGTTAACTTGGTCCAGCCGCTCACCAGTCAAGTGTAGGCAAGTTGGCGGACGACTGCCCGCAGCGCCATTTAGCCTGACATTCAACGATGGGGGCTCGCTTTCCTCACCCATGGAAGGCCGGTAAATCTTTGTTTGGCACGCGTCCTGCACCCTAGCTTAGCCGTGGAAAGCTTGGGGGAGCAGGGTCATGTCGCATCGGCGATGCGCGCCTATCGGTTTTCGGGCGTGGGCGCGAACTCTTAGACTGGGACTTTTGGCGCTCGCTTTGTCGGGTCCAGCCACCTCCTTCGCGGCGGCGGCGGAGTTCGCCGTCGATCGGATCAAGGACGCCGAGGGTGTCATCATCACCTTGGCTGGGGATGTCGAAAAAGGCGACGCAGAGAAGTTCCGCAATCCGGCGTCGCCAACGCCCTGGTCGGCAACTACCTGAACCAGCTCAACCTTTCGGAGCGCGCCATCATTTTTGCGACCTCCGCCTCGCCAGAGGAATTGAACTGGCTGACGACCGGGAACGCCGACGAAATCGGCATTCCCGTCGAGCGCATCGGCCCTGACGAGCCTCCGACGGCGACGAAAGGCTCAAAGAACCAGCGGGTCGATCCGGGTCTCTTCAAGGCCGTCGGCGCGTGGGACGTAAGGATCGACAACAGCCTCGATCGAGGCTGCTTCATCGTCTCACCCTATGAGGGCGGCCTGCACTTCCGGATCGGCTCGACATGAGAGACCAGCCGGAAGCTTACATCCTGCTTCTGGGCGACAGCTGGAAATCCATCGTCATCGACGACGAATACGAGATCGTCCTGCAGTTCGGCGGGCTGCGCCCGTGGCGCGCCAAGGCGACGGGTATCGATTTCCATGGTTCGAAAGGCCTGATCATCAAGTTCGCCGAAGCCAAACTCTTCAAGGAATTCGCCGAACAACCCACCGTCCGGATCACCCATCAGGATCGTCGCGTGGCGAATCTCAACCTCAAGGACGGCGCGGCGGCGATCGCGGCCCTGGTGGAATGTCAGAAGACGGAACTGGCCAAGTCCGGCGATCCATTCGTCAGGTGAGCCTGACCTCGGCACGCTGCTTGCTGCCTCGTCTCACAGCAGGACACTCGCGCGCCAAAACGAGCCCATCGTCCCAAGCGCGCGCAGCCGGCGCCTCGGCGTCCGGTGAAAGGGGGAGCACGCCCGCCGGCGTGTTCCCCCTGCTCCTGCCTCCGTCGTTGCTATCTAGACCGTGGTTCTTCAAGAGAACCAATGAGCGTTGGAAGGGCCGGGCGAACATGTTGCGACTGCTGCTCCTTGCTGCGATCACCGCCGTCGCGATGGCGAGCCCTGCGCAAGCGCGCAGGGTCGACGACGGCGCCCTGCCCGATCAGCTGGCGCGGTTGCCGGATGGCCGGCGCCTGAACTTCCGCTGTTCGGGCGAGGGATCGCCCACCGTCCTGCTGGAAGGCGGCTACGGCGCCACCTCCCTCGCCTGGAGCGGCGTTCGCCGCCACCTCGACAAGACCTATCGCGTCTGCGCCTACGACCGCGCCGGCGCGGGCTTCTCCGATCCGGGCCCCCTACCCCGTGATGGAGCCTCGATCGCGCGCGACCTCGATCAGGGACTTCGCGCGGCAAAGATCAGCGGCCCCTTCATCCTGGTCGGCCATTCGGCCGGCGCGCTCTATATGCGTCTCTTCTTCGAGCGACGTCCGAAGGAAGTGGCCGGCATGGTCCTGGTCGATCCTTCGGTCGAACATCAGGATCAGAGGTTCGCCGCCATGTTCGGTCCTGGAGCTGGCGGCGTCGGCCCTATCCGGGAGCGGGCCGCGCTCTGCCAGGCGGCGGCCGAGCGTCGGGAACTGCCCTCGACAGACCCGCAGCTGGAGCGGTGCGTAGCCAAGCAGCGCCCCAACCAATCCTCAGCATCCTATGCGGCCCAGAAGGCCAAGAGCATGCGCGCTTCAACCTGGGAGGCGCAGGTCTCGGAACTCGATAATCTCTGGACCTCCACCTCGGAACAGCTCGACGCGGGTCCGCAAAGCTATGGCGACCTTCCTCTGATCGTCCTCTCCGCCTCGCGAACATATGAAAACGCTCCGCAACAGGCCCGCGCAGCGGTGCAAGGCCTTTGGTGGGGGCTGCACCGGGAGCTGGCGCACCGGTCGAGCCGCGGCGTGGCCCGGCAAGTGGACAGCTCGCACATGATGATCACGGAAAAACCGGAACTGGTCGCAGCTGCGGTGTCAGAAGTCGCTCAGCAGGCGAAGATCCGGAAATGAAGACCAGCTTGGCTGTGAGCCATTTCCGCTCGACGTCTGCGAATAGTTTACAGATCAGTCCAGCGAACGCGTATATGTTAACCGCTCGCACAGAGGCCGCGTGTCAAGTTGACCTTCGTCGCACGGATAGTCGTGGTCCTTAATGTCTGTCGCCGTCCCGTTGAATTCGAACATCGAGTCTGAGCGCCGTGGACGACGGCGGACCGACGCTCAGGCGGCGGCCGAAACGTGGTCCGAACCTGGTCGTGACCGGCGTGGCCCGCTACGTCCAGAGAAGCTCACGCCTACGCGCCTGCGCATTTCCGGTCGGCTTCTCACCCGTTTCTTCCAAGCGGGCGACGCGCTTGCCCTGATCCTGGGCGGCATGACCGCTGCGGCCCTGACCCACGGCGCGAACGTCCTGTTGATCTATGGCGGAGCGGCGATCGCCACATTCGCCTCCCTGCGCCTCTTCGATTGCTACAAATTCGGCCGGCGCGAAGACCTCGCCATGCACCTGATGCGGGTCACCGTCGCCTTTGCGGTCGCCGTCGCCATGTGTTTTGCGGTGCTGACCCATTTCGTCGGCGTGATCATGTTGGCCGCCTCCCTAGGGGTCTGGACGCCGCTCGCCTTCCTCTGCGTCGCGACCGCGCACAGTCTTTGGTGGGTGAACGTGAAGCGATGGCGGGCGAACGGCCGCCTGACGCCCAACCTGGTCATCGTAGGCGCCACGGGCGCCGCCGAGCGGCTCATCGCCGCTATTCTGGAAACCAGGGAAGCGAACGTCCTGGGCGTGTTCGACGATCGGCTCTCGCGCGCCCCCCGGTCACTCCACCGCGTGCCCATCCTGGGCGCGACGGACGCCCTGCTGGCCCACCGCATCATGCCATTCGTGGACCGCATCGTGATCACGGTGCCCGCCGAGGCCCAGGAGCGGATCAACGCCCTCCTCGATCGGCTCAAGGTGCTTCCCAACGAAATCACCCTGCTGCTGGATCGCGAGGGTGAGGCCCAGGAAGCCGAAGCCATCGACCGGATCGCCAATATCCCGCTGACGCGGATCGCAGGGCGCGACATCGACCAGGGCAAGGCGCTCGCCAAGCGCGCCCAGGATCTCGTCATCGGGTCGATCGCCCTCTTCATCGCCGCCCCCATCATGCTGATCGTGGCCGCGGCCGTGAAGCTCGACAGTCCCGGCCCCATCTTCTTCCGCCAGCGTCGGCACGGGTTCAACAACGAGGAAATCGTCGTCTGGAAGTTCCGCTCCATGCGGACCGAGGCGAGCGATGCGAAGGCCGCACGGCAGATCAGCGCCGACGACGACCGGGTGACCCGCGTTGGCAAGTTCATCCGCAAGACGAGCCTTGATGAGCTGCCACAGCTCATCAACGTGCTGGCCGGCGAGATGTCGCTGGTGGGGCCGCGGCCACACGCCATCGGCATGAAGACGGGCGATGTCGAAAGCTCCCGCCTGATCGCCGAATACGCGCACCGTCATCGGATGAAGCCCGGAATGACCGGATGGGCGGCGATCAACGGCTCCCGCGGGGCCGTGGACACGCCCGAGCTCGTCCGCCAGCGCGTGGCCCTCGACATCGAATATATCGAGCGCCAGTCGTTCTGGCTGGACCTCTATATCATGTTCATGACCGTCCCCTGCCTTCTGGGGGACTCCGACGCCGTTCGCTAGCGCGGAGAGCTAGCAAACGGCCAGGACGATCAGCCGTGGGCCAGCCACGCGCGCGCTTGGCGTTGGGCTTCGGCCACGTCCTCCATGGCCATCTCCTGGCTCAGTTCCTTGCGATAGACCTTCGCCTCGACCGAGCCGCGCATAGCGGCGAGATTGAACAACATGTGGGCCGACACATAGTCCAGGGGCGCGCCGCCCTGCCCCGTCGAATAAAGCAGCCCCATCTTGAAGAGTTCGTCGCCCGTCGCATTGGCGCTCGGAAGCGGCAGTTCTTGGTTTTCCACGCCCGTGAGCATGATCTTTGTTCCTCAGCCCCCGCCGGCGGTTCCCGTTCTGGGTTCCGATCCGGCGCTTGTGGACTAAGGAAAGTCGACGCCAGTTAAAAATAGGGTTAACCGGAGAACCCTGAGGCTGAAGAGCGGCGAAAGGGTCACTATTCGCCACCTTTACTCTCCGGAAACCTCCGTAGCCGGAGATTTAACGAGCGAAGACTAGCGGGCTCTTTGCCCGAACAGGACGTTCCGGGCGGCCGCGGCGTCCTGGCCGGAACCGCCGAGGTTGCGGTTGGTGAGGTCCTTACCGGCCTGCACGCCCCTCTGCACCGCCTCGCGGGCTGCGATCCGCTCATACCAGGCCTTGAGGTGCGGGAACTCGTCGAGGACGATCCCCTGCAGGCGCCAGGGCGTGACCCATGGCCAGGAAGCCATGTCCGCGATGGAGTAGTCCCCCGCAACGTACTCGCGATCGGACAGGCGCTTGTTGAGCACGCCGTAAAGTCGGTGCGTTTCATTTGTATAACGAATGGCGCCATAGGCGAGTTGGCGTTGATCGCTGAGCATGGCGGGGGCGTATTGTCGGAAGTGGTGGGTCTGGCCGGCCATGGGCCCAAGGCCTCCCATCTGCCACATCAGCCAGGACTCGATCTCGACCCGTTCCCGCTCATCCGCGCCGTAGAACTTGCCGGTCTTGCGGCCAAGATACTGAAGGATAGCGGCCGACTCGAAGACCGAGATCGGCTTTCCATCGGGGCCTTCAGGATCGACGATCGCCGGCATGCGGTTGTTCGGGCTGATGGCCAGGAAGTCCGGCTTGAACTGGTCGCCTGCGCCGATGTTGACCGGGATCAGCTTATAGGGAAGCCCCATCTCCTCCAGGGCGATGGTGATCTTGAATCCGTTCGGGGTGGGCCAGAAGTGAAGTTCGATCGGCGCGGCCATTGGCTCCTCCATACTATCCGAGCGTCATAAGTGGCCCGGTCGGCGGCGAGCGCAACCGCCAAGCTGAAAGGTCCGTTCAGGTCGAGTTCAGACGGACAGGGCCAAGGTGTGGGCCAAGGGACACGAGTTTTCGAGTAAGGAGGCCCGCCGTGAAGCGCCTTATACTGAGCTTGGCCGCCGCGGCCGCCGTCGCCGGCCCTATGGCCTTGAGCGCGACCTCGGCCTTGGCGGACGACGACCGTGGCCGTGGCCGCTATGAGCGCCACTGGGACCGGGGCGACCGCTGGGATCGCGATGATCGGCGGGGCCGCGATTGGGATCGTGGCCGTCGCGACTGGGACCGCCGTGACTGGGACCGTCGTCGCGATTGGGACCGGCGCGCGTACAGCGGCTGGGATCGCGGCCGGCATAACGGCTATTACTACCGCAACCGCTGGTACTATGGCCCGCCGCCGCAAGCCTATTACGGCAATCCCTACTATCGCCCAGGCTACCTGGCCTGGCGGCGCGGCGGCCATCTCCCGCCCTACTACCGCGGCTATGTGGTCCACGACTATCACCGCTACCACCTGCGCCGGCCGCCGAGCGGCTACGCCTGGTATCGCGTCGGGGACGACTACCTGCTGGCCGCCATCGCCAGCGGCGTGATCTTCGACATCATCGCCAACAACTAGGCCCAAGCAAAACGCCCCGGATCATCTCCGGGGCGTTTTCGTTTCTAGTCGAGGCCGAGCTTGGCTTTCAGGAGCTGATTGACCGCACCCGGATTGGCCTTGCCGCCAGTGGCCTTCATGACCTGGCCGACGAACCAGCCGATGGCCTGCGGCTTTTCCTTCACCGCCGCCGCCTGGCCAGGATTGGCCGCGATCAGCTCCTCGATGATCTTCTCCAGGGCCCCGGTGTCGGAGACCTGCTGCAGCCCCTGCTTCTCGACGATCTCGCGAGCCCGGCCTTCGCCCGCCCACATGCGCTCGAAGACGTCCTTGGCGATCTTCGAAGAGATCACGCCTTCCTCGATGAGCGCCACCAGCTCGGCGATGGCGTCCGGCTTCAGCGGGCTTTCGGTGATTTCGAGACCGCTCGCCGTGAGCTTGGCCGCCAGATCGTTGGTGACCCAGTTGGCCGTCAGCTTGGCGTCGCGTCCCTTGGCCGCTTCTTCGAAGAAGTCCGCGCGGGCCGCCTCGGTGATCAGGACGCCGGCGTCGTAGGCTGAGAGCCCATATTGCGACTGCAAGCGCGCCTTCTTGGCGTCTGGCAATTCGGGCAGCGACTCTTCGATCGCCTTGACCCATGCGGGATCGAGTTCCAGCGGCAGAAGGTCCGGATCGGGGAAGTAGCGATAATCGTGCGCCTCCTCCTTGGACCTCATCGAACGGGTTTCGCCCTTGTTCGGGTCGAAGAGGCGCGTCTCCTGGTCGATCGTCCCGCCGTCTTCGAGGATCTCGATCTGGCGGCGCGCCTCGTACTCGATGGCCTGCTGGATGAAGCGGTAGGAGTTGACGTTCTTGATTTCGCAGCGGGTACCCAGCGGCTCACCGACCCGGCGCACCGAGACGTTCACGTCGGCCCGCAGGTTGCCCTTCTCCATGTCCCCGTCGCAGGTGCCCAGATAAACGAGGATGGTGCGAAGCTTCTTCACATAGGCCGCGGCCTCGGCGGATGACCGCATGTCGGGCCGCGAGACGATCTCCATCAGCGCGGTGCCGGCCCGGTTCAGATCCACATAGGTGGCGTTCGGGTCCTGGTCGTGCAGGCTCTTGCCGGCGTCCTGCTCCAGGTGCAGGCGTTCGATCCCGACCTTGAAGGTCGAGCCGTCGTCATGCTCGACGATGACCTCGCCCTCGCCGACGATCGGGTCCTTGTACTGGCTGATCTGATAGCCTTGCGGCAGGTCCGGATAGAAATAGTTCTTCCGGTCGAAATGGCTCCTCAGGTTGATCTGGGCCTTGAGGCCAAGACCAGTCTTCACCGCCTGCTCGACACAGTGTTTGTTGATGACCGGCAGCATGCCGGGCATGGCCGCGTCGACCAGCGAAACCTGTTCGTTCGGCCCTGCGCCGAAGCCCACCGCGGCGCCGGAGAACAGCTTGGCGTTCGAGGCGACCTGGGCGTGGACCTCCAGCCCCAGAACCACTTCCCATTGGCCGGTGCGGCCGGCGATCAGCTTCGACGTATCAGTCATGGCGCGTTCCTAGCGCCCCTCGCGCCGGAGCGGAAGCGGCGTCTGAAATCCCTTGCGCGGCGGCGCTATCGAGCGATGTTATCCGAACCGCAACGGGACCCGGAAACACCATGAAGAAGCTTCTCACCGCTGGCCTCCTTGGCCTGTCGATATCGTTCGGCGCGCTGTCGGCGACGGCTGCGCCCCTGTCGGCCGAGAACACCCCGATCGCGGACATCGCCGCGACGCCAGAGGGAAAGGCCGCGCTCGACAAGAACCTGCCGGGGCTGACCACCCACGAAGCCTACGAGCAGTTCAAAAGCATGAGTCTGAAGCAGGTCCAGCCCATGTCCGGCGGCGCCATAACCGACGCGCAGCTCAAGGCCCTGCAGGCCGACCTCGACAAGCTCGGCAAGAAGTAGGCGACGAAAAACCCCCGCCTCTCGGCGGGGGTTCTAGTCTCACCACCACTTGGCGGGTTTGGTCTTGAATTCGGCGGCCTTCTCGATCGCGCCGCCGAGTGAGAACAAGGTCCCCTCGTCGAGCGCCTTGCCGATGAGCTGCAAGCCGAGCGGCAGGCCGTTGGCGTCCACGCCGGCCGGGATGCTCATGCCGGGCAAGCCCGCCAGGTTCACCGTCACCGTGAAGATGTCGTTCAGGTACATCGCCACCGGATCGTCGGAATTGGCCCCGAGCTCGAAAGCCGCCGACGGCGCTGTCGGTGTCAGCAGCGCATCCACCTTCTGGAACGCCTGGTCGAAGTCGTCGGCGATGCGACGGCGAACCTTCAGCGCCTTCACATAATAGGCGTCGTAGTATCCGGCCGAGAGCACATAGGTCCCGATCAGGATCCGGCGCTTGACCTCGGCCCCAAAGCCCGCGGCCCGGGTGTTTTCATAGGTTTCCGTGAGGTTCGCGCCGTCCTTGCGCAGGCCATAGCGCATGCCGTCATATCGCGCGAGGTTCGAGGACGCCTCCGCCGGCGCGACGATATAGTAGGCCGGCAGAGCGTACTTGGTATGCGGCAGGGAGACCTCGACGATCTCGCACCCGGCCTCCTTCAGCCAGGCGATCCCCTGCTCCCACAGCTTCTCGATCTCCGGCGGCATGCCATCGACCCGATATTCCTTGGGAATGCCGATCCGCAGGCCCTTCACCGACTTGCCCACGAAGCTCGGGAAGTCCGGCACTTCGACGTCCAGGCTGGTCGAGTCCTTGGCATCGTGCCCGGACATGGACTTCAGCAGGATCGCGGCGTCCTCGACGGTCTTGGCGATCGGGCCGGCCTGGTCCAGCGAAGAGGCGAACGCCACCACGCCCCAACGCGAGCAACGCCCATAGGTCGGCTTGATTCCCACCGTCCCGGTGAAGGCCGCCGGTTGGCGGATGGAGCCGCCCGTGTCAGTGGCCGTCGCGCCCAGGCAGAGGTCGGCGGCGACCGCCGCGGCCGATCCGCCGGACGATCCGCCGGGGGTGAGCGTAGAGTTCGACCCCTCCGAGCGCCACGGGTTCACCACTGGGCCGAACGCCGAGGTCTCGTTTGACGAGCCCATGGCGAATTCGTCGAGGTTCAGCTTGCCCAGCATCACCGCCCCGTCGCGCCAGAGATTGGCGGTGACGGTCGACTCATAGGTCGGCACGAAGTTGCCGAGAATGTTCGAGCAGGCGGTCGAGCGCACGCCCTCGGTGCAGAACAGGTCCTTGACCCCCAGCGGCGCGCCATCCAGGGCGCCGGCCTCGCCACGGGCGCGACGGGCGTCCGAAGCCTTCGCCATCTCGATGGCCTTTTCCGGCGTCTCGAGGATGAAGGCGTTGAGCGGCTTGGCGGCGGCGACCGCCTCCACGTGCGCGGCGGTGAGCTCCTCGGAGGAGAACGACTTGTCGGCCAGGCCGTCGAGCGCGGCCTTGAGCGTCAGAGAGGTCAGGGCGCTCATTATTCCACCACCTTGGGCACGACGTAGAAGCCGTCGACGGTCTTGGGCGCGTTCGACAGCACCTTCTGCGGATCGCCGCCATCGGTGACGACGTCCTCCCGCATCGGCAGGGTCGCGGCCACGGCCGAGGTCATCGGCTCGACGCCGTCGGTGTCCACCTCGTTCAGCTGCTCGATCCAGGTCATGATCCCGGTCAGCTCCCTTGCGAGCGCTTCCAGCTTCTCCTCGGGCTCGGCGATCCGCGCGAGCCTCGCGACCTTACGAACGGTCGCGGCGTCGATGGCCATGGGGCCCTCCTAATGTCCGAGCCACGGGGGTTAGCCGCGCAGGCCTCCCTTTGACAAGCGATGACCGCTAAGAAGCGGCATGGCCGTCGTCGAACTGACCGATCTTCCCGCCCTTCTGCCGCGCTATTCGGCCCTGATCGGGCTTGATCTTGGCGAGAAAACCATCGGCGTGGCCGTCTCGGACGTGACGCGGATGGTCGCAAGCCCGCTGGAGCTTATCCGCAAGACGAAATTCACGAACGAGGCGAACCGCTTGTTCGCGCTGATCGACGAACGCCAGGTCGGCGCCGTGGTCATCGGCTTGCCCGTCAATATGGATGGAACGGAGGGGCCGCGTTGCCAGTCGAACCGCGCCTTCGCCCGCAACCTCCTGCGCCTGCGCGAGATCCCCATCGCCTTCTGGGATGAGCGGATGTCGACCATGGCCGTCAACCGGCTGCTGATCGACGAGGCGGACGTGACGCGGGCTCGGAGGGCTGATCTGGTCGATAAGATGGCGGCGGCCTGGATCCTCCAGGGCGCCCTCGACCGCCTGCGGACTGTGGGCGAATGATCCCTTCCGCTTGGCGCCCCCTCCTCCCTCGCCTATGAGGCGGCTTTGATGAGCGCAGCACCCCTCAATGAGGTCCTCGGCAGGACCTTCCCGTTCCCAAAACGTCACTTCCTGTCGGTGGTGGATCTCAATCCCGTGGAAGTGACGGGCCTGCTCGACCTGGCCGACGGGTTCGCGGCCCTGAACCGGCAGCACTCGAAGAAGCTCGACCTGCTCAAGGGTCGAACGCTCATGAACCTCTTCTTCGAGAACTCGACGCGGACGCAGAGCTCATTCGAACTGGCCGGCAAGCGGCTGGGGGCGGACGTCGTCAATATGAGTCCCCGCTCCTCCTCGATCTCCAAGGGCGAGACCCTGATCGACACGGCGGTCACGCTCAACGCCATGCAGCCTGACCTGCTGGTGGTGCGCCACGCCTCTTCCGGCGCCGCATCCTTGCTCTCCCAGAAGGTCACCTGTTCGGTCGTGAACGCCGGCGACGGCCAGCACGAACACCCCACCCAGGCCTTGCTGGACATGCTGTCCATGCGCCGGGCCTTCGGTCGCATCGCCGGATTGAAGGTCGCGATCTGCGGCGACATCCTCCACAGCCGGGTGGCGCGTTCGAACGTGGCCCTGCTGCAGATGATGGGCGCGGAGGTCCGTCTGGTCGGTCCGCCCACCCTGATGCCCTCCCAGGCCGATCGCTGGGGTTCGGCCATCCACCACGACCTGCGCAAGGGCATTGAAGGTTGCGACGTCGTGATGATGCTGCGGCTGCAGCTTGAGCGGATGGACGGCGTCATGGCGCCTTCGCAGCGGGAGTACTTCCGCTTCTACGGCCTGGACCGCGAAAAGCTGGCGCACGCCGCGCCGCACGTTCGCGTCATGCATCCGGGGCCGATGAATCGCGGCGTCGAGATCGATTCCGACGTCGCCGACGACTTGGCGGTCTCCCTGATCCAGGACCAGGTCGAGATGGGCGTGGCGGCTCGGATGGCGGTGCTCACCTCCCTCGCCGCCCGACTGGACAACGACTGATGAGCGCCCTCGCCTCGGTCTGCGTCTTCTGCGGGGCGAGTCCCGGCGCGGATCCCTCCTACGCGGCGGCCGCGCGCGGCATGGGACGCGCCATCGCAGAGCGCGGACTGCGACTGGTCTATGGCGGCGCCAAGGTTGGCCTGATGGGCGTGTTGGCCGACGCGGCGATGGCCTCGGGCGGCGAAGTCGTAGGGGTGATGCCCGACGCGCTTGTCGACAAGGAGATCGGCCACCAGGGCCTCACCAGGCTGGAGGTCGTCGGCTCCATGCACGAGCGCAAGGCGCGGATGGCGGAGTTGTCGGACGCCTTCGTGGCGCTCCCCGGCGGCGTCGGCACCCTGGAAGAGATCTTCGAAATCTGGACCTGGGGCCAGCTTGGCTTTCACGCCAAGCCCGCAGCCTTCCTGAACGTGCGCGGCTACTATGACGGCCTGCGCAGCTTCCTGGACCATTCCGTCGCCGAGGCGTTCCTGCGCGCGCCTCACCGCGACATGGTCATCTTTCGCGCGGACGCGGGCGAGATCCTCGACGCCCTGGCCGCCTACGTCCCGCCTGTCGTCGAGAAATGGATCGGACGCCCCGAACTATGACCCAACGCCCGACCGCCTTCATCAACGCCCGTATCGTCGACCCGGCCAGCGGCTGGGACGGTCCCGGCGCGCTGCTCGTCAGGGAGGGCAAGATCGCGGACGTCGCGCAGGGCGGCGACCTGGGCTCGCTCTCCGCCGACATCGAAGTCGTGGACGCTGGCGGCGCCATGCTCGCTCCTGGCCTCGTCGACCTGCGAGTGAAGACCGGCGAGCCGGGCGCTGAGACCAAGGAAACCCTGAAATCTGCGGCCTTGGCGGCCGCTGCCGGCGGCGTCACCTCGATCGTGCTTCAGCCCGACACCAATCCGGTGGTGGACGAGGCCTCGGTGGTGGACTTCATCCTGCGCCGCACGCGGGACATCGAGCTGGTGCACGTCTATCCGGCCGGCGCGGCTACGAAAGGCGCGCAGGGCGAACGCATGGCCGAGATCGGCCTCATGCGCGAGGCGGGCTGCGTTTATGTCACCGACGCGGACCGTCCGATCGTGAACTCCAAGGTTCTGCGCCGCGTGCTCGCCTATGCGAAGGGCTTCGACACCCTGGTCGCGCATCGGCCTGCCGATCCGTGGCTTTCCGCGGGCGCTGCGGCGACCGAGGGCGAATTCGCGGGCCGCATGGGGCTGCCCAGCGTCCCGCCGGTCGCCGAGAAGATCATGCTGGAACGAGACCTGGCCCTGGTCGAACTGACCGGCGCCCGCTTCCTGGTCGACCAGATCACCACAGCCTGCGCCCTGGAGAGCCTCGAGCGCGGGAAGGCCAAGGGTCTGCCGGTCGCGGCGACGACCTCGATCAACCACCTCTCGTTCAACGAGGTGGACATCGGCGACTACCGGACCTTCCTCAAATTCGATCCCCCCGTGCGCGGCGAAGATGACCGGCAAGCGACCATCGAGGCCCTCGCCTCCGGCCTGATCGACATCGTGGTTTCGGCCCATTGCCCGGCCCCGGCCGAGGACAAGCGCCTGCCCTACGACGAGGCCGCGCCAGGCGCGGTGGGTCTTCAGACGCTTCTGCCTGCCCTGCTGTCCTTCCAAGACCGCATGCCCTTGATCGACCTGATGCGGACGGTGACCAGCCGGCCCGCCGAGCTCCTGGGCCTGCCTGCCGGCAAGCTGGCCAAGGGCGCGCCGGCCGACCTGGTGCTCTGTGACCTCAATGCGCCGATCGTGGTCGACCTCGACAAGCTGAAGTCAAAGTCCCGCAACTCGCCGTTCGACGGCCGCCGCCTCTTCGGCCAGGTCAGGATGACTCTGGTCGACGGCCGGGTCGTCCACCAGGCCTGAAGTGGGAGCCGACCGGGCGATTGAACGCCGCACCTGAAACGCGTATAGGTGCTCGCGAACAAAGCGGGAACCGACATGACCTATCACGGTGGTTGCCAATGCGGCGCGGTGGCGTTTGAGGCCGACGGGGAGATCACGCAGCTGATCGAGTGCAATTGCTCGATCTGCAAGCCCAAAGGCTATCTGCTGTGGTTCGTGCCCGAGGCCGACTTCCGGCTGACGACCGACGAAGCCGCGCTCAGCGAGTACAGGTTCAACACCCACAAGATCGCGCACCAGTTCTGCTCGACCTGCGGGGTTTCGACCTTTGGACACGGCCCCGGGACCTATGCGGTCAACGCCAGGACATTGAAGGATTTCGACGTCTCGAGCGTGCCCGTCCAGGCCTTTGACGGCGCATCGCGTTGATCCTCGACGGATGACGACAGGCGGCCCGGGCGCTAGGAGTCCGGTCAAGCCTGGGGGGAAAACATGCTGGCCGAGTCGCTAAGCCCTGTCCTGATCGCCGCCGCCGTCCTTGGCGGTTACCTGCTCGGTTCGATTCCGTTCGGAGTGATCGCAACCCGCCTGGGCGGGGCCGGCGACGTGCGCTCCATCGGCTCGGGCAACATCGGCGCGACCAACGTCCTGCGCACCGGGCGCAAGGATCTCGCCCTGATCACCCTGCTCGGAGACGGCGGTAAGGGCGCCGCGGCGGTCTTCGCCGCCTGGCTGCTCACGCGCAACGCCGGCCTCCAGGCCCAGGCCGTCCTGACCGCCTTGGCAGGGGGCGCGGCCTTCCTTGGACACCTCTTTCCCATTTGGCTGAAGTTCAAGGGGGGGAAGGGCGTCGCGACATTCTTCGGCACCCTGCTCGCCGCCGCCTGGCCCGTGGGCGTGGCCGCCGGCGCGACGTGGATCCTCATGGCGCTGGTCTTTCGGATCTCCTCGCTCGCAGCCCTGGTCGCGGCGGCGCTTGCGCCGCTCTATGTGATCCTGCTCGGCCGGCCGCATCCGATCGCGGCCATGGCCCTCTTCATGGCGGTTCTGATCTACATCCGTCACCGGGAGAACATCTCCCGCCTTCTGAAGGGGCAGGAACCGCGGATCGGAACGAAAAAAGAAGCCGCGTGATCCGTCAGCTTACCGACGCCGCGCGACGTGATTGGCTGCGCCTTGCCCGGACCGAGAATGTCGGGCCGGTCACCTTCGCCCAGCTCATCGCACGATATGGCGAGGCCTCGATAGCCCTGGCGGCGCTGCCCGATCTTGCGCGGCGCGGCGGTCGCGTGTCGCCGCTGGGCGTGCCCACCGTCGATGACATCCGGCGTGAGCTGGAAGCCGGCGAAGCGCTGGGGGCGCGGCTGATCGCCTCCTGTGAAGCCGATTTCCCGGACGCCCTCGCGGCCCTGGACCCGCCTCCGCCGCTGATCTGGGCCCGTGGCGATGTCAGCCTTCTTCATCGCTCCGGCGTAGCGATCGTCGGCGCCCGGGTCGCCTCCGCCGGAGGACAGCGTTTCGCCCGGGGATTGGCCGCCGATCTCGGGGCGTCAGGCCTCGTCGTCGTCTCGGGCATGGCCCGCGGCGTCGACGGCGCGGCGCATGAAGGGGCCTTGGCGACAGGCACGGTCGCCGTGCTCGGCGGCGGGGTCGACGACATCTATCCGCATGAGCACCGCGGCCTTTACGAGCGCATAGTCGAACAGGGCTGCGTCGTGTCCGAAAGCGCGCCGGGACGCACGGCGACGGCGAAGGACTTTCCGCGGCGCAATCGGATCATCGCCGGACTCTCACGCGCCGTCGTGGTGGTGGAGGCCGAACTGCGCTCCGGCTCGCTGATCACCGCCAGGCTCGCCGCCGAGCAGGGCCGCGAGGTGCTCGCCGTCCCAGGATCGCCGCTTGATCCGCGCGCTCGGGGCACAAACGACCTCATCCGCCAGGGCGCGGCGCTCTGCGAGAGCGCAGAGGACGTACTGCGGGCGCTCGAGGGCATAGGGGGCTTTCGCGAGCCCGAGCGGCCTTTCGCGCCGCCGCCGGTCTGCGAGGCGGAGATCGAGGCCGTGCGTGAAAAGGTCGCCGCCCTGCTTTCTCCGACGCCGGTGTCACGCGATGAGCTGGTGCGCGCGACAGGCGCCCGGCCTGCCGTGGTTCTGGCGGCGCTGACCGAGCTCACCCTCGCCGGCCGCGCCGAGCTGCTGCCCGGCGGTCTTGTGGCGCTGGTCTGACGAGCCCAGTTGACAGCGCACAGGCGCCGCCCCCACCTTTCGCGCCCTTGATTTCCGGGCGATCCGCCCAAGACGCCCCATATAGAGCGCCCATGAACCTCCTTGTCGTCGAGAGCCCCGCAAAGGCCAAGACCATCAACAAGTATCTCGGCTCGGACTACACGGTCCTGGCCTCCTACGGCCATGTGCGCGATCTTCCGGCCAAGGACGGATCGGTGAAGCCCGAAGAGGACTTCGCCATGTCTTGGGACGTCGACGCCAAGGCGGCCAAGCGCCTGAGCGACATCGCTGAGGCGGCCAAGAAGTCCGACCGCATCATCCTGGCGACCGACCCCGACCGTGAAGGCGAAGCGATCTCCTGGCACGTTCTGGAGGTCCTGCAGAAAAAGAAGGTCCTGAAGGACAAGAAGGTCGAGCGGGTGGTGTTCAACGCCATCACCAAGTCGGCCGTCACCGAGGCGATGAAGTCGCCGCGGGCGATCGACATGGAGTTGGTCGAGGCCTATCTGGCCCGCCGCGCCCTGGACTATCTGGTCGGCTTCACGCTGTCGCCGGTCCTATGGCGCAAGCTGCCGGGATCGCGGTCCGCGGGCCGCGTCCAGTCGGTGGCCCTGCGGCTGGTGGTCGACCGTGAGATCGAGATCGAGCGCTTCAAGACCCAGGAGTACTGGACCGTCGAGGCCGACGTCTCGGCAGGCGCCGAGCCGTTCCTTGCGCGGCTGGTC